>Ga0180438_10004091_pt1 | contig 21310 bp, 17 predicted proteins | sample SS_ome_12_FD_132455 | JGI IMG/M metagenome (GOLD analysis project Ga0180438, IMG submission 132455) | Hypersaline lake sediment archaeal communities from the Salton Sea, California, USA - SS_3_D_2 metaG | ecosystem: Environmental > Aquatic > Non-marine Saline and Alkaline > Hypersaline >... | reverse complement strand
GTTCCTGGCCCGCCGGTGAGTACCGTCACCTTGTGGGTTAATGCCGTGCGTACCGCCTGCCGTTGGCCCTCGTTCAGGGCCAGCCCATCCCGGTCCGCCAGGTGGTCAAAGACCCGTTCCAGGTTGGCCTGCCGGTAGAAGGCCAGGTGGCTCTTTTCGACGCTCAAGATCGACTTGAGCCTGTTGGCGACGCCGATCTCGCCGTAGTAAAAGGGGGGCAGATAGATGGCGGGCTGCTCGGCCAGTTGGCTGGGTGGTTGGTCAGTTGGTTGGCTGGCCAGCAGATCGTAGGTGATGGGTTCGACGTGGAGCTGTTGGTCGGCAGCCAGGCGCTCGATGCCCTCTGCTACTAGCTCGGGCGGTACGTCCAGGATACGCACACTTTCGTGGATCAACTCACCCTGGGGGGCATAGACGTGGCCGTCGTCGGCCATCTGGCTCAAGGTGTAAGTGACGCCGGCCTGCACCCGCTGCGGGCTGTCGTGGGCCAGTCCTAGTTCGCGGGCGATCTTGTCGGCCGTCAGAAAGCCGATGCCGTGGATGTCGCGGGCCAGGCGGTAGGGATCTTGGCGCACCACGTCGATGCTGGCGTCGCCGTAGGTCTTGTAGATCTTGACTGCGTGGCTGGTACTGACGTTGTGGCTTTGCAGGAAGATCATGACCTCCTTGATCGCCTTTTGCTCCTCCCAGGCTCGCTGGATGACGGCCACACGCTTCTTGCCCACGCCCAGCACCTCGCGCAGGCGCTCCGGCTCCTCCTCGATGATGCGCAGCGTCTCAAGCTTGAAACGCCGTACGATGCGCCGCGCCGTCACCGGGCCGATGCCCTTGATCAGTCCCGAGCCGAGGTACTTTTCGATGCCCGCCGCCGTGGCTGGCAGCATGGTGGTGTAGCGTTCCACCTGGAACTGGCGGCCGTAGCGGGTATGGGTCGTCCATTGCCCATGTAGCCGCAGGCTTTCGCCAGGGCTTACGTCCAGCAGGTTGCCCACAACGGTCACCGTGTAGGCCCGGCCCTCCGGCGTGACCTGGGCCACCGTGTAGCCGTTCTCCTCGTTATAGTAGGTGATCCGCTCGATTGTACCTACCAGGACCTCGGACATTGCTCCGCACAGCCTCTTGAACTGGCACCCGGCTTGACGGGTGCGATCTCAGCTTACCACAACCCAAAGGGGCTGTCAACGGCCGGCGGTGTGTCAATCGACAAAGAGGTCTACGAGGGTCTGTACCAGGTTGTCGGCCCCCGGCGCATCAGCCGCTTCATTGAGGATCTGGTGCGCCCTCATGTACTGCACCTGGATCTCGAAGCTGCCTATGCGGAGATGGCCCGCGCAGAGGAGCGTGAGCAGACAGCACTGGAATGGGCAGAAGCCGCGGTGGGAGACGCCGGCACTGAAGCGTGGTGAGGTGTGGTGGGTGAACTTTGGAGGAGAGTTGAATCCGGCGGAGATGCGCCAGGTAGAACGAGCGCTCAAGATTCAGCTTGGGTTGAGCTAGTTCGTTACACCGTCCACATCCTCACCATGATACGATGGCTCTGCGATCTCAAGGGTGAGAGAGAAGCTAGGACACTCACAGAACTGCCTATGGCTGCCGCGGGCTAGACAACCCCCCACTTATGCAATCCCTCCACCGCCGCTGGATCATACCCCAGCTCTCCCAGCAGCGCTGCCGTATGCTGCCCGAGGGCAGGGGCTGGTTCTACCGAGACCTGGTGGGCCGACAGGCGCACCGGCGGCAGCAGCCCCTCAGCGGTTAACATCTCCAGCGCCTGCACCGGCGCCGAGGCCAGCGCTTCCTCCACCGTGTACACCGGCTCGCAGCAGGCATCGGCCTCGCCTATGGTCTCCAGCCACTCCTTTCGTGTGCGGCTCCTGAACAGGGTGCACAGCTCATCATAGGCCCGCTCCCCGGGGACCGCCGGCGCGAACTGCTCTCCCAGCAAGTCCTCCCGGCCGACAGCGTGGCAGAAAGCTGCCCAGAACTCGGGCTCCAGTGCTGAGAGGGTCATGTACGCCCCCTCCTGCGTCTGGTAGACGTTGTAGCAGATCACGCCGCCGTTCAGGTCGCTGGCCCCCCGCGCCATCGGCTGCCCGCCCTGGTAACGGGTCACCGCCAGCGGCAAGCAGGCCAACGCCCCACCCAACAGGGAGCTGTCCACCCGTTGCCCCCAGCCTGTCCGCTCCCGTTCCAGCCACGCCAGCAGGATGCCCACCGCAGCCCACAGCGCGCCGGCCAGGTCGGCCATCGGTGCACCGGGGACGACTGGTGGCCCGTCCCGCGTTCCGGTCAGGTCTAGCAGGCCGGCCAGTCCCTGGTAGTTCAGATCGTGCCCGGCCCGCGCCCGGTAGGGTCCCTCTGGCCCGTAGCCGCTCAGCGAGCAGTAGATCAGCCGGGGATTCTTCCCGGACAGCGTCTCGTACCCCAGTCCCAGCCGTTCCATGACTCCGGGCCGGAAACTCTCCAGCAGCACGTCGGCCGTCTCGACCAACTGCGAAAAGATGGCCTGCCCTTCGGGTGCTTTCAGGTTGAGCGTGAGGCTTTTCTTTCCGCGGTTGAGGGCGCGGAATAGCAGTCCTTCACCGCTCTCGGGGTCCAGCGGCGGCGCATGCCGCGACCAATCGCCGCCACCAGGACGCTCCACCTTGATCACCTCGGCGCCGAAATCGGCCAAAATGCGAGTACAGTATGGCCCCGGCAACAGTCTTGATAGATCGAGTACGCGCATGTCACCTTCCCTTGAGCCCTGAATCGCTAACTGCCTAAACGCTCCCGTATCTCCGCCGCCTCTCGTACCATTTCCCCGATCACCTCCGCCACCGGCCTGACCTCATCCACGATGCCGATGCTCTGGCTGCAGGCGATCACCCCGGCATCCACATCCCCACCTTCGATCATTCGCTTTGTCTCGGTGCCGGCCACCAGGGGCAGCATCTGCCACATGTCACCCTCCGCTGCCTCAATCTCGGCCACCTTGAGGGCAGCGGCGTTCTTCCAGGCGCGCAGCGTGTTGTGCAGCGAACCCAGGATCGGCAGCGTGTCCAGCTCCTGGGCTTCCACCAGCGCCTGTTTGACATTGGCATGGATGGGACACTCTGCCGTCACCAGCAGCCGCGTGCCAATGGTGACGCCATCGGCGCCCAGGGCCAGTGCGGCCAGCAATCCTCGCCCATCGGCGATGCCGCCTGCGGCCAGCAGGGGTACGTCCAGGATCGCGGCGGTGCGTGGCACCAGCACCATCGTCGATAGGCCAAACTCGCCGATGTGGCCGCCCCCCTCGGTGCCAAACACCGTTACGGCATCCACGCCGGCCTTCTGCGCGCTGAGGGCATGCCGCGGGCTGACGCACTTGTGCATCGTCTGGATGCCTGCGGCTTTCAATCGCGCCAGGAGATCCTCTGGCGGGCGATGGCTGCTGGTCTCAACCACGGCCACTCCCTCCTCCAGGATCACCTCCATGTATAGCTCGTTGTCGATGGGCCGTAGCGCGGGAAAGAGACTCAGGTTCACGCCAAAGGGCCTGTCGGTCAGCTCTTTGGCCCGGCGCACCGCTTCACGGAACTTGTCCTGGGTATCGAACATGGCCGAGGCCATGATCCCCAGCGCCCCGGCGTTGGAGATGGCGGCCACGAACTCGGGACCGGTGATGTGCATCATGCAGCCTCCAACGATGGGATACTCGATGCCGAAAAGCTCGGTAATGCGTGTCTTGAACATAGTGGATACCTTTAGAACGGGTCGAACAGGAAAGGCACGATCAGCGCAGGTACGCCTGCCCGCAGCCCGAATGCCGTTGTGCCTGAACCGCCGTGGTGCACCACAATGGTGATATGCATGAGTACCTTATCGCCGTTCCTCCCTTGAACCGTCGATCCTGCGGGTCACCAATGTCCCAGCCTCCAGGGTGGCCACCAGGACAAAGTCGAACAGATCGCGCTGCAGGCAGTAGACGGCATCCTCGGCGGGATAGTGGGCATAGTTGCCTTGCAAGAATCTCTGGGTGCACTCGTGCTCCACAATCTCGTGCAAGGCAGCGGTGTGGTCATAAGGACGGCCGGTAAGCAGGTGGTGGAGATAGTCGGCACATCGCTCGTCGTCGGGTGTCACGTATTTGCCGATGTCGCCCATGGCCACCAACGATACCACCTCCGGCGGGGGCGATAGCCCCTGGATGTAGCAGGCCGTGGCCCGGGCGGTAACGTAACTGCCCAGGATCACCATACTTGCCCCCTGTGAGGCGGCCACTGCGCCAGTGACACCTGCCGAGGTCCGCTGCGCCACCCGGTGCCCCGCGAACAGTGCTCGTCCTGCGGCAAGGACCGCGGAGGGTGAGTTCCCCAGATCAAAGCCGGCCACCTGCTTACCGTCGACCTCTCCCACGGCGAGGCATCCGGTCTCTTCCTTGAGCCTGAGAACCTCTTTCGCTTGTGCCAGCAGCACGATCTCTTTCGCACCGAGGTGCATCATGTACGCAGCGGTGGTAAAAGCCCGCAGGACGTCGATGACGACGGCGATGCCTTGCGCCTCACTGGCGCCGGCCAGTAGGCTCTTTCGCAGGATGCGCGGTGATGGTTGCATGATAACCCAGGGTCTCCTCGTTCAGGTGTGATTGGTTCAGACCCGTCATCTACAGGGACGGGCGCATGACGAGCGGTAGGTAGACCGGCCTGAGCGCACCGGGCGGCCAGTACTCGTCGGCGCCCAGGTCGGGAGCCTGGTAGGGTCGCGGCCGGTTGTCGATGTCGGTCCTCACCCCGGCATTTATCCCGCGATCCAGCGCGGCGCTATCCGGGCTCAAATGATAATCCCAGGCGGTCGCGTTCACAAAAGAAGGGTCGTCGTACACGTTGACCGTGCCAGTCAGGACTGTGCCGCCGCCAGCCGTGTCCACACCGTTGGCGTACCACAGCGTAGCCTCGAGTGTGACTGTGTTGCCTGCCGTGATCACAATGCCGGCACTGGGATGGCCGGCGATGATGGTGTTGGCGAGGGCCAGGGTCACACCATCGCCGATATAGATCCCCTGTCCATTCCCACTGCTCGCGGCGTTGTCAGCGATCGTGTTGTGCAGTAGCCTGCCTCTGAAGGAGTTGGCAGCCTTGTCCTCTACGTCAAACCACAGCCCGCCTCCCTGGGTGGCAGCATGATTGCGAGCCACCAGGTTGTTGGTCATGGTCATGAGAATGGGATCTGCAGTCCACAACCCTTCTCCCCGCCTGCTATCAGGGAGCGAAACCGCGACTGGGTGGCTGGTTGCCAGGGTACCGCTCGATGTGGCGGGGTCATAGAGCAAGCTCAGTCCACCGCCAAACCCATCTGCGGCAGTGCTGGCTATATTGCCCAAGATCGTGTTGCCGTTAAGCGTAGCGTTGGTCATGCAGAAGCTCAGGCCGCCACCGGAACCTGTGGAGGCCGTGCTCGCTGTGTTGCCGACAATCGTGTTGCTGCTCAAGGTGACGTGGCTTGTGCACAAGTGCATTCCGCCGCCCCTGCCTTCCTCACCCTCACTGGCCGTGTTATCCCGGACTGTGTTGCCTTTGAATATCGCCTCGCTGCGGAATAGGTACAGCCCGCCTCCGTCGCCGGACCACAGTACGCTGGCAGTGTTGTCCTGGACCAGGTTATCTGCTAATTCGGCGTTGCACAGCAAGAGGTATATGCCGCCGCCAAAGCCCTCGCTGTCCCTGCTGGCGATGTTGCCCTGTACGCGGTTTCCGGTCAGCGTAGCGGTGCTCTTGTCCAGGTACACCCCACCACCGTAGCTGCCAGTGGTGGTGCCTGCGGTGTTGCTCACAATCGTGTTGCCGTCCAGCGTGGCAGTTGTTCCCCAGAGGTATAGCCCGCCGCCGTAGGCCCACTGAGTACTGCTAGCCATGTTGCTATAGACCATGCAGTTGCGGACCGTGACCGTGGCCGCATAGGCAAAAACTCCACCACCCGCGTCCTTTGCCAAGGAGCTACCACCTAACCCGGTAGCGTCGCCGCCAGTGAGGTTTAGTCCTTCCACGGTCACGGTGATGGCGCCGTTGGCGTATAGCACCCGCCCCTGTCCCCCGGCATGGAGAGTCGTGGGATTGGCGAGGGGATCCGGTACGAGCCAGTTGGTGGTGGTATAGCCCCCCCGGATGGTGACCGTCTTGCTGAGGTAGACCACTTGGGTCAACCCGCCGCGGGTGTTCACATCGTCGTAGACGCCGGCAGCCACATGGACCTCGTCGCCCGGCAGGGCCTGGTCAACCCCAAACTGCACTGTGGCGCAAGGATGGGACTCGCCACCGCAACCAGGCACATCACTGCCGGTGGTTGACACGCGGATCACATCCGTGCCTGATTGGGCGTGCACCTCGTGCACCATCGCCAGGCGCAATCTGCTGCTGGCGGCACTGTACGCCATCACCAGCGCTAGCCCTAGGCCCAGGGATATCACGATCAGCAGAGACCGGCCTTTGCTTGTCATTTGTCCCCTGCTTCCGACGCTCGGCAGATCCAGGAAAGCGGTGAGCATTCTCCCAACTGATTATAGCCTGTTTGCGAAGCAGGGTCAAGAGGGTCTGGGACCGCTTTCAGAGCCTCTGCGTCTGTCATTCTTTGACACTTCAGGGAGTGTGTGTCTTGCTCGTGGTGGAAGAGCACAAGAGGAGGAGGATAGCTGGAACTGCTACCCCGGTTCGGCTCGGAAAAAGGCGGTGCTCAGTGTTACTTCACTCCAGTCCCCGGGGATAGGGACTGGATTAGGGCAAGACTTACATCGGCGGAATCAATCGCCGATATTGGCATATGAACTGCGGCTGTGATCGTGGTCGTGACATACCAGCCAGCAGGTCTTGACCGAGCGGTCTGGACTGATCTGCCAGAAGCTCTGGCTGTCTGTTGGCTGCCCGTCGTAGCCAGGCAGAAAGTAGGTGTTCGAATCCAGCTCGATACTGATATCCAGGTTTAGCAAATGCAACTGCTCGCTGCCGTGCGTGTCGTGGCACAGATAGCAGGAACCATTGTCGCTGTGTTGTTTGTGCAGGTTTCGATTGCCGCGGATGAAATTCGTCTCCCGGCCACTCCCGATATAGTCCGCTGCGTCGTGGCAGTTGAAGCATAGCTCGGTCCCCAGGTACGTGGGGTTGTCAGGGTCAGCCGTTTGATAATCCGAGGAACCGTCGAGTAGATGCAACAGGGGCGAACCGTGCGGGCCCTCCCCCTCGGTGGCCGCGTTCGCGTTGGCATGGCAGTCGCTGCAGTACACCATGCTGCCCACCGACCAACCAGCCACAAAGCTTCCAGGCGGGATCGCCTGGTTCCGGCCCACCACCACCACGGGGTGAAAGCTGGCATTGTAGGGGTTGAATTCCTGGGCCATGTCCCGGGAGTCAGGGACTTGAGTAATTCCCCCATAGGTCAGCTTCCGCAGGCCATCAGGTACGTAGGTGCTGCCATCCCACCCGTCGGGGGCGTAGGTCGGCAGGTAGGTGAAACCGGAGTGACACTTGAAACAGATTTGGTATTCACGCTCGGCCTGTGGCAGCCAGGAGTAGCCAGCCGGTGTACCAGGCGCGATCCAAGCCGGGTTCACACCTGAAGTGTAGTGCATCTCCCGCTGGAGCATGGGGGCGCTCGCTGCCCCGCGCGTAGCTTCGTGCGGCTCATGGCAATCCTCGCACTCCACGTGCCGGTGGGCGCCGCCGAACTCAAAACCCTCCATTTCGCCTACCCTGTGGACGCCTTGGGTGGCGAACACATCGTGCTTGAAGAACCGGGTTGTGGTGTTGGCATAGTTGGCAAAGGCCGGCTGGACGTTGGTTCCCGGGCCCCCTGCCACGTGACAGGCAAAACAGACCTCCTCCTCGGGCCAGACGTCGCGCAGCACCAGGCCGCCTGACGTGTGGGCCCGGTGGCAACCAGCACAACTTGCGGTCGTCGCTGCATAGTCCACATGCGGATCCCCAGGTATGGGCACGTTGGTTGGTGCTGGTAGGGGAGCCGTTGGCGTGGGCAATGGTGGCAGGTCGGGGGCCCTGGGTATGGCGGGTGGAGAGGCAGTTGGGCTTGCCACCACCTCCGTCGCAGTGGCGGTGGGCGTGAAAGAGGTGGCTGCGGTGGCCGTTGCGGCGGCTGTTGCCACAAGGGTCGAGGTTGCTGTGGCAGTCGCAGTGGCTGTTGCCGTAAAGGTTGTGGTCGCCATGGCAGTCGCGGTGGGTGTGGCTGGAAGGGTCGCCGTTGTCGTGGGTGTGGCAGTCGGCGTGGCTGTTGCCGTAGGCGCTGCAGGCGTCTGGACCAGACCCAGTTCTGGCGTGCGCCGAGTCGAGACCCACGAACTGGATGGGGCCTGTCGCCAGGCATTGGCCGGCACCTGGCATGCCAGGAAGAATGTACACACTGCCAGGAAGGCCAGTGCCAGGGTGATTGCCTGGACAAACCGCCTGACACGACGAGCTGGACTTCCCTCCCTTGACTGCCAGCGTGCCTGTGCTGGTCGTCGTGGGATCTCCTTAAGCGGTTGCAGCATTCTGTCGTTCCTGAGCGTCTGTTTTCCCCTTGAAAGTAGGACAAAAGTCCATCATAAACCCTGACCCGTTCGGCCGTGACTGCACCTCCCCGAAAGCGGCGGGCCGAGGCGACACGCTACCTCGGGCTCGTTCGATTCCCTCGGCATTGGGCTACCGTCGCCCTCAAGCTTTCGGGGAGGTGAAGCGGGCCATGGCTGGCCTCTGACTCACTTCTGATGGCAGACTTCGCACACGCCACGGTTATCTATCCGCAGCAAGGCGCTATCTGCCGCGCTGGTGTTACCGGGTAGTCCGGCACCGTCGGCGATGCCTGTCATCTGCACTGACGTTCCATGGGGCAGATGGCAGGTCATACACACTACGAGGTCGTTGACACCACTCTCGGACAGCGGCAGGTAGTACCCCTCCATGCCCACCGTCTCGGGGTTGTTGTTGCTGCCATAGTTGTAGGGCATGTCCACGCGGTGGGCAAAGGTGGAGATATCCCCTCCATAGTCGCCGTTGCCCGCACCGTCGTCCGAGCGGTCCGAGCCGCTCCCAGGCCGCGTGACATGGTAGGCGCCGTGACAGGCCGCACACAGGCTGCTCGTCCCTGCCCCCCACTGCTCGGTGTCATAGTCCTTGCCAGCACCTTCGTCGACCTGTGCTACGGCCACGGACATCCCGTTAACCGTCTCGTTCAGGATGCGGTAGTTGGGGGAACCGTGTGGATCGTGACACGAGGCGCAGCTCAGAGGTTCGGTCAGGTCTCCCAGGTTCCCTCTGGCAACCCCATTGCCCCAGGCTGCGAGTTCCACGCCGTCAGGGCTGTGAATGGAGGTTACAGGTACACCCTGATAGTTTACAAAACCACCGCCCAGCAAGGGGGCATAGTCGGGTGTGTTGGCTGCGCCATGGTCTTCATCCCCATAGTCGTCGTCGCGAGAGGAGAGGTAGTAGCCGTCGTCTACGTTGGTGTTGGCGCCCGCGCCGGCGGCTCCATGGCAAGTCATGCACAGATCGTACGTGCTACCGGTGACAAGCAGGTGGGGGCCGGTCGCCGTGTGCGCCCGGTGACAACCCGCACAGCCGTCCGTAGTGGCAGTATAGCCACCGTGTGGACCGCCGTTGGCAGACACGATGCCCACCGTGGCAAACAGCAGGATCAGGCTAGCGACGGTCACCAAAAAGATTTTTCTCACTGAAACAATCGCTCCTTTCCTCAAGATGGTGAACGTAATCAGTTTGCCCTTTTCGTTGTTACTCACCTCCTTCCTCATCTTTGCCCAGCCCTTGGTAGCGTCCTCTGTCACTTGGCACCCACTCCATCTAGGGGACCGGAGTCGGCACCGTGTCGACGATGACTCGCACATTGGCCGCGAGTTCCTCGGAGGCCACATCATCGTGGGTCAGAAAGAACTCGGCGTTGCCATGACAGGAGTTGCAGCTCTCGTTCTGGGGTGTGATGCGCTGAATGTTGTGGGGGGTGCTGTATTTCCAGGTCGGCTGCGAATCAAAGTTTGACAGGAGATCCTGACCATAGTAGGCGAACGAATCGCGCACAACGGGCACGTGCCGTACAGGAACGTACTTCCAGGGCCGGTAACGATTTTGGATAGGATTCTGCCCGATCTTGAGGGCCAACTGCGGAGGATCTACTTCAAAGTAGGCAACGCCTTCCTCCAAGCCCACGTGACAGCCAAAGCAATTCTTGTAGGTGGTCGAGTGACACGCCTGGCAGCTTAGATGCTTCAGGTGCGAGTCACCATGCTGCTCAATACCATCGTCTTCGGCCACATCCGGGTGGCAATTCCTAGCTTGACAACTTGGCACGGGATGCCCATCATAGCGGTGGACGAATTCCTCTAGTGCCCCGTGGAACTCGTCGGCTTGGTGACAGTCGGAGCACAGCATATTGCCCTGTACCCAGTGAACGTCGCCCGGTACAGTTCCGTTCTTGCCCCGATATTCGTCCTCGATGCGGCTGCCGTGGCATCCGGCGCAGGTCAGGTTGATGGCCTGGGTGTTCTTGAACATGTGGCCTGCCACCAGTCCGCCTCCCAGCCGCGCCGCACGGCTGACGTGACATTGGCCGCAGGTAGCCGTGTGACACGGCTCACAGTGGTTGCCCATCATTTCTTCAAGTTGGGGCATCCTCTGAGATGTGCTCCGCGCAGCCAGCACGGTCTGATAACCAGTCAGGTTGGTGTGGAGGCTGTTCGGGTCAGTGGACACCTCCTCGAAATGACAATCCCCGCACACACCAGCCGCACTTGGCTCGCGGATCATCCCTTGATGGGCTACTTCCTTCAACTTGGTGTTGCCGGTACCGCCGTGACAGGTGATACATCCGTAGCGCCCGTGCATAGTCTCAAAAAAGCCTTCCTGGTCAAGGTACACCTTTTCCCAAGCGTCCGCAGGGGGTAGCTCGCCCGCCCAATCCTCCCCTTCAGAGAGAGAACCGTGTTCTTCCTCCGCCATCTCGAGCGACGCCTTGAGCGTTTCCTCGTCGGTGTGGCATTCCACGCAGGTTGCGTCGGCCGGGCGTTCTATACCTACGTGCGCCGGTGCATCCAAGGGAAAGTCCATCGCCTTCGGTCTTGGCTCCGCAGTCACTGGTGGCCCTGCAGTAAGTGTTGATACTTCTGGCGTCGCGGTCGGCGGCACAGGCACGATAGGCTCTGGATCGATGCAACTGGAGAGCGAAAGCACCACCAGGAGCAGCCCCAGCACCACCCAACCCCTTCGCTGACCCCTGCAGCGCCCCCTAATTTCTTTTGTTGAAATCCTGCTCATCTGTCCTCATCCACTCGTATGACAACCAAATAGATCAGTGACACAGCCAGCACTTTGTGTAACTCTCATCGTGGGATTGGGGAAGCGAATGGCACGTGTCGCAGCTGGGGTCGAGGCCGGTGTAGGTTTCAAAGTGACAACCTTGGCACTTGACCTGGAGATGGTCTCCCTTGTACATATCCCACAGTTCTACGTGCTTGTCCCACGTTGAGGCCACGATGTCCCATGTAGCACCAGGATCGTGGCATTGGGTGCACTCATCATCACCCCATTCGGTGTGGCCCGATCGGTGACAGTCGGTGCAGATATAGTGCAGCCCCTTAAAGTTTGGCCAGGTATGGCATTCGAAACAGTGGACCTGGCCGTGCCTACCTGGCAGCTCGACGGGGTGGCTGGATGCGTCAATCTCCTGCCACGTCTCCACGGATGTATGGCAGCAGGGACAGGTGAGTTGCTCGCCCACGTCGTGGGGGCTGTCATGACACAAGTCGCAACCGGTCATCTGGGCTTCGAGGTCGCCTCCCTGGTGGCAAGTGCTGCAATCTTCCTGCTCGGTGTGGCAGTCCACGCAGATCATCATGGAGCAATAGATCTCACCCGACACCGGGTCAAAGCCGTGGCCCACGCCGCCGTGGCAGTCACTGCAGAACAGGTTGCCAGGCTCGCCGTGCACGATCTTGCTCTCCACAAGTTGGTGGGGTACGAGGAGTTCGTCACCAGGGACCTGGTCTGGCAGGTCCTGGTGACAGATAATGCACTGCTCAGGATGTGCCTGGCTGATGTCGGCGATGAGACCCCGGTGGCCTGTCTCTTTGTCTGCTACCTCACCATCGCCACCGTGACAGGCCACACAACCCAGGGAGCCATGGGTCGTGTGTATCGACTCGGGCTCGATCAGGTAGGCTTCGGCGTGGACCGGATCATCGGCACTGGCTTGTAGGGCAGGTAGTGAGAAATGGCAGTCGTGACAGCCGTCTGAGATGTCCCGGCCATAGCCAACGGCAGGAATAGTCGCAGTTGGTTCCACTTTGACAGGGCTCAAAGCATAACCGGCCGGCTCCAAGATCAACCCCAGCACGACGGCAAAGCCGGCCAGTCCAAGGCCGATAGGGACTACGGCCCAGCGGGGCCAACGTCGCACTTGATGCAGGTGCATCTCGTTGTGGTTCATTGCTTCTCCTCACCCGTTACATGGTAATGGGGATGGCAGCGGCCACGATCAGGTAACGGACGAACAAGCCGGCGATCACAATCCCGGCCCCCGACAGGATGCCGGAAAGGAAGCCATGGCTGTGCCGGGCGAAAGCATAGACGTGGACCATAAAGGGATATACCATCCCGAAGCCTATCACCAACACCCAAAAGACCACGCTTCGGTTTCCGATCAGGATCAGCCTAGCCGATTCAGCCGCCTCTCCGCCACGGCTGAGGGACACGATCAGAAATAGGGCCAACAGGACCACCTCCAGGCCGATGAAGAACATGTGGACGAGGGGCATGGCGGTGTAACGCCGGTGGATCTCGGGTAAGGCCAAGGTGGCTGCCAGGTCAAAGCTCAGTCCCATCCCTGTGGAGATGGCGGACACCAGAAAGAGGGCTGGCAGGATAGGTGTGTTCCACAGCGGGACAGCTTTTACCACGGACAGCAGTACGCCGGTGTAGACCGCCGTACCCACGGCCAGCACGATACCCGCGCCGCATACGATGCGCTTGATCCAGCGATACGGGAGGACCTCCGGCATGACGCGCAAGGGCCTGGGCAGTAGGCGCCATAGCCTGGGCAGGAATCGCCACCGTCTGGCCAGGAGGCGCAATCGCTTGCGCACCCAGACCATGATGCCAGGCTGGTTGTGCATCAGCTCCAGCAGTCCGTAGAGAAAACAGATGGGCAGGAACAGGGTGAGGATCCAGATACCCCAGGTCATGACCGAGCCAAAGTTGGTGAACATGAGGGGGATGCGCCACGGTTCACGCAGGCCGGCACCCAGGTCAAAGACCAGCAACAAGACGCCGACGAGGATCAGCGGACCGCTTACGCCAGCGCCGGCCATGGCTGTAGGGCAAAAGTCGTGCTCGTAGCGCAAGCCGCTCAGTTCGAACACAGCTGCCATCATGAACGAGCCGGCACCCATGCCGCCCAGAAATAGATAGATCGCGATCAACCATCCCCAATGATGTTCAGCCATCGTCGCCTTCCCCTCTAGGTGCCTGGAAAGATGTAGCGCAGGACACCTGGCTCTGTCCCGATCTCGGGGTGCAAGATCTGGGTGCGGCCTGAAGCCAGGATCCTGGCAATCTCGGTGTCACCCCGCCGCCCAAAGATCCTTGCTCCTCGCAGACACGACTGGACACAGGCAGGCTTTCCGCCGCCCAATACCCAGTCCAGGCATAGCCAGCATTTGCTGACCACGCCTGTGTGTTCGTCATAGATGCGGGCGTCGTAGGGGCAGGCCACGGCGCAGTACTTGCAGCCTACGCAGACCTTGTCGTTTACCAGAACCACGCCACTGGGATGATAGTAGGTGGCCTTGGCCGGGCACACTTGCTCGCACGGCGCCTTTCCACAGTGCTGGCATTGGATGGGCAGGAACCATCGGTCTTGCCCTTCCCCCTTTGCCAGAACACGGATGAAGCTCTTGTCCTCGGGGAGATCATTACGCTGGTTGCATGCCTTCTCACAGGCCCGGCAGCCCACACACTTGTTGAGGTCGATGATCAAGACGAATTCGCTCTGGACCTTGGACAGCGCCTGGGAGAGAGAAAGCCACCCGCCGCCCACCGCGACCAGCAGGCCGCCGGTCAGTCCTGCCTTGAGGAACGTGCGCCGCGACGTCGCTATGCTGTTGGCAGTGATGATCGATTGTTCTGCAGCATCCACTGCCTGATGCTCGTGGCCTTGTCCCATACTGCAGCTCCTTTGCCTTTGCTCTATCCACCCTGACTTGATGTTCAGTATCTATCCCAAATAGCTCTAGCGCTTGTCCCCAGGGCCGGACCGTGGCCTCGAGACAGGGGCTTCCAGCGAGTTACTGGATAGATTCCTAGTATGACCAGACCTGGATGCGATTGTTCTCCCGGTCGGCAATGTACAACCGTCCCGTGTCGTCCAGAGCGATGTCGTTCGGATAGTTGAATTGCCCATCTCCGGTTCCCCACTCGCCAAAGGCGAACAGAAAACCCGGTTCCGGTCCAGACACGTCGTAGACTTTGACGCTCTGCTCTACGGCATCGACGACGTACAGGCGGTCTCTGCCATCCATCGCTGTACCGCGGGGCAGGCTAAGCGCATTCTCGCCGACGCCTTGACCGAAACTGAACAAGAACTCGCCCGTCCCGTCCCACACAGAGATACGGCTGTTGTTGCCATCGGTCACATAGATCCGTTTCTGCGAATCTGCCACGGCTACATTGGGAAAGAGAAACTCGCCGTTGCCATGACCCGAGGAGCCGAAGACGATCTCTGGTGGGTCAAAATCGTGCCACTCGTTGGCCAGCGTCACCTCTCCTGGGATCTCGCGAACCGTGTGCCGATTGGGAGAGACGTCCGTCAGTAGAAAGTTGCCTTGCCCGTCCACACGGATCCCGAGCGGTGCCCACGGCGTAGGGTCCGGCGCGGGCAGGCTATGTTCGAACACAGCAGGTTGCCCATAGTACACCCGATGCTCAAAAAGATTGTAGGCCAGAGTGGTATCAGGCTCGACCCCGTCCGTATGAGCGGAGACGTATTCGCTCAGTGTCAGATCGGGGCTCAGGATCGTGTCCAGGTAGTTCCCATTGCCATCATACACAAACACGACGCGCTGCAGACGGTCTGTAACGAGCACACGGCCCTTCGGGTCAACCGCCAGGTACACAGGTGCCCGCTGGGTAGAGCTGGTGCGCGGTGGTGCAAAGGAGTGCAAAGCATCCCCATCCCGGTCGAATATCTTGACCAAGCGTTCCCCACCGGTCTCGGTCACATACAGCCACTCGCCATCTGGTGACAGGGCCACCCCCGTCGGGTTGTCAACCCCATAGATTGAGAACAGGTAATGGGGCGGATAGTTGATATCCGCTGGCAGCGGGAGAAGCTCAGGCAGAGGTCCTGGCTGGCGGAGGTAGCGCCAGAACAGCACGCTGACGCAGAGCAGTAGGGCCAGCAGGGAAGCCAGCACCAGCAGCAATCTGCGTCGCTTCCTCGCCTCACCGGAATCGATTTGATCTCCTGTTTGGCCTGCCTCTGCTCCAGCAGGCGTGGCTGTAACCCCGCCTGCTTCCCCTGCGAGCGCTACCTCCCCCTCTTCCACCATCGAAGCGGATTCATCCTTGACGACTTTCTCCTCTCCTGCTGGAGCGCCGCCGCCTTCGTCTGTCTCTGTGACCTCCTCTTTGGCGGGCGTAGCTCCTTCATCTCCCATACCTGCTCCTGCAACCAGGACAGGTGCGACTTTGTCTCCGGGCGCCTTTTCTTCTCCTGTGACCGAGGCCATGTCAGCCACGGCTGTTTCCTGCCCCTCTTCGCTGGCAGCAGGCTCGTCCTCCGCTGCCCCTACCTCTTTGTCTTCAGCCGGAGAAGCATCACCCGCAACTGCATCCATCTCCCCATCAGCAGAGATTGCTCTGTCGCTATCTGCTCTCTCCGCCATTTGGGCTGGGGCCGCGACGCCCTCCTCCGCCCCAGTGAGGTTGGTTCCCTCGTCGTGGATCGGTTCTTCGGCTGCTTCGGTCGGGCTACCATTGTCCTCGACCCTGCTATCAGGCATCGTCCTGCCAGTTCCTTGAATCTATGGTTTTCTGAATCCGACTCAGCGCCTGTTGAGCTGCCAGGTCCTCAGGGTCCAGATCGAGCGCACGCTGGATTGCCGACAACGCAACACGAAGCTCGCCCATGCCCTCGTATGCCAGGCCCAGCCCCAGAAAAGCTGGGGCAAAGCCTGGTAGGGCATCTGTCGCCTGCTCGAGATAGGTTGCTGCCGACCGATAGTCTTTCTGGCAAAAAGCCACCATCCCTTGGCCGTAGGTCACATGATCCGATTCGTCCAGGGCAGAGTAGCTCTCCACCATGCCCTCATAGGCCTCGACAAAGTCGGGCACGAGGCGCACTGCCCTGGCGTACAATTCGAGGGCCATCTGTGGCTGACCAAGGGCTTGGTGGGCCAGCCCCATCTGGTATAGGGCATCGGCGTCGGTTGGGGTGATGGCCAGTGCTGCCTCCAAGGCAGAGAGCGCATCTGCTGGGCGCTCAAGCTTGACATAGCTTTCGCCCAGGAAATAGTATGCTGCCTCCAGAGCCGCGTCGGTGTGGGCCATCGGTCGATCCCTTCGCAGCAGCACGAATTTCTCAAGCGGCTCAACGGCTTCTTGCGGACGGTTGAGACGGACATTGGCCAAGCCGGCGATGAGCAAGGCTCCGGCATGCTCGGAATAGAGCGCCAAGACCTGATCGGTCTGAGTGAGCGCTTCTGCGTACTGCCCTGATCTCAGGTAGGATTCGGCCAGTGCTGCGCGTGTGTCGGGGTTCTGAGGATCCTGGTGCACAGTTGCTTCCATGCGCTCGACGCCAAGTTCAATAGGGGACCGGTCGTCAAGGTGGATGTAACGATCCCAGATATAGTAACCAGCAAAGAGCGCCAGGGTGATGACCAAAGCGGCGAGCGTGATCCAGATGGTGCGCTGGATGGCTCGCGTGCTTAGCTGCGGGCTCTGATGAAGAGGGTCATTGACATTGGACATGGAATACACCTATGGGTTGGCCACTGCACAAGCGGGATGGCACCGGCTACAAGGGATGTCCTGGTGGCAGATGTCTTCTTTTCCCGTGTCTCGACAGCCAAAGCTCTATGCTACCTCCTTCGCTTAAAGTGCAACAAGCCAGATTCCCCGTAGAGGGTGATCCGGCAACTGTCTATCTTCTCTGGGGGAAGTGGGGCGGTGGGCACGCACAGCGATCTGCATCCCATCGTGGATGCGAGGAACAAGATCGCAACAAGGGACCACACCCATATGGACGGACATGTGATCAAAAGGTTACGGGTGTTGGGAGCGTTTTCTGAAGTTGTCCTGAAAAATGTTATGATACTTGGCGAAAGATGCGATATCTTGTCAATATCATGGACACAATCCGATCTGCATGCACAGCGCGCGATGGGTGCCCGAACAGGCCACCAACGCCGGTCTGGAACACTGGCCGGCCGGCGCTCGAGTCGCAACCTGTAACAAACTGGCACCCGTCCTTTTGGCCGAGAGGGGTGGTCTTTTGTTATAGAAGGGGGAAGCGCAATTGGGTCTCTACTGCCGAACTGCTTCTGTCTGGAGCCTGTAGTGGCTCATGTCATCCGGGGGATCCGCCAAGAGCAGCTCAAAGTGCGAGATCTGCCCAGGCTCCAGTGTGTCCGCTTCGCCGAGCGTCATCTCGACGCGCCTGACCTGATTGGCCGAGTCATAGTAGGTGGCCACAATCTTGGGGAATTTCACGGCAAAATCGTAAGGGTTTCGGACCTCGCCAACCACTAGGTATGCGCCTGTATCACTCAACGTCGCCGTGTGGTTGGGGAATTCGAGGCGCAGCGGGACTTGATCCGTAATCGCATAGTCGATGCGGAGTTCGTAGCTGTCGAACGACGGGGGAATGTCCTGCGCGCTCAGCTTGAAGGGGGCCCTGCTTCCTGACTCTATGGTGTCCAGTTCCACAAAAGTTGAGGCTGTGGCAATCAACTGCCCGTCCGGATCGTAGAAACTGGCCAGGACCTCGACAGAACGGAGGTTGCTCCCCGACATGTTGAGCACCTCGCCAACGATGGCCTGTTTCCCTGTACTGTCCACATAGTCGCTGGCACCTTGGACCACAGTATTTAGGGCGGCAGGGGTCTGGGCCGGTAGATCCGTAGGGATAGGTGTGTCTGTTGGCATGGGCGTGTTTGTTGGCAGCAGTGTATCTGTCGGGGCGGGCGTGTATGTAGGTACCAGGGATGCAGTCGGCACCGGTGTGTAGGTAGGTACGGGAGACGCAATCGAGGCGGGCAGACCAGGGGCCAGGGCTATTGGGAACCCTCCTCCCTCCAGCAGCGCAGAAAAGAGCAACAACGTGGCCGAACAGCATAGGCAAAGGAGCGTCAGCCCAACACTGACTATCAGAAGTGGCGAACCCCGGCCCCGACTGCGGCTGGTTGGCACCTCCCTTAACTGGCCTTCCTCAAAGACTGCCACGGGTACCACTCGGGATCCCTGGTATTGAACCAGTGCCAGCGTCAGCCCCTCAGGTAGGATCTGGGCCAAGGGTACCAATGCAGTTGGATCTCCCCCATCCATCCGGAACCCCTCCGCCGTCAATCCTCCACGCTCTGCTTCTCCAGCTGGGGGGCGACGCGCATAACCGGTGGAAGGGGAAGAGACGCGGTATGGAGGCTCTAGGACCACGTCCTCGTCCTCAGTAACATCTCCCGGAAGGATGGTCTCGAACTGGACAGTTCGGGGCGGGATGTCCATGCCCCTCGGTGTGGGGTCTGCGTGGGGCACACTGTCCGCCAGTTGGTGTAGTTCATCAACTCTCAGGGGGCGATGCAAGAGGTGGCGCTTGTCCTCGCGGCCCACATGCTGGTAGGCCCAGCGGTCGCTCTGCGCCCATAGGTCATCCCCTAGCCAAGTCAGCACGGAACCGCATTCCCAGCACGCATAAGCCGATCGGGTGCGAGTCGTCTTGTCCAGCACCTGGCGCACCAGGCTGTCTTTTGTCCCGCAGATAGGGCATGCTGGTAGATGCAAGACTGGCATGTCCGCTTACCTCGCCCCTGCCGCAGGTGGCGATTCGCCAGCCAGGTGCGCAACGAGCCCAGGCTCCAGCCAGCGATGGGTCGGCATCTGGACGCCCAGGTAGATCGGGCCAGCGAGGCGCAGGCTCTTTTGCGCTCCATCGTAGACCGTACGCCCCTGGTGCCACCGGCGACTATGGCTCAGCCTCATAGTGGGAAGGTGGGGTGATGTATCGATCGAGTAAAAAGTGTTTGTCATGCTGGCGCTCCAACCTGACCGCTCCCATACAGTATCAGTACACCGCAGCCTGCTCCTGGCGGATCGCCAGATCCGGCAGAAGTGCAGCGGATCTGGCGATCCCCTGTGAGCTATTGCGGTCTACTGAGTATAGCACAGACAACTGCTGGCGTCAAAGGCTGGTATGATATCCCTTTCCGAGTTGAGCACCTTGCCTTCTGCCATTCATGTGTTATAATGCCCATCCCAATGTCGTACCAAACCTGCTACTCGTGCCCCTTGGTTGACCTGGCGCACGGGCTCTTGTGCAGTGAAATGGAGGAAAGGGTGGGGTTACCAATAAAGATGTCTGAAACGGAGGCTGGGTCCCAGGGTGGCTGTGAGGCCGGCTCATTCGCGTGGAAGCTGTGGATCTATACCAACTATGACTGCAATCTCAGTTGTACATACTGTGTGGCTGAGTCGAGCCCACGCGCGCCGCGCCGTGCGCTGGAATTGGATACGGTGCGGCGACTGGTGGACGAGGCGGTTGCGTTGGACTTTGGCCACCTGTACTTCACTGGGGGTGAACCGTTTATCCTGGATGAAATCTATGACATGTTGGCCCACGCATCGGCGCGGGCTGAGACCACGGTTCTCACCAATGCGATGTTGCTCGTTGGGAGTAGGCTGGATCGGTTGGCAGCCATTGCCAATGACAACTTGCTGGTGCAGGTCAGCCTGGATGGCGCCCGACCCGAACATCATGATGCCTACCGGGGACCGGGCACGTGGGCAAAGAGTGTCGAGGGCATCCGGCGGCTGCAAAAGCGTGGCTTGCGTGTGCGCCTGTCCACGACCGAGACCCCAGCAAACACCGGCCATCTGGAGGAGCTTCACACCTTCCGTGAATCGCTTGGGATTCCTGCGGACGATCACATCATCAGGCCGCTCGCCCGCCGGGGCTTTGCTCAAGAAGGGATAGATGTGGGCACCGCTGACTTGATGCCAGAGGTGACAGTGACCAGAGACGGCGTGTTCTGGCACCCCCTGGCGTCGCCGAGCAGCGAAGACATGCAAGTGAGCCAGCGGATCTTTCCCCTGTCAGCGGCCGTGGAATGCATCCAACGGAAGCTCGACGAGATCCTGCAGTCCAAAGCAACGAGTCCGCAATCCTTCCAGTGAGGCTAGACCAGGGGCTTCCGGGGGAAGCCGTGGAAGTAGACGAGACAACAGGTTGGCAGTGAACAACGAAGGAGAGGATTGAGATGGTCAGGATGGCTCGAGAAGCATTCAGGGTCCAGGCCCCACTTTGGCCCATCGCCGTTAGCCGGGTGTTGCTCGGCCTGCTATGGCTAGGGACTTTGCGCTGGAAGCTGCCACCCGATTTCGCCCCGGCCACCGGCCGCGGGCTGTTGGACTGGCTGCAATTGGAGGCCCAGTATCCGGCGTTTGGCTTCTACGGCAGCTTTGTGGAAGGGATCGTGATTCCGAATTTTACCCTGTTCGCATGGCTGATCTTTCTGAGCGAGCTGCTCATAGGACTGGCACTGCTGACGGGCGCGTGGACGCGCCTGGCCGGCACGGCGGGCTTGCTCATGTCGATCAACCTGGGGATCGGACTCCTGGAAGTACCTGGGGAATGGCCCTGGTCTTACATGATGATGGCCATGTGGCATGGCGTCTTTGTGGTCACGGCGGCGGGGCGGGTGCTGGGCGTTGACGGCTGGCTACGCGGCCGGCTGCCTGCAGGTTCCCTCTGGCTCATGTTTACGTAGCCAGGAGGGCACACCTCAGGTCGAGAGGGACCCAACGGTCTGCTCTCTAGCGCTCAAGCACCTGGACCGTACCACCTATTGCCATCTCATTCTCGGTACCCGCGACGTTCAGGTTGTCCCACCCCCCATCGGGCAAAGCACGATAGAGGAGGGCACCCCATTGGTAAATGCCTGGTGGCAGATCGTCTGGCAACTGGATCTCGTAGTAATCGGCCACGACTTGGCCTTCCGTCCAAAGCGAGGTGGGATAGGTGCCCAATACCGGATGCTGGCTATCCACCTTGTAAATCTCGTCCCCTGCACTGTCAAATAAGC
>Ga0180438_10004090_pt1 | contig 21318 bp, 19 predicted proteins | sample SS_ome_12_FD_132455 | JGI IMG/M metagenome (GOLD analysis project Ga0180438, IMG submission 132455) | Hypersaline lake sediment archaeal communities from the Salton Sea, California, USA - SS_3_D_2 metaG | ecosystem: Environmental > Aquatic > Non-marine Saline and Alkaline > Hypersaline >... | reverse complement strand
GAGTTTGTGAGTGAATGGCCATATCCGGCAACATGGTTAAACGGCAGAAGATGGGAGGACGAAATTGAAATCAAAAAGAGGTGGGATCATGCAACAGGATAAAGACACAATAGACTTCAATAAATATCTTAATTACAAAGGGCCTGACCAGGTTGTCACTTCATTTGAGTTAGATGATATTTTAGCGCAATCAAGTGACCAGGCTTTAAGTGTTAAATCAAAGATGCCTACCCTTGACAAACTCTTGGAAGGCTTTGAATCAGGTGAGCTTATAGCCATATCAGGCCCCAGGAAATCAGGCAAAACCCTTTTCGCGCAATCTCTTACAGTAAACTTTTTACCAACTAAGAGCCTTTGGTTTTCATACGAGCTTACCTTAAAGCAATTCTTGAGAACTTTCCCCGAGCTACCTTTATTCATTTCACCTTTGAAGTTAAAGGCCTACTCCTTGCCATGGCTCAAGGAGCGAATACTTGAGGCTTTATTCAAGCATTGCATAGGTGTTGTCTTTATAGACCATTTACATTTCCTTTTCGACATGGTGAGGGCGAAAAATACAAGCCTTGAGATAGGCCAAGTAGTGAGATTCTTAAAGCAGATAGCCATTGAGTTCAATCTAATAATCTTTCTTTTATGCCACATGAGGAAAGTTGATCTGAAAGATGAGCCCACAGACGCGGATGTACGAGACAGCTCCCTTGTAAGCAGCGAAAGCGACACCGGTCTAATACTTTGGCGCCTTGTAGATACTGATAATCAGGCCATGGTTAAAGTTTCATACAGTAGGAGAACTGGGGTCTTAGATAAGACATTTAAGGTTGTAAAAATTAACGGCCTGTTACGAGAAATCCAAGATGAATGATGCTGAGACTATAGAACGGGCTAATAGGGTGCTGAAAGAGCTTGAGCAAGAGCTCAATACTTACCAGCCTTTAGCCTGGGGTATTCCCTGGGACTTTGAGGCAGTTGAAAGGATAGAAGGGATAATAGCCCTTTACCATGATAGAAAAAGATACTGGATAAAGCTCCTGGCCGGAGCCAGCGAAACAGCACGAAAGATACTTATTGAGTTTATGAAATGTGCAGACCTTGAGATTGAAGGGGCGGAGTCAGTTTTATTTATGATTCAAGGGAAAAAACAGCATGCTTAGAGATGAGAGATTAACCTTTTTAAAATGCTCCCGTATACAGTGATACATCTAATATATAAATCGATAGGGGGGAGGGGGGAGGGTACCCCTACCTCTTATATGGAAAGATTTTTATGCTCGAAAAGACCCTTTCAACTGGCATGGACACGGCAGGTAATACCAGCATAGAAATAAATGAACCTTTGCTTGATGCCAAGGAAGTGAAAAGGCTTCTTAGGTGCTCTTTACCTTGGATCTATAAAGCGGCAGATCAGGGATTGATTCCTTGTGTTAGGATTCCATGTCCGGGGGAAGGAAAACAAAAGGCAAGAAATTTAATTCGGTTTAAAAGGAAAGACATCTTTCATTTCATTGAAAAGCATTATAATAATTGACACATGACGTCACACGCAAATGTAAAAGCCTTGCTGGTATTGGGTTTTACGAGGTGGTATCTCATCAGTAATGAGGTAGTCCAAAGCGATTTAAAATGGAACTAACTATCAATAATATTGCAGAGAGATTGAAAAGAGCTTTACCCTAATAGCTGAGAGACAAAAGTTAAGGTGGTTAAGTAAACTAATTTTAATGGTTGAATGAAGGGGAATTGATATATGAGAAAGACTAATGATGAAGAAATACTAAAAATGCTCAAAGAAGGCAAAACCCAAAGGCAGATAGCTCAACACTTTGGAGTTAGCGAGCCTGCTATATCTAAAAGGGTTAAACGATTACTCCCGCCACCAAAGAGCCTTGAGAATTTAACAGACAAAGAGCGAAAGTTTGTCCTGGAAGTAGCAAGCGGAAGAACTCAAACGGATGCCGCTATGAAAAGCCATGATTGTATCTCAAGAGAATCCGCTAAGAGCACTGGCAGCCATTTGATGGCTAAACCTGATATTAAAATGGCTGTCTCTGAGCTTATGCAAGAGGAAGGGCTCACGAGAAGGTACAGGGTGAAAAAGCTAAAGACTCATGTTGACGCTAAAGATCCCGGTATAAGTTTGAAAGCTCTTGACCAGTCTTGGAAGCTTGACGGTGCATATTCAGTTGAACACCTCCACCTACACATGACCAGGGAGGATTATGACGCTGCAGGGAAAAGCCTTGAAGAAATTGAAAGAGAGATTGAGATAGAAAAGGCTAAACTTGCTGAAGGTAGTTTTATCGAGGCTGAGGTTATTGAGGAAGACCCAGAAGATAGTAAAGAGTGAGGCACAAGACTGAAGTAATCAAGAGAAAGGATTTTAGAGGAGATAATAGATAAATTGACTTGCTTATTATGCACCCTATCAGAAAAACAATTTGACCTGAACAGGGACCAGCGTGTAGCTGTCAAACACCCTAAAGATGTTACAGGGCTTATATGCTCAAATTGTATGCAGATATTAATTGCCACAAAGCAGGGGAAAGTGAAGGAAGCTTATGACAAGGCTTTAAATGATGGCCTTATGGATAAAGCCAAAGTGTTAGAAACCCTTTTAGAAGAAGAGAAGCACGATGTCAGAGAGACCAAAAAGCCTAAACGAGGTATGGACAGAAGCAGAGCTTTGCGAAAGATTAGGCCTGCCGATCACAAAGTCAGGCCGAAGCATACAGTTAGGCAACTGGATAAAAGACGGATTGCAGCGTGTTGAGAAATCAGGCCGAAGGTATTTTTTTGAATCGGATGTCATTAATTATTTATGGCAATCAAGAAAAGGTCAGTGACCAAATGAGCAAGATGCCTTCAAAGGGTAAGAAAGGGTATTCAAAAGGGGTTCAAACATACCTTCCAGACCATGTTTTTTTGAACCCTATACCTAACCATTAATAAGAGAAATTAAAATATGAGCAAGCAGAAAGATAAAGATAAAAAAGAAAAATTTACACTTGAGGTAGCAGTATACATTGGAGATCATACACGATGTGCTTTAGGGTTTGATCTCAACACACTTAAGGAACCTTTAACAGAGAGAAAGTTTGAAGAGCTACTTTTAATGTTGAGGGTAGGTGTAGCTCGATGTTTAGGTGATCTTGGTAAAATAGTTAATCCTGGTGTTTGGGACTAAATTCTGGACATTTTACGCAAAGTGAATTGGCGTTATCATCAACCGTATTTGGAATAGTTGTTACTGGTTTACCAGGAGTTTTTTGTGCTCCTCTAATCAGGGCTAACATAAATGGATGATTGTGATGAGGACACCCTTGTTGTCCAGCAAGTTTACAATTTGTGTATGTTTGTTCCATTTTTCGGTTCCCCAGATTAAGGGTTATCAAGATAATGGAAAGATCCACGGTAAGAATAGGCTTTTATGTCTCAGATTTCAAGGAAAAAGGAAAGATGAAGGTCAACCTCTACATGGGGGTATAGAGATCGTACAGCCTGGGGCGGGAAATGGCGTTATTTATGGGGTGTGAAGGGTTGTTTTGAGTCAAATAAGGACTCATTTTTCTGTCTTGTAGGGTCAAATATTAAGCACACAAGAGCAGGTTAAAAAGAATTGCCAAAGAGTTCAGAAAAAATGAAAATGACCAACCCGTAACCAAGCGGCAAAAGAAGGAAGTATTTCAATAGAAAATACCAAACAGATCTCTCCATTATAGGAGTCTTGTATGGCTTTAGAGAAGCAATCTTCTTTTTTAATGGTTCAAGGGAGGATCTATCTTTTTCTTTTTTGTAGTCGCTTTCTACCTCAGCATAAAATGATATAAAGCTAAAAATCAGACCTACGGAATATATTATATAGATTTCTTTTGCTGAAATCATATTGTGCTTTTTTATCGTCCCGGTCTATTTTGAGGGCTTAATCGTTCTTTGAAAACTAAATAACGCGATAAATCTTGAAAGGAATTTTAACAGTCCGCTCTTAAGAACAGATAATAATATATGAAAATTACTGAAAGATATAACAAAGAAGAAAATATTATAGTAAATTTTCGATCTTTCTTTTCGGAAGTATATTTCTCCTCCCATCGTTCACCATATTTGTCTTGTAATGCTTTTTCTTCAGATTCTTGAAATTTTAAAGATAGGCTTGGTGTGAGTTCTCTTACAAGGCGCTTCCTATATCTGGCGGCTGTTATTTGGAATTCACGCAGGAAATATGTGCCTATTCCTGCAATATAAAGAGCTACCAAGAATAATACAACTCTTTGCCAACAGGGAAGTATTGCTTCTTTAGGTGTAATTACTTCATAAAATCCAATGATCGCAGCGAAAAGCAACAGTAAGTAATATGTTATAGTCCATTGCCTATTTTTTATGTACCTAATGTCATCTATGGTAATTTGCCACCGCATTCGGAAATCTTTTTTAGTATCTTCCTCATATTTTTTATTTTCAATCATGATTTCCTCTCCACTTGAGAAGGTCTTTGATGGTTTTTTGTATACATGGATAGAATAAGCCATTTAAGGCTCGGAAATCAATGGAAAAGATAAATTGAAGGGTTACCTATAGAGGTAAGTGAGATAATTGAAATTTAAGGCCATTATGCCATTATATAAGGCTATAATTACGAACTTTTAAAAGTGTCTTTCTTAACTTCTTTCTGTTTAGATGGACTATTAAGGAAGGACTTTAAGCCATACTCTATGATGTCGTTTACAGAGCAATCTAAATCGATAGCCAACTTTTTTATATCCTTAAGGAGTTTTTCTTCTATTCTTGTTGTGAATTGAACCCGTGCCATGACCCCTTATAAACTTATATACGAAAAAAATCAATATGTCTTTTTTGATATAAAAGATTTTTATTGACAATCCATTTTAAACTTATGTAATGATATAGATACATACTTTAAAACCTCTAAACCAAGCTATGACAACTAAAACAAAAATTACCCTTCAAGATACTCCAGACCGTGAGGCCTGGAGCGGTTCGCTTGGGCCGAGAGTAAATCTTGAGGGGTTTTCTATTTTAAGAGAAAGGGGGGGAGCTTATGGGCTTATCATTTGAATTTGACACTTTCATGTCAGAAAAAATAAAGCCTGGTTTTGAATCAGGCAAGATAAAGGACATCGAGGAAGTACACTATCGGATATGCAAGTTCCTTAATAAATGGGAGAAGAAAAAGCGAGGAAAAGAAATCTGTTATGGAGTACATGATAGCCTTTATGCAATCAGAGATGTTATCGACAGATTAGATATACTCATATCTGTTTTCACAAATGGTGACTTGAATTCTTTTAGGTCTTATAATGCTTTCTCAGATGTAACCAGAGACGTATTAGAAAATGAAGTTAGTAATTTGACTGGTATCATTAAAGACCTCAACGGGCATTTTCCAGACCAAGCCATAGAGCTTGAGAATGAAGATTAAAAAGGAGGTAAGCCATGATAGAAGGAATCACAAAAAAACAAGGAAACAATGGGAAGCCTGTCTATTCCATAGATGGGAATGAAATCACAACCTATATTTCTGAATTTGATGAAATATTAGGCGTGGAATTAGAGAAAATAACTGCAATGCTGGATGTTATTCTTGACCTTGATATTGATGACTATTTAAACCCAAATTTCGCCTACATAGGGAAGGACATAATAAAGAATATCGAAAACATTGAGAGTGAAGTTTATTGCCATAGTGATCATACAATGAAAGTGGTGCGGAATAACAAGTTTGAAATGCTTCCTGGCAAAAAACGTCTCAAAGTAGACAGCATTATTGACGTGTATTTTGAACCAAAGAAAGCCCCTGATACCGAACCCTCTCACAAGGACAGCTCAGGGGCTTAGATGGATATAAAGTCCATCCGGCAGGCACTGTAATCAAGAAAGTATCAAAATGCAATAAGAAAAGGAGGGCCATGCAAAGATTAGCTGATGAAACAGGCACACTTTATGACTTAGTCAATGTAGGCAACAACAAGGTAAAACTTCAATCAAAGAAATTTCCAGAGATAAACCATATCTATAAACAGGATTTTATAGAAGGTGCAATCAAAGACGGCCTTTTAATAGAAATTCCACAACAGAAGAGCTTTTTAAAAGAAAAACCCCCATCCGATCTAACCTTAACTCAGGAGGGTTCAGACAGGGGCAACAGGTAGCTATATAAGCTACCACTCGAAGGAGGTTGTATCAATGAGATCTCAGAATACCAAACAATCCACAATAAGGCAAGATGAAAAGAAAAATTTTAAGAAAGGAGGTTAATCATGGCAACAATACGAAAGCGAGGTAATTCTTATCAGATTGACTACTTTGACCCTAACGGAAAGAGGGTCCGAAAGTCCTTTGATAAGAAAAAAGACGCGGAGGCAGAATTAGGAAAGCGCGTGTCCCTCATAGCTGAGGGTAGATACCTTGACGTAAAGAAGGATTACAAAACAAATCTCAAGCAGCTATTAGATAAATACAAAGAAAACTATAAAAATCAGCGTAGTTTCCAAGGTGGAAAAGACTATTGTCTTAAAAATTTCAAGGAACATTTTGGAGAGGATACCAGGCTCGATAATATTAGATATGTTGACCTTGAGACCTATCGAAACAAATTAAGAGAGAAACCTACCAGACATGGGACCCTAAGAGCAACTGCAAGTGTTAATCGTGAAGTAGCCTGTTTGCGACACGTTTTCTCTAAGGCTGTGGAATGGGAAATGATGGAGCAAAATCCATTTATCAAGGGCAAGGCGCTTGTTGCTAAGGCTAATAATAAACGATTCAGATACCTAACAGAGGATGAAATAGAGAGGTTGCTTATTAACTGTGTCAATGACTATACCAGGGATATTGTGACAGCGGTAATTAATACAGGAATGAGAAGGCAAGAGGTATTAAATCTTAAATGGAATCAGATAAGGAATGGTTTTATATATCTCACCAAGACCAAAACAGATGAATCAAGACAGATTCCTATAAACGATGACCTTGCAGAACTTTTCAGGGCAATCAGAAAAAGGAATCAGCTAAAGTTTGAGTATGTTTTTTGTGATAGCAGGGGTAAACCTTTTAAACAGATTACAAGATCCTTTCATGCGAGTTTAAAAAAGGCCGGGATAGACGATTTTAGGTTCCATGACCTGAGACATACCTTTGCAAGTCACTTTGTAATGAGAAAAGGATCTTTGAAGGATCTTCAAGAGCTGTTAGGCCACAAGACATTGACAATGACCATGAGATATGCTCACTTGAGCCAGGAACATAAAAAGAAAGCGGTCAATCTTTTAAACGGATTGACTTCAAAAAAAGGGAATGATAAACAGGAAGAACTTAAGGAGGCAAAAGATAATTAACATGTGGTATCAAAAAAATAGGTGTTACTCTCAAAGGGTAGCACCTTTTTTTGTGTCACAATTATGTCACATTTCAGATATCCAAAACTCTGAAATGCAGAGCCACCGGGCGGAATCGAACCGCCGACATCCTCATTACGAGTGAGGTGCTCTGCCAGCTGAGCTACGGTGGCCTTTTTAGTTACTATTTATACCTTTTTTTATAAAGAGTCCAACCTTTTTAGAGATTAAAAAAGATGAAAAAAGCAAAAGACTATCTAATATTCCCATTAGATGTTCCGACTTATGACGAGGCAATCCGGTATGTAGAACTCCTAAAGGATCATGTAGGCATTTTCAAAGTCGGCCTGGAGCTATTTGTCAGTATTGGACCGAAAATCCTCAATGCCATTAAAGAAAGGAGTGAAGCAGGGATATTCCTTGATCTAAAGTTTCATGATATCCCTGCTACTGTTAAAGGTGCCTTTATGGCAGCAAGTGCCTATGGCGTGACCTTTACGACCGTGCATTGTGATGAAGGAAATGATCTTCTTCGCTCAGTTGTTGACAATAACCCTGCCGGTGTCAAAATATTGGCTATCACAGTGCTCACCAGCCTTGATAGTAAAAATCTAAAAGACCTAGGTTACAACGATAGATACATTACAGACATAGCGAGATTGGTTATGCTTAAGGCCAGAATGGCCAAAGAGGCCGGCTGTTCCGGTGTTGTCTGTTCTGGGCTGGAGGTCGAAAAGGTTAAGTCTGAGTTAGGAAAAAATTTTATTGCTGTCACCCCTGGTATTAGGCCACAGTGGTCTATCGTGGGAAAGGACGATCAAAAGAGAATTATCACTCCTGATCAAGCAATAAAAAGAGGGGCTGATTACATTGTGGTTGGCAGACCTATCCGGAATGCAGAAAGACCTGCTGAGGCTGCAAAACGCGTCCTAGGTGATATCGAAATTGCAATCTCTCAATAGGTGGCTTTCCGCCGCCAGAGGCTACACAACGTACACAGGTATCTTTGCTTTAGCCAAAACCTTTCTTGTATTACTTCCCAAAAGTTTTCTGTCCCCTGGTTTTCCTTTGGCTGACACAATAATAAAGTCATAATTGCCACTTTCTGCTTCTCTCAAGATCTCGTCTGCTATCTCACCTCTTGCGGTTTTTGCTACTGCATTAATACCAGCCTTTTTAAGTATCTTTGCGCCACTTTCTGCATATTTAGAGGTATTTCTGGTCACAGCCCGATCTGTATCAATGGTCACCTCGGACATCCTAAATTCTGCACCAAGCATCTTGTCTATAAGAGCATGGGATGGGCCTACGCTGAGAACGGTAGCCTCTGCACCTAATTTAGTGGCGAGGGATGCGCCTGCTCGAATAGCGTCTTCCGATTTTTCACTACCCCCAGTACAAAAAAGTATCCTCATGGATCAATCCTCCTTTTTTGAGTCTATTGGGGCTATCACGACTGTTGAGTCTAAACTGGTCAAGAGACCCAAACAACGTTAGGTAAAAATGACTCAGTCTCTATACACATTGATAACCTATTTCAATCCACTATATATTATATCTTACGCCAATACCGAAACTATCGTATAACACATCTCTGGACAAAGCCCTCCATGATTTCCTTAAAGCAGTCGAGTTCTTCATCTGTGCAACTTTTCATGTCTAAAAATGCATCATCTAAGGTCTTAGAGGGAACAAACTTTTGCAAAACATATAAACGTGCGTTTTTTATTAACTGACCGATTGTATAAAAATCATCCTTTTCAAAAAGAGCTTTTACAACAGTAGTCCTGAACTCATAATCCAATCCTGAATCCATAATCAATCTGATACTGTCAAGAATCTTTCTTGTATGTATCTTTCTTTTTATTACTTGATGGTATTTATCCAAAGATGTCTTTATATCCATCGCAATATAATCTACGAATTTCGACTGCATTATCCCTTTGAGCCTTGAAGGAAAACTCCCATTGGTGTCAAGTTTAACCAAATACCCCAATCTCTTTATCGCCGATAAAAAAGCACGTAAATCACTTTGCAGAAGAGGCTCTCCACCAGTTATGGTCACAGCGTTAAGCCTTCCCTTCCGCCCATCTAAAAATGACAATATCTCATCCTTTTTTAATCCAATGTTGGCTGGCTTTTTGGGGTCTACTAGTTCTGGGTTATGGCAGTAAGGGCATCTAAAATTACATCCCTGAGTAAAGACAATTGCACAAATTTTATCTGGATAATCGATTAGGGAAAACTTTTGAAATCCCCCAATAATCATATCTCAAACCTTAAACATCTTTCTTTCTTGAAACTCCTGTTGTTTTCCCCTGTTCCATTGTTTCAACGGCCTGAGATAGCCAACTACCCGGGAATATACCTCACATTCTGTTCCACATTTTGGGCACATACTCTGCTCTCCATTTAAATATCCATGAACAGGACAGACACTAAACGTAGGGGAAAAGGTAAAATAAGGAAGATGATACTTTTCACATATTGTGCGTACCATGGATTTAACGCTACCAGAATTGGAAATCCTCTCACCTACATAGATATGAAATACCGTTCCTCCTGTATATTTTTGTTGGATGCTATCTTGTAAATCCAAGGCATCGAAAACATCATCGGTGAAGTCAACTGGCAGATGGGTAGAATTGGTATAGAAACATTGATCTCTATCTACATTCCCCGCGGACAGTATATCAGGATATCTTTCCTTATCAATCTTTGCCAGACTATACGAGGTTCCCTCTGCAGGAGTAGCTTCAAGGTTATAATTATTTCCCGTTTCCCTTTGAAAATCTATTAAGACCTCCCTCATGAAATCTAAAACATATATAGCAAATTTTTTTCCCTCTCTATCGCCGATAGTTTTACCAAGAAAGTTTTTGCAGGCCTCATTCATTCCAACAAGTCCGATAGTTGAAAAATGATTCTTCCAATACTCATTAAACCGCTCCTTTACATTTCTTAAATAATATTTGATGTACGGGTAAAGGCCCCCGTCTGTGAATCTCTCCAGAATTTTTCTCTTTATCTCTAAACTCTCCTTAGCCAGGATCATCAAATCTTTAAGCCTGCTAAAAAATTCGTTCTCGCTGGCACTAAGATACCCTATTCGCGACATATTAATTGTTACAACACCAATCGAGCCGGTCAAAGGGTTTGAACCAAAAAGTCCACCTCCCCTTTTTTCTAATTCACGATTATCTATTCTCAATCTGCAACACATACTTCTCGCGTCCTCTGGGTTCATATCTGAATTTACAAAATTAGAAAAATAAGGAATCCCGTATTTGGCAGTCATCTCCCACAGATTACTCAGAACAGGATTCTCCCAATCAAATTCCTTGGTAATATTGTATGTCGGGATGGGAAAAGTAAAAACTCTTCCTCCAGCATCTCCCTCTGCCATAACCTCTAAAAAGGCCTTGTTAAATAGGTCTATTTCTTCCTGAAAATCCCTATAGGCAACATTCTGTGCCTCTCCTCCAATAATAACACCTTGATCTGCATAGTATTCAGGTACAGTAAGATCCAGGGTAACGTTCGTAAAAGGAGTCTGAAATCCAACCCTTGTGGGCACATTAATATTAAAAATAAACTCCTGCAAGGCCTGCTTTATCCCAATATAGTTTAACTTGTCAAATCGTATGAAAGGTGCTAACAGAGTGTCGAAATTAGAGAATGCCTGAGCACCTGCCGCCTCTCCTTGAAGCGTATAAAAGAAATTTACGATCTGGCCCAATGCACTCCTAAGGTGTCTTGCAGGTCCGCTTTCTACTTTCCCCCATACTCCCCTGAATCCTTCTACCAACAAGTCATACAGGTCCCAACCAACGCAGTAAACAGAGAGGATGTTTAAATCATGGATATGGTAATCGCCTTGTATGTGCGCTTCCCTGATCTCTGGAGAATAAATTTCATTTAACCAATAGACTTTGCTAATCTCTGAGGAAACATAGTTATTCAATCCCTGTAGAGAAAATGCCATATTACTATTCTCATTAACCCTCCAGTCTGTCTTATTGAGATATTGATCCACCAATGCAACGCTCGCTTTATCAGTTATTTCTCTTATTCTTGCATGCTGTTCTCTATAGATAATATAGGCCTTGGCAGTTTTACGATACGTAGAGGAAAGTAACACTTCCTCTACAATATCCTGAATTTCTTCTACAGTTGGAGGTTCCTCCCCGATTACCTGATTAGCTAAATTTAAAACCTTGATGGTAAGCCTTTTAGCAACCTTCTCATCAAACTCCCCTGTTGCCTTTCCAGCTTTGGTAATGGCATTTGTAATCTTTTCGGCCTCAAAAGCCACTATCGTGCCATCTCTTTTTTCTATCTCAGTAAACATAATCTCATCTCTCCATTTATGTCTTTATCTATCATAGGCTGGCCTCATAAACACTGCACATCTCTCGGTCCCATCCAAAATTCTAAACACAGGCAGGCACAAAATATCGTGGGATCAAAGAGGTTATTTTTTGTTTTATTTCTTCTTAGAATTTTTTACGGTACCCTCTGATAAATGAAGCACATGCTCCTTTCCTGTCAAGTAATCTTCTAAGGTGAGATTAATCGCAACTCATGAAAAAACAGGTTGCTACAGTAGTATTCCTATAACATTTTCCACAAGATATTGTAGTAAACTATAATGGACATCCAATATAAAGTCAATAAGGAAACAATTATTATAGAACAATCAAACACGCTTTTCTGTATATTGTCTCCCAAAGAAGGTCTCAAAATAGATTTTATCGGTATCAACTTTTTATTATAGGGGGAAGGTGGGAGTAGATAATTATAGGTGCCAAGATTTACAGGGTCTTGGGGCTGAATCCTGCTTGTAGGATTCAGCCCATCATTTTTCATTGCTATAAGAAATAGATAGAGTGCAACCTAAAACATTAAAGAAAGTCCTGCTTTAAAAATCCTTCCGGGTGATGGATAATAGGTATTATACGTTGTATCTTCAAGCCAATCTTCATATCCAAGCGTAGAGTACTCTTTATTAAAAAGATTTTCCACACCTACAAATGCCAAAAGTTTATATTTATTGTTTGGAGGTCTATAGCGTAGCAAAATATCCACCAAAGAGTAGTCTGCCAACTTCTCTCCGTTATTATTTTTGTCATCACCCAAGTAGCATTCACCGGTATACCTAAACTCGGGGACCAGCGAAAAGCCGTAGGGAAAAAACAATTCCAAACCTAAAAAAGCCTTATGGTTGGGAACTAGAGGAATGTCCTTATCATTATAAATCCCCTTGGTAAATTTTGCCTCTTGATACGTATAATTACCGTAAATATTGGCCATTTTTCCAAACTTGTATGAACCACTAAATTCAAACCCTTGATGTCTTGTCTCATCAAGGTTTTCATTTCTTGAGGTGGCGTTATTCCAGACAATTTCCTTCTCCATATCAATTCGAAATAACGTTAGTGCAAACCTCATGTTTTCAATGGGATAAAACTCTGTCCCTATTTCATAGCTTTTACCTTCCTCTGCTTCAAGGTCCTTATTAAACGCATTACCCCATCCCTGGTAAGAGGCCTGTTCATCAATAAACGGATATCGATATAGCGTGGCAAACTTCGTGAACACCTTTGATTTTTCCTCTATCAAATAAGTAAGTCCAGCACTAACTGCCTCTCCACGGTGATCTTTCTCTTCATCAAAGCTTTTTATACTTGTTATTGGGTTGATTTCTTTTCCTTTAATCTTTGCCTTTTCAATCCTTGCTCCTGCACTTAAAATAAGTTCATCAAGGATGTTAAATTCATTATTTATGTAATATCCTATAGAACCCTTCTTTATTTCGGTAAAAGAACCCGTAGTATCTCTACTCATATCAGTAAATATTTCTAAATTAAGGGTTTCATTGTAATAGTCCAACCCCACAATCAGTTTATTTTTATGGCCTCGAATAGTGTTATTTAATATATATCTGGGTGTTATTCCAAATGTCTTTATCTCTGTGTCCCTATATGAAGGAAATGAATCCATACTCAAAGCAAGATCCTTTAGACCATATAAAAAATTCACATCAAAATTACCAAGGTCAGCGGATATCATTTCCAGGCCTACGTTAAGATTATAATAATTATCCAATGCATCGTCATTATCGTGGGCCTGCGTCCATCTCGCAGGTCTGGCAGGCTGGAATTGTTTACGATTTACTTGCATCTCACTCTTTGTGAGGTTCCCTGGCATTTCATAGTCAACCTTATTTAAAGAGCCACCGAAAGAAATATTTACAAAATCGCTGAGGTCATACCCTATATTAAAGCCAGCACCTTTCGATGAAAATCCCGTTCTCTCTCTCCATCCGTTCGTTTCTTGGATTTCGCCTGAACAGGCATATGATAATCTGTCTTTAGAACCAGTAAGGCCAACTCTTACATCATGAAGGGCGTCTTCTCCAATTATTCCTGAAACGCTTACCTCGGGTTTACCCTCTCCCCTTTTAGTGATGATATTGATTACACCTGCAACAGCATGATCTCCATAAATAACACTATTCGCACCGCTAACAACCTCTATCTTTTCAACATTATTGATTGGTATCTGGAGCCAATTTATGCTTGCCATATCAGGTCTATTCAATCTTCTTCCATCCAACAGAGTTAATACTCTTCCATGGCTATTTTGTCCAAATCCTCTCATATCTATTTCCGCCTGTGAAGGATTACCAGAAAAAGTTGCAAAATGGATACCTGCCAACTTTTCCAAAACATCAACAAGGCTGGTAGCTCCTGATTTTTCAATATCTTCAGATTTAATCACAGTAATATTTGCTGGTATCTTGCGTATTTCCCTGGTATCTCTTGTAGCCGTCACTACAACCTCTTCTAATGTTACTAATGGCTTTTTACTTTCCCCCTCTTCCGCCTTACTCAATCCAGGCATGGTCAATGCAGCCAAAAACAAAGGCACAACAAACCACTTTTTCATTCTTAACCTCCTCTACTTTTCTGAGACTTAGTGCTTCGATTCGCAAATACATAACGTATTCTAATGAGTATAATCTTTGCAATTGTCTTCGACCCAGAGCGACTCGACTTGAGCTCGCCGAAAGTCTCGTCGACATGTCTCAGACCGAAGGGCTCGCTCAGCACTTAGTCCCGAGTAAATAAATACGTCATCGAATTTATGAATCGAGGGACTTAGCGCTACTCTACCCCTGTTAGATTAATAGAACCTTGGTTTGTGTTGATTAATACTGAGGGTAGGGAGCGTCTGTGTCATTGGGTTTATTCTGATCCACTCCTTTTCATCCGCAAAGCCGCAGTTCCTGACCAGTGAGCCTAAACTCCGATCTATTAATAACCTCAGCGATCATGCAGATAATCCTTTTCATCCCCTTAGCTGTAAGCAGCCACCAGGCATCCATTACATCATAGTTTCCGCCTATGGATGAAACCACCTCGACTCTGTCTGCCTTAATCTTCAGTCTTTTTTCAGCCTCTTCAAAATCGATTGTATCATCCAGGCTCTCCTTGCCCACAAGGTAAACGATTACTCCTGTCTTCACATTTCATCACCCCCTTTCTCCATAAAAAAGCCCGCCATCGGTCTTAATATGGCGGGCTAAAATTTTACTGCTACCTGCCCACATTCTCAGACCGAAGAATAGCAAGGGTTCTTCCTGGCAGGTTTTCTGGCTCTCCCGACTCCCTGGCTCGCCTTCCCAATTCCGCTAATGCGAAACCAGTGGCTTTAATCTTCTAAAAATAGAATATCCAGTGAGCTTCTCCAATCAATTAATCGGGATCACAGCAGCAGTCTTCTGCAGCGGCCTCTCACCGCTTTCCCTTTTTTAACCAGGAATCCTCTTAAACGAAAAAACCGATTTCCCTTATCTTTCAGGAAATCGGCATGTAGATAATTATAAGTTATTTTTCTGCCTCGATCTCCAGACCAGGAAATAATCCAGCATGCTTCGATAGGTTTTCTGGCTTCCCTGCCTTTTTAGCTACCTTCCCATCCCGACCTATTGGAACAGTGGTAGAGAAATGCTAAAAAGGTTCCCCTTCCTTATGAAAAAAGGGGCAGAGTTACAGCAGCAGTCTTCTGCAGCGGCCTCTCACCGCTTTCCCTTAACTCGAAGCAATATACTGTAGGTTTTAGTAACAAATCACCTTTCTACTTGTCAATGTTTTTATGATTACACAGGAAAAAAATTGTCACAATCTTTAGCACAATCCTAAGGCAGCTGTCTTCACAGTTGCATACATTCTATTTATCAAAATGTATGTTTAAAAAAATCGAGTCCGGTAGGGCAGTCAACAGACTGATGCCATCGTATTATCTGTTTCTATGATAAGCCTGGATCACCTGATCCAGCTTCCTGGCAGCATTTTTGTGGTCAAAGCGTTCACTGAGGGCTCGAGCAAGGGCACTCATATTCTTTCGGAGTCGGATGTCCTTAAGAAGCCTGATAACATGCTCGGTGAACTCATCATAATCGTCCGTCACAAACATCTCTTCGCCGTTTACCGGGTCAATGCCAAATGCTGCAAGGCTTGTTGAGACGATTGGGAGCCCACAGGCGAGAGCTTCGAGCATCTTTCCACGAAATCCTCCCCCAAGTTCAATAGGAGCAACAAAGACGTCGTTTTTCCAGTAGATGTCTCTTACATTCGAGTGTGCTCCTCCCTCACGGACAATGATGCGATTACTTCTGAGTGCAAGGAGCTCTGGTGGCGGAGCGAATCCTATTGCGTAGAATGAGGCATCGGGGACCTCTTTCGATATTCTTTCCCAGCAGTGCTTCATAAAATTCTGCACCGCATTGACATTTGGGTGATGCTGGAAGTTTCCAAGAAAGAGTATATTCTTTGAATCCCACGACCGGTCAAGAGGAGGTATGTAGAAGTTAGTATCTACACCATGGTGAACGATATCTGTCTTTCCTTTCAGGTCTGGTGCAAGACGGACAATGACCTCCATATCCTCACGCGTAAGGGTAAGTACCCGGTCGGCCGATCGATACATCCTGAACTCGTAGTCAAAAAGCTTCTCAATCGTCTGTTCACTAATATCCTCTCCCTTGCTGACACGTTGCCGGAACGCCTGAGTATAGCACTCATGAACAGAGATAATCGTCATGGTGTCCTGAGAAATACTATCTTTTGCCCCTTCAAGATATTGACCCATCATTGAGTACTCAGCGATGATCACATCATATGAGTTTCTCGCAAGAAGAGATCTAAATGCCTTATCAAGCTGTGGGTTGTATCCACCGTCTCCTGAAAGGAAGAAAGGAGGGCGTTTGAGCTTAGCTTCAAGTTCTTTAACCTGTCTGGAGGTTCTTCCCTTGGGGGAGTTGATAAGTACGATATCTTCGCAATATGCATCAAGGCTTTTGTCTTTGTAATCCTCGTCTGAAGAAGCGGGTGCAAGGATCGTTATCCGATAGCCCATTTTGGAAAGATTCTTGATCCTATGATGAATGAGTATTGGGCCTCCAATAACACTCTGCCTAGGAAAAACTTTGGGTATAACAAGAAGATTCAAATTCGATTTTCCTTTCTACCACCGCCATTGGGCACACAAAATCTCGGGAACATCCAAGTGATCAAACCTACAGTATCTCCTGAAATTGCTGCTCAACGATACTAGCAATTTCTACAATCTCTTTTTATAGGAATAATAGATAATATCCTTTTCCCATATTAATTAGAATTTTAGTAACATTTTAGCTCTATAATAATTACTTTTGGCCTTTAGTTAAGGCCACAGAGGTACACTTGGTGAGACGCATAAGCATGGGGATGTCTTTTTTTACATCATGCCCTCTAACAGGGGGTCTCAGCGTGCCGCTTCAAACCATGTGCACGAGCAACTCGTCATTGTCTTCTAAAGGCTTTGTCGGTGTGCACCGGTTTGAAGCGGTCTACCAAATCCTCTTTGTGAGGACATGGTTAAAAAAAGACATCCCCATGCTCATTCACTAGGTAACTTAAAAGAGCTAAAATGGTACGAATTTTATTCTTTTCTCTTGTCTTCAATGCTGGTTGTTACTATTTCTTCTATAATCTCTCCCATCTTTTTGCCAGGTCGAACTTGTCCTTTGTATGTTATTCGTTCCACAACCTTCTTCATGCTTACAACAGCCAACCCCCACGTCCAGACATGTCCTTCTTTTGTATCCAGAATAAATACAACTGAACTTCTTCCTTCCTGTCCCCCAATAAGTATTGCTGTATAACGTCCAATTCCTGAATCTACTGCTATTGTAGGTGTTGCTATTAGCAAGGTAACGATTATGACTAAACTTGAAAATATAATTCTCATGATGTCCTCGGCTAGAGATTATTCTGATAAAAACTCCATTTACGTAATGAAAATATAGCCAAAAAAGATTCGAAGATCAAGATCCACCCATTCTATAAAACTCTCTTGCCCTTCATACAACCTCTTCTATGCTTTTAAATCCGAAAAGTTTCGCAATTATCTTGCCCGCCCATTGAAAGTCATGGTCTAGAAAAATATTTGAATTGCTGTATTTAAATGAAGGGTGCCTATATATGGAAAAGATGTTTACTCTGTCTTAACAAGCAATACCTGACCGGGATAAATAGTACTTCGAGGGGCCAGATCGTTTATCCTAAGAAATTCAGAAAGGTCCATATGGTTTTTCTGGGCGATCATATATGGTGTATCCCCCTTTAAGACTATATATCTCTGAGTCTTTATTTCCATAAAAACACTTAAGTCTTGAGGGATCATGAGAACCTGTCCTATACGCAGGTAGGCATCATCGAGCTTATTCACAGACTGGATAGCCTTGGTTGTTGTTCCAAAACGATTGGCAATCCTCCAGAGAGAGTCCCCTTTCCGAACCACGTATTGTACTAAGTTTTCTTTCCTCTTTAAGCCAGAGGCTGGCGAGGAAACTCTCTCTACGGAGGCATATTGTCTTCTCGTCGGAATCTTTAGCTTCCAGCCTACTTTTATATAATGCCTGCTTCTTAGCCCATTCATGGCCATAATTGCCCTGACACTCGTTCTGTATCTGCGTGAGATAACAGACAAAGACTCACCTTTTATAACCCGGTGTTTTACATAGGCAGAAACAGGAGGATGCCACGCAGGTATATCGCCTAATTTCGAGAGAAGCACTATCCCCTTGCCTTTGGGCACCTTCAATGTATAGGCTCTGTTAGGTGTGTAATTGTACCGTAATGCTGGATTGAGATCTTTCAAAAGTCTGTACGATACTTCAAGATGTTTTGAGACTGTCTTAAGGTGAACCTGTTTGTCAATGGTAACATCTTCGGTTTCAATTTCTTCCTCTACAGGGGGAAGCCTGAAGCCATGGGCTTCAGGATCGTTCAGAATATGTAAGACAGCCAGAAACTTGGGGACATAAAAAGCTGTCTCTATGGGTAATTTTTCATAAAGGTCCCAGAAATTGTCAAGATAGCTGATCCTTTGTGTCCGAATACACCTCAATACTGTCCCCTCTCCGCAGTTATATGCAGCCAGAGCCGTTGTCCAGTCCCCAAAGATTTGATGCAATTCTTTAAGATATGCAATGGCTGCGATAGTTGATTTCTCAGAATCCATCCTTTCGTCAATCCAACGGTCCCTCTTTAATCCGAATTTATATCCTGTTGAGGCAATGAACTGCCATAGTCCGAGAGCTCTCGACCTTGAAAGCGCTCTAATCTTGAATCCACTTTCAATAAGGGGCAGCCATGAAAGTTCCTCGGGTAGACCTGCTTCCTTAAGTGCTCTCGTGATGGCAGGGCGATATCTACCTGATCGACGATACGCATCAAGAAAGAATTTTTTTTCCCTGCCTCTAAACATGGCCAATGCCCTTTCCACATGCCTGTTAATCACAAGAGGAATAACCTTGTTATGCCCATTAGCCACTGTGAACCTTGAAGAGTAAACTTCCATAATCCGCTTTGATATAGTATAACGCAAATCGTCTCGTTGCTGTAAAATCTCCGAGTCATCCTCAGGGTCCACTTTTAGTATGAGAGAATAGGCCTGATCAAGGGCATCAATGGCATTTGGCAAATCTCCCTGTTGCCAGAAATCATATGAAGCCTGGCAAAATTCAAGAGCTGAATCAAGTATTTCCTGGCTGGTTTTTTCTGGGGTTTGTGGAGCTGGGGGCTGGGGACTGCTTTCAAGGGCTTCAGGTGGGGGTAAAGATTCCTCCTTCTCGATCTTGACAGGGCTAACAATTTTCTGTTTTTCCTCGATCTCAGGTATAGCGGTGACTTTTTGCCCTTCCTTAGTTTTCTCAAAAATGGCAATCTTTTCTTCTTCCTCGGTCTTGGGTGGTGATGTGAGATCTTTCCCCTCTATTTTCTTTGCAGTTATTGCAATCTCTTCTTCCTCATCCTTGGGCGGAACTGCAATCTTTTGTTTTCCTTCTATATTTGCAGGAACAGAAATTTCTTGTTTTTCCGGTTTCTTCGGCAGAGCAGAAATTGTTTGCTCCTTCTCTATCTCTTCAGGAATAGCAATCTTTTCTTCTTCCTGATCGCCGGGCAGGAATTCAATCTTTTGCTCAGATGTTGAAGGGGATGCTTTGGAATGAGGCTCTTCTGCGACACTCTTCTCTGAGAGCGGTTGTTTCTCAGGTTTGAGGTGAAACATATCAGTGCTGCAACCACCACAAAAAAGTGATATGATTATTATAATGAATATCCTAATACTAACCCTAGGATGAATTTCCACTTTCCTCCATAGACTCTAGCGCATTATCACTGATGAGCTTATAGCAAGCACTGCATTAGGTTTCTTGGGACATTAAATCGCATGTTCCCATTTTTAGTAAGGGGAGTATAGAAGAAGTGTCCTTAATGGTCAAGCATATATAAATCCCCATGAGACAAAATTGTTGCTTTCCCAATAAAAATAACTATTAATTGAAAATCCGAAAATATTATTCGATCACTCCTCAAGGGAAAAACTTTGGAGTTTTTCAGAGAAAAAGCACGAGAAGTTCTTAGCGAACTATTTGAAAAATAAGGAATAGCCTATGCAAAACACTGGAGAGAAAAAGGGGATAACCAGAAATATTGTGCTTGCTGGTTTTACATCCTTTTTTACAGATGTTTCCTCTGATATGATTTATCCCTTACTGCAGGCCTTTGTGAGCATGATTATGGCTTCCAATAAAGCTCTGCTGGGCCCTATTCTGGGAATTATAGAAGGGATAGCTGAATCCACAGCTAGTCTGCTCAAAGTTTTTTTTGGTTACTATTCTGATACAATTCAAAACAGGAAGCTTCCTGCTATCGCAGGGTATAGCACATCCGCTCTTGCCAAATTTCTTCTTCTTCTCTCTTTTTTTGGATGGTATTTCGTTCTCCTCGCTCGTTTCTTTGACCGTGTCGGAAAAGGTATTCGGACGGCCCCCAGGGATGCACTTATCTCCGAATCTGCTCCAAAGGACATGCAGGGAAAAGCATTCGGTTTTCACAGGGGAATGGATTTTGCTGGCGCCACACTCGGTGCTCTTATCTGTTTCTTTCTTGTTCTACATTTTATAGATCCTATTACCAAGACTCTCAAAGATCTGAATTCTTTTTATACCCTGTTTCTGATCTCGATTATTCCTGCCTTAATAGGAGTACTCTTTCTTTTTTTTATCAAAGAGAAAAAGCTCCACACTGCTTACACAGCGAACAACAAAAAGCTCAAACCAAACCTACATATCCGTCAATATGATAAGAACCTTCAGATTTTCTTTCTTGCCCAGCTCGTATTTACCCTTGGGAACTCTTCAAATCAATTTTTGCTGCTTCGTAGCATGAATCTCGGGTATACTCTTTCTACAGTGGTGCTCATGTATTTTGCCTTCAATCTTTCCACCTCCCTCCTCTCCACTGCATTCGGTTCTCTTTCTGACAGAATTGGTCGAAAAAACTTGCTCATAGCAGGCTATGGGCTCTATGCAGTTGTATACATTGCTTTCGGTTTGATAAGCCAAAAGACCAAT
>Ga0180438_10004089_pt1 | contig 21318 bp, 24 predicted proteins | sample SS_ome_12_FD_132455 | JGI IMG/M metagenome (GOLD analysis project Ga0180438, IMG submission 132455) | Hypersaline lake sediment archaeal communities from the Salton Sea, California, USA - SS_3_D_2 metaG | ecosystem: Environmental > Aquatic > Non-marine Saline and Alkaline > Hypersaline >... | reverse complement strand
TATATTTCCATATCCCAGTGGATTTTGTTATAGAATGCGCGTTCATTTTCAGAAAGTTCTCTGAACCTGAAGAGGTGTGGGGGCACCTGTAATATGCTCAGATAAAAATCCTGGACCCTGGCCATGTAGTATCCATAAAATTCTGGAATATCCACTTCTTTGAGGGGAATTTCTCGTACTTCTCCTGCTTCTCTGTCTGCTGTAGAGAGAATTCGTAGCTTTTTATGTTCTACACTAGAAAAATCAGGATGGCTATGAAGGGAATCGGGATCGAAAAATATCTGTAATTCTGCCTGGTTCAACTCTCTCAATCGATAGAACCCCTGGCGGGGTGATATCTCATTTCGATATGCCCTTCCAATAATTGCCAGTCCCAGTGGTATTTGATTTCGCAGCACTTCAAAGAGTCGTCTAAAGGAAACATAACATCCCTGGGCGGTCTCTGGTCTCAAATATGCTCTTTCCAATTCTCCTTTATCAGCTGCTCCCAACCCGAGTTCAAACATCATGTTGAACCAGTGTACAGGGGATAACTCCCCTCCACAGACAGGGCATTTCACTGAATTACTGGAGAGAGCGTCACCCATTTCCTGTGCAGTCATTCCTTCAGCTTCAATTCCTTTTTCTTCCAGCAGTAAATCTGCTTTATGTCTCCGGTGGCAGGATATACATTGAGTGAGGGGATCATTAAAAGATTTTAAATGTCCTGATCCTTCAAAAACAGCCTGCGGCATAATAGTACAGGTGTCTATTTCTACAAAATTCTGATCCAACCCCAGGAAGAATTTTCTCCAGTTCTCTTCGAAATGATGTTTCAATAAGGTACCGAGATGTCCATAATCATACAATCCTGCTGTGCCGCCATAAATTTCAGAAGATGGAAAAAAAAACCCGCGGCGTAACGCCAGGTCCATTACATTCATGCCTTCACCAGAGGCCGTAACAGGTCATAATCCCGGACAATGCCAATGAGGTTTCCATGGGCATCGATTACAGGAAGTTGCTCTATATTATTTTTTTTCATTTTTCGTGCACATTCGGTGATGGTGGTAGATCCGGTAATGGTGATAACATCTGAAGTCATCAATTCTTTCACTGGATTTTCAGGAAGTTTCAGCCGTTCAGTTCCAATATAGAGAGTACTTTTCGTTTCCCATACCCATTCTTCTCCTTCAGATTCCTGTTGAATATCTGTTTTCTGGAGTACATTGATGATTTCTGAAGCCTTTACAAAATCAACATTATCCACGATCCCTACCACTTCTCCCTGGTCATTGAGGACTACAGCCGCAAGAGCTTTGGAAAATCGCATGATTTGGGCTGCAAGAGAAATGGGGGTTTCATGCCACACAGCAAGAATACGGTCTTTCATGTATTTCTCACATTTTTCTTTGATCTGCATTCTACTGATTCCCTTCGTTACCAGATCTTTGAGTGTGAGTAGACCCTCCAGTTCAGCATTTTTCACAGCCATGATGTGTTTGACATTCTGTTCATACATTATTTCCGCTGCTTCTTCAATAGTTGATTCTGGAGAAATGGTAATTATTGTACGATTCATGATCAAGGCCAACTGGTCCTCATCTGGATGCATGATGATATCCTCTAATGAGACAAAGCCAACAACAGATTTTGTCCCTTCTTTGAGGACAGGAAGCCCCGGAAGGTTATGTTGCCGCATCATGTCTAACGCTGTTTTTCTCTTTCCAGGGACTGTTATGGTAATCACATCTGTGGTCATGACATCTTTAACAAGCATTTACTCTCATCCCCTTAAATTTTCTCGAAGGGTTTATTTCTGTTGGTTAACAGTAATTTATCCTATTTAAAGCTTTCTGAAGATTGAATCAAAAAGTCAATTTTTTTCAATTATACGAAATATAACAGAAAATGTTTTTTTATCAGGAATCACTATACTATTTCAGACTGTGAAGGGGAGAAAAAAAACCGAGGGGTTATTTTTTTTGGTAATACATTTATTTGTTCATTGATTACTCCGTGCACTCTCTCTACATTATGGTCAGCGATGAAAGACATACCGATGAAATGATTGTGAGAACAACGACACGGCACAGAAGGTCTCTTTCTTTACCAGGTATAAGAGAGGTATCTGAACAGATACTATGCTGCCAGCTGAAAAAAAGTGGAAAAAATGAAAAAAAATAAATTATTCTTTTTCGTCTTCTGAGTTACCAAATGAGTAGATTTTCAGATCAACAGGTTTTTTAGTAATATTTCCGATTTTAATTCCTACCAGGCAATCAATACCTCGTTCTATTGCCACATCTACCAGGCGTTGTGTGACAACACCATCAAAGACCACTGTTCTCACATCATCGGTCAGTGATATTGCATCTACAAGATCTCGTACCGATACCTTGATCTTGAGGTTATCTTTTGCATCGAGTAGATAGGCATCTAGTGTTCCGGGAAGTTTCTGGATATATTCGGTTAATCGTTCTATTTCTCCCTTTTTGGTGCCCGAAGGTTTTTCAGATTCTTCTTCTTTGAGATGTTTTTCGAACAATTCATTCATGGCCTGTTCTACAGGGATTTTGTTTCTCAGTGCCTTAACAGTCTCTTTTTTGGTCAGATCCTCTACTTCCTTACCGGTGGGGGCTCGAGCAACATAATCCACTTCTGCTACCTGCATGAGTTCCTTTAGGATGAGTTCTCCTCCCCTATCTCCATCCACAAAGGCAGTTACTGTTTTTTCCTGGGAAAGATTCACTATAGCCTTGGGAATGCTGGTTCCTTCTACAGCTATTGCATTACGTATTCCATATCGAAGGAGATTCAGCACATCTGCACGTCCTTCTACCACGATGATGGCATCAGAATCATCAATATTTGGACCTGCTGGAAGATTTTCCTTGCCAAATTTACCAATTTCTTTGATCCGGATTGCTTCCTTGACTGTTTCTGTGATTTCCTGTGATTCTGGAAGGACATCGGTGAACATGGATCTGACAAGATCTTTTGCCCTGTCAACCACATAATTTCGTTTCAGTGTTCTCACATCTTCAATTTTTGTGACAGTGATTTTTGCTTCACAGGGTCCCACCCTGTCGATCGTTTCCAGCGAAGCACCCAGAACTGCGGTTTCAATTTTGTCCAGACTGGAAGGGATGGTAATTGCGCCCCGTGAACGACCATTCTTTGATGAAACTGTGACACTGATTCTTCCAATTCTTCCAGTTCTTTGCAATTCCCGTAAGTCTAAATCATCTCCTAATAATCCCTCTGTCTGACCAAAAATTGCTCCCACTACATCTGGGCGTTCTACAACCCCACTTGCATCAATCTGAGCATAAATTAAATATTTTGTTGTACCAATATCAGTCCTGACCCGGGCACCCCCTGCTTTTTTTCTGATAATTTCTCCAATAATGGTTTTTTCTCTCTTCATTAAAATCACCATAAACTAAGCCAGAACCAGTCATTTTTTGCATGAATAAATGATGAGCATGATGATGAATGTTTTCTGGCTTCATATCTAAAGAAAATGTGTAAGTTAGCTATATAAACTTTTGGTACATTTACAGGTCTACTCCCCTAATTAACTGTTGTCATATGTATAACTGTTAATAACTTAAAATAAGTTAGCAGTTCTCAATTATAATATAATAATATTTTGAACCAATTTTAATTTTTTTGTCTTTGAATAGAAGTAATAGTTAAGTAATCAATGAGATCGTGAAATCTGTGAGAAGATTATTTCTTTTTAAAAAGTGCATTGTACTGAAAATAAAAAAAGGGATAAATTATCTGATTTTTATTTTCCCCATGTCTGTATGTGCGGCAATGATAATTCCCTGATCTTCAGAAAAATCACCACTCTTGATGATGGTTTGGTGTTTTTCATAGCGGTCAATATTCAAATCAGATGCTACTTTCACAGTACCCATGCCTACCCGTGTTTTGATATCATAGGGAAGACTGCGATCCACATCTATTTTGATACTTCCCATCTCAGTTTTCAGATCATATGTGCCCGCACCTTTGGGAGTGATTTGTATGGATCCGTTTTCTGTATCTAAATCTGCATGTTCACACGTACACTGTGCCCGGATAGATCCATTTTCAGTGGATGCAATGAGATTCCCACTGGTAATATTCATGAGATCGATAGATCCATTTTCGGCGGATAGTGAGAGGTCATCTCCAGTTATTTTTTCCATAAGGATTCTCCCATTTTCTGTAGATACATGAAGCGTATCTGCATTCAGGGTCTCCACCCCAATTCTTCCGTTTTCAGTTTGAATATTAGAATCGGTAACTGCGAGCCCTGTGACTGAAATTCGTCCATTAGTGCTCTTGAGATCGAGTTCATACTGCATGTTATTGGATTTCAGAGAAGACAGTATTCCTCTCCGGGCAGTACCGGGAAGGTACGCTTTGACATCCACAATACCCTTGATTTCATCAGCCGTGAAAAGTAATTCCTCCTGCCCATCTTTTTTGTGTTCAAAATAGATACCCAGGTCTTGTTCAGATTCTTCTGAAAGAGGATGAGGGGATTTTATAGTGACTACTACCTTGTAGGTATCTTCATCCCATTTTTTCAATTCGATTTGACCATTTTCTGTACAGAAGTTGATTTTCACAGTATCAGAATCAAAGGATCCTTCATGGATATCTTTTTGCACCTGTTCAGAATTCAAATCCCAGGATGGAATTTTTACAGACATTTTCTTGATAGCATCCATGGCCCTGGATACTGCATCTTCGACCCGTTCCTCGATTATTTCACCCAGTTCATTGAATTCCAGGGTGATTTCATCTTCTGTTTCGAAATATCCTTCTTCCAGTTCTTTCAATTTTTCCTGGTATTTTGATTTCATCTCGTTGTAGGTTTCTTCTGAGATTTCTTGATTCTCCTTCATGATTTCAAGATCCTGTAACATTGTTTCGTATCGGTCCATATCTAATTTCCTTTTTATCCTCATAAGTTCACCTCGCTTCATTATTTTGTGATGTTCTTAGAGAACATTGTAATATCTTCTTCCGGAGGCAATGCGTTGATTTTCCTCCATTTGAATTTTGGTTACTGTATATGTTATTTGATACATCTAATTCACCTGTTTTTTGTTAAATTAAAATATATAAAAGTCTTTTTAATGAAAAAAGCAAAAAATACTTTAAAAATGAATAAATATATTCTTTTTAGCTTTTTTGCGATTTCGCATTTTCGAAAACCATATATACATATGTGAGAAAATAGGCATATGCTCGATATATGTAAAGCCCTTTCCAATCCCTACCGGCTACAGATCATGGAACTGGTATATGAAAAGGAATACAGACCCCATGAACTGGAAAAGGCACTGTCCATGACCAGGGGGGGACTGGAACGTCACTTAAAACAGCTTACAGATTGCGGTCTTATAGAAAAAGAGAATTTTATTGAATCAGGGAGAGCAAAAGTCAGATATTATATATCCAGTGAATCTCAAGAATTTTTTGATAGTCTCAGAAAGATCACACAGAAGTTCATTACATCCAGGAAAGGACCACAGAATAATCTTGAACATATCAAATTATTAGAAACTCGGATAAAAAGCCTGTATGAATCCATCGAAAAGGTCAATACGTTATATATGGACAAAAATATATCTGAACCAGAATATCTCAATGTAAAGGAAGGATATTTGAAAGAATTAATAGAAATAGAAAAAGAAATGGCAGAGCTTATCCAGACAGGATAAATCTATGTAAATCCTAATATTTTCTTCGCCTCTTCAGAAAGTCGATCCGGTGTCCATGGAGGATCCCATACCACTTGTACATTAGCCTGATTCACTTCATCTAGTGTTTCTACTTTCTGTTTTACATCACGGGCAATGAGTGAATGCATGGGGCAACCTGGAGCAGTGAGGGTCATTTCGATGTTGACAGTATCTCCGTCGATATCTACCCCATAGATCAATCCCAGGTCCACAACATTGACAGGAATTTCTGGATCATAACACTGCTTCAACACGCTCATGACATCATCTTTTGTGACCATATGTTTCACCATGTTTCAAGCAGTGTTTGAGTTTATAAATGTTTGTTATATAATTTAAAGGTAATTCCGGGATTGAAATAGATTCTCAAAACAATTTTCATTTTCTTTTAAGAGGTGAAAATAGTGCAAAATGTGAAGGGAAACAAGAGTATTTTTCAATTATATTCTTTTTCTGTAGGGTGCACATATCAATTTTCGGCTGTATTCTACGAAAGATTTATAAGGCTCATCCCCAGTGTTCAGATAATGTTACACGCATATCTCATTGCGGGAGTTATTGCGTGTGCACTGGGTGTGAAAGTATGCATATATAGAGAAAATGGTACCAACTTTCGGACAAGGTGCGCATATCTCCTTAAAAGGAAAAAGGCAGCAGAAGCTGCATTTGAAAAACTCCTCAGAAAAAAAGAGGGACTGTGTATAGCACGGGCTTTACCACCAGGGAGAGAGTATGATAATACGCTTCTTCTGGATGAAAATGGAATTTCTGCACATGATCTGGAAAAGATTCTCCATCATATCAATCGATTTATACGACCAGGAAACAAGGTAATTCTTTTAGATTGTTTGGAGCATTTGATTTCAGAAAATGGATTCGATGAAACTGTGAAATTTCTTCATTCATTAAAAGATCAGGTCGTATTACACCAGGCCATCCTTCTCACGACCATGGACCTCGATGCGTTATCCAGAAGAGAGCAGAGTTATGTACGAAGAGAAATGGATAAATTGATGTAAGATCACTTCAGGACAATATATCCTTCCTGTATCAATATCTGTACCGGTGTCTTACCATATTTTTTGGTAAGAGCACTGACAGATGCAGTCCCATGTTCTCTCAGGTAGTCTATGATAGCTAACTGGCTGGATTCCATATGAGTAAATGTTTTCAGGTAATCCAGAGACCGTTCTTTCCCCAGGAGGGTGAGTTCACAGACCTTCTTATCCTGGGGCTGGTATCCTTTTGTTTTAAAGAAAAGATGATTGGCAAGAGCATATATGATAATAATGGCAAATACGATGACAATATATTGAGGATGAGCTATAATGAAATTAAACGCCTGAGTCATATATTTGACAACTGTATCTATTACTGTCTGAATATCCATATGATGAAAACCGAATAAAAAGATATAAGGTTTTCGGAACCTATTCTCACAACTGGTGGTACATAAAAAAAATGCTATGTGAATAATCTAACAGAAACTTCATCATGTTCAGATAGATTGAGTTTTTCACGCAGATGAATTGGAGATATGATTTCGATTACATTCTTGGGGTGGTGGGTTCGTAATGGGGATAAAATTGCCCCAGGTATTCCTTTAATGGATACAGGGTAACATTTTGCCGCACCAAAGGTCCGATCTTCATCAATGAACCCATCGATTTCTACATATGGGCAATTATCCAACATTTCCCGTACGATAATATCGTGTTCTCGTTCCAGAAGGAGATTCAAGGTACCAGGGTAGGGATGAAAACCGAGCTTTTTTTCAAATTGGGTTGTATATCCCTTTCGAGTCACATAGTAATGTCCTTCTCCCATACCGGAAATGAGTTCTCCTTTTATTATGACAGCTTCCCGTTCTTCAAAAATGCACCGGAATTTGATATAATAATCACGTAAAAAATCCATTCCGTTTTCTGTAATTATAATTTTTTGTCCTTTAAGAGCACGTTTCTTAACTATTAATCCATTTTTTTCTAATTCCATCAATTTTCGAGAGGCAGTTTGTTGAGAACACCCAAGTATGGTACCCAGTTGCTGAGTGGTGATGGTGATGCCTTTCAGTGCATCCAGGTGGGCTAATTCCAATAACACAGTAAGCATAGTTTTACTCATTTTTGAGTTTATATAAAGATTTGTATAGAGTCAGACTGCATGGTATCAGAAGTATTAGACACAGTATTACAGCTTCTGATATGTTTAAATAATACGAAAAGATACTGATGGTATGAACTATGGTCTTGCACAATTGAATAATGGATACCTGTTTGTTCTCATGGAGAAATCCATCACTCATATCATGGTACCTCCACAGGTACCCGATACAATTGACCTGGTGAGAGACAGTACTGCAGATGAAATAGCTCATAAAGCAAAAAGATGGATAGAACATGGAGAAGATTTTTCTTATCCTTTTTCAGTGACCGGAACTCCCTTCCAGAAGGCTGTATATAACATAACACAAACTATTCCTAAGGGGAAAGTTACAACATACAAGGCAATAGCAGAAAAGATGAACTTGCGGGCGTATCGCGCTGTGGGGCAGGCACTGCATGCAAATAAAATCCTTCTTCTCATACCCTGTCACAGAGTCATAGGTTCAGATAGAACACTGACTGGATTTGGCGGTGGAATAACTCTCAAACAACAGATTTTGGAAAATGAAGGAGTACACTTTGAAGGAGAAAAGGTGAAAAAAGAACATATTCTAGAGAGAATATAAATTCTCATTAATCAGTTGACAGAGGGAAATCTTTATAAGTAATGAATATATATTCATAAACATGCCAAGGCCACGGCAATCTCGGTGGGTTCGATTCGGACCAAAAGTGAAATTCTTTAAACCACAAGGGATGCCACTGCATGCACTGGAAGAGATTAATCTGGGAGTGGATGAACTGGAAGCAATTAGATTGGTGGATTTGGAATGTAAAGAACAGAAAGAAGCTGCTCAGATAATGAATATCTCTCAGCCAACGCTGCACAGAATACTCAAAGAAGCCAGAACAAAGATTGCAGATGCTTTGGTTTCCGGAAAAGCTCTTTGCATTGAGGGAGGGGATTATATACTCATACAGAGATGGTTCACCTGCTTCACCTGCGCTCATGAATGGGAGCTTCCCTACGGTGGGGGAAGACCAGAGTTCTGTCCGAGATGTAAATCCCCCAATATTGCAAGAGCTCCCGAAGATCGAGGATCTAACCGAAGTGGGAGAGGCCCAAAAAGACATGGATGGAAAGGCTCCCGCTTATAAAAGGTGATTACTTGGAAAAAAAAGTGGAAAAAGAAACAGATATTCAAGACAATCTCAAAGATGTTACCCATATACTCGTAGTAATGAGTGGGAAAGGAGGAGTGGGAAAAAGTACAGTGGCCGCAAATCTGGCTTTTGCCCTCTCTATTAAAGGAAAATCAGTAGGATTACTGGATTGTGATATCCATGGTCCCTCAATACCCAAATTGCTGGGCATTGAAAATACCCCACCCGAAGCCTCTCAGGGAGGTATTCAACCTATCGTGGTTCCACCCTCATTGAAGGTGATGTCCATGGCTTTTCTGCTTCCCAGTACTGATTCACCGGTAATCTGGAGAGGTCCAGTTAAAATGAAGGTCCTGAAAGATTTTCTGGGACAGGTTAGGTGGGGGGATCTGGATTATCTGATTATTGATCTTCCACCAGGCACAGGAGATGAACCCCTGAGTATTGGTCAGCTGCTACCCAACAGTGATGGAGCAATCATTGTCACCACACCTCAGGATGTAGCACTCTTGTCTGTGAGAAAATCCATCACATTTGCCAAGACATTGAACATGTCTGTTATTGGGATCATTGAAAATATGAGTGGATTCATCTGTCCCCATTGTTCGAAAGAAATAAACATCTTTGGATCTGGAGGAGGAGAAAAGGCAGCCCAGGAATTGGGTCTTGCTTTCCTTGGAAAATTACCTCTCGATGCATCCATTGTGGAAAGTGGAGACGAAGGAAAGCCTTTTGTGTTTTTTCAAAAGGATACATCCACTTCAAAGACATTTTTTAAGATTGTAGATAAAATAGAAGATATTTTAGAAAAAGAAAAGAGAAATTCATAAGGAGGGAAAAAAATGAAAATAGGTATACCTGCAACTGATAAAACGTTGGAATCTCAAGTTGATGCTCGATTTGGACGTTGTCCTTATTTTGTCATTGTTGATACGGAGACTGATGAGGTCAAAGCGATCCCCAACGCAGCTTTACGGGCTTCAGGGGGTGCTGGAATTCAGGCTGCTCAGAAATTGGTCGATCAGGGTGTTGAAGCTATTATTGGTGCTAATTTTGGTCCCAATGCTTTCTTAACTCTCTCACATGGAGGGATAAAGATTTTCAATGGGTCTGGCACTATTTCAGCAGTTATTGAGCAATTCAAGAAGGGTGAATTACAAGAACTTTCAGATTCCAATGTACCCAAGAAAACAGGGGCATTTAGGTGATGTGTATGAAAGTAGGAATTCCCACTATGGGAAACAGAGGACTCACAGAAGAGATAAGTGCCCATTTTGGACGAGCTCCCACATTTACCATTGTGGACCTTGATACCCAAAATGTAGAAATTATAGACAATACCAGCGAGCATATGGGAGGAGTAGGATTACCTCCAGAGCTCATGGTCAAACATGGTGCACAAATAATGCTGTGCTCTGGTCTGGGGCCACGGGCTGTACATATGTTTGAATCGTATGGTATCAGGGTTTTTGTGGGCGCTTCGGGTACAGTGAAAGATACTCTTGATTTATGGAAAGAAAACATCTTGCAGGAAGCTACTGATGAAAATGCTTGCAAGATGCACGGACACTAATGGAGGTGATAATTATGCCACGAGGCGATGGAACAGGACCAATGGGTCAGGGCCCTCGAACTGGACGAGCTGCAGGGTACTGTGCAGGATATAATACACCAGGGTTTATGAACCCCGGTGTCGGTGGAGGATTCGGACGTGGAAGAGGATTCTGGGGCGGTGGACGCGGTAGAGGCTTCAGAGGATATTGGAGAACCCCCTATCCATATGCACCAGCACCAGCACCAGCACCAGCACCAGCATATCCCGCTCAGTATCAGATGAGCCCTGAAGAAGAGAGAAAGTATCTGGAAGATGTGGCTGCAGATATTCAGAGAGAGCTGGAAGATGTTCAGAAACGCATCGATGAGCTCTCACAAAAAGAATAATCCAGCCTTTCTTCCTTTTTTTTCTTCATTACAGTAAGTATTACAGATGGTGATTATTTGAATGTAGTTGTAGCATCAGGGAAAGGTGGTACAGGGAAAACCACTGTCTCTGTTAATTTAGCCTTATCATTGAATGACGTGCAATTACTGGATTGTGATGTGGAAGAACCAGATTGTAACGTATATCTGAATATCCCACTGAAAGAAATAGAAAAAGTCACTATTCCTATTCCAGAAATAGATAAAAATACGTGTACATTCTGTGGGAAATGTTCTCAATTCTGCCAGTTCAATGCACTGGCTATCTATCCACAGGATGCACTGGTGTTCGGTGACCTGTGTCATGGATGTGGTGGATGTGCCCTCCTCTGTCCAGAACAGGCAATATCTGAAACAGAAAAGATCATCGGTACCCTGGAAACCGGAACCAGTAACGGATTGGAATTTTTGAGGGGAGTATTGAATATTGGAGAAGCAATGGCATCTCCTGTGATCAGAGCGTTGAAAAAACGGATAGATCCTTCCAAAGTATCAATACTCGATGCACCTCCAGGAACAGCATGTTTTGTTATAGAAACAATTTCAGACTGTGATTTTTGCCTCCTGGTGACGGAACCTACACCATTTGGTCTTCATGATCTCACATTAGCCGTAGAATTAACTCGTATACTGGAAGTTCCAGCAGGAGTGATTATTAATAAATCAGGAATTGGAGATACTGCAGTATACACCTATTGCGAAAGAGAACACATTCCCATACTCATGGAAATCCCCCATACCAGAGAGATTGCAGCATTATCTTCCGAGGGGATTCCCTTTGTCACACAAATGTCTTCATGGAAGGAAAAATTCTCTGACCTTTTCGCCACCATGGAGGGGATGGTATGAAGGAACTCACTATCATCTCAGGTAAAGGAGGAACTGGAAAAACCACGGTCATGGCTGCCCTTGCCGATATAAGCAGGCATGATAAACGCATTATCCTGGCAGACTGTGATGTGGATGCGTCGAATCTTCCCCTGTTGCTGGACCCTCATGTACAGAAATCAGAGGAATTTTCCGGATCTATGATTGCGCAAAAAGATCCTACCCTGTGTACATCCTGCGGACGGTGTGAAGAAGTCTGCCGGTATGGTGCAATAGACAGTGCATATGATATTTCTCCTGTGCATTGTGAGGGATGTGGCACCTGTACCCTGGTCTGTGATCCCCAGGCAATTACTCTCACCGAGCAGGTCACAGGAACAGTCTTTATTTCACAGACACGATTGGGACCTCTCATCCATGCAGATCTGGGCATCGGTGAGGAAGCCTCTGGAAAACTGGTAACTAAAGTAAGAGATACCGCCTGTGAAATAGCAGAAGAAAAAAAATCCGATCTCATTCTCATCGATGGTTCTCCCGGGATTGGCTGTCCTGTCATAGCTTCCATTGTGGGTGCTTCCTCGATCCTCATGGTGACAGAACCCACACTTTCGGGTATTCATGATCTCGATCGAATACATCAGGTGGTGAATCATTTCAGCATACCCTGTTCTCTGCTCATAAATAAGTGCGATATCAATATGGAGAATACCGCTCGAATACAAAAATGGTGTCAGAAAACCGGAGTCCCTCTGGTGGGAATGCTTCCCTATGATACCAGGGTAACAGAATCCATGGTCTCAAAAAAGACTTTGATAGAATATGGAATCATGAAGAAGGAATTCACAGAAATCTGGGATAATCTTCACACAATGCTCCATGTATAGTACTTCACTTCTTTTCTTTTTTTCATATCTTCAGGGGAAAAATGTGGCAGTGGTTTACCCTGGATTATTCTATCCTTTTTAAAGAGATTACGAAAAGCTTTTAAATTTGGGGTTATTTGAGCAGCTATGGAAGTTCCAGGAGATCATGTGAGTTTTACAGCCAAACATAAGGGCTGGATAGTTGCAAAAAAAATGGAAATCGATGAAACAGCAGAGGATATTGATGTTGCCCGACTGCTTATTTCTATCAGAGAAACATTCGAAAATAAAATCTATGAATATCTGGGGAAGGACATAGATATAGAAGTTATCGATACTATGGTGGATGAAATCGTTCCCTCAGGTAGGCTCAATGAAGATAAGATTGCCTCAATCCTTGCCACATTGAAGGGGGGTGCTGTCACTCGAAAACTTTCTGAAATTGCAGATACAAAAGAAAAAAAGAACGTAGCAAAGGCAATTCTTGTGGAAAAAGCCCTTACAAAGATGAAATTGGCCGAACTCACACCGAAAATGATTGATAAATATGCAGAGAAACGCTAAGCCGTGTAGATGACGTCTCCCCCCACAATAGTCATGTCTACAGAGAGAGTGGAGATATCTTTTTCCCGTGGATCTCCTGAAAGTACTACAAAATCTGCCAGTTTACCTTCTTCGATAGTCCCTTTGATGTTTTCTTCAAAAGATGCATATGCTCCATTTTTAGTATATATGGAGAAAGCATCCATTACCGATAATCGCTGGGATTCATAGGGAGCATTGACCACCTGCTGGATCCCGAAGAGGGGTGAAAATGGCATGCAATCAGAGCCAAATACCAGGGGGATACCTGTCTTCTGCATGATGTGAAAGCGATTATCCTTACCTGTACCGAATCGTTGATCATACAATCCACCCGGATGAGACCATTGCAGGAAATTGGGCTGCATGGAGAGCACTAACCCCAGGGATTTGACCCGTGGAATCTGATCATCGCGGAGTAATTCTGCATGTTCTATACGATTTCTCTCTCCCGGTCTGGAAAGTGTGAGCACCTGCTCAATAGCCCGGTCACCTATGGCATGAATTGCAGTCTGATTTGGAGCTGCCCTGTAAAGGATGTCCTGGAGTTGAGCATCGTCATAGATGAGCACTCCATGAGTCTTTGTATCTGTATAAGGAAAGGATGTAGCAGCTGTTTTTGCTCCTATAGAGCCATCGGTGAAGATTTTAATTCCCCCAAATCGAAGCCACTGATTCCCAAATCCAGAGTGAAGTCCCACGGTGTGCACTGAATCCAGGACCGATACTGGCAGGTTGACATAGATGCGTATTTTTTTCTGAGGCATCTGCTGGTATAAGGTGAAATTCTGTATATTACCTGGATTATCATGGATGGAAGTTACTCCCTGCTGGTGGCACACTTCCAGTGCTTTCGTAAATGCCTCTTCCATATTTTGAGAGAGAAGAGATTGAATCGAAAAGAGTTCGTCTTCATACAGATATTCTTTTTTTACATTCAATTTTTTTTGAGCTGCTGTATTGAGTACCGCAATGTGACCATCTACTCTAACTGCATAGACTGGATGTTCTATATGGGAAAGTTCTTTTGCTGTGAGATACCTTCTTTCAGACCAGAAACTTTCATCCCATCCATATCCAAGCACCCATTCATCAGGCTCCAGATTCTCTGCCCTTTCTTCCAGGAGTGCCACTGCTTTCTCTGCACAGGTTACAGATGAGAGATCCACGTTGAGTAATTTGAGACCCATGCCGATGAGGTGGGTATGACAGTCGATGAATCCCGGGATGAGAACTTTTCCTTCTAAATCGATTTCTCTTCGGGCAGGTACTTTTTTCACTGCACGAATCCATCCTTTATCCACACTGACAGCCCGGACCTCTTTTCCTGTCATGGGTAAAATAGTTCCATTGTAAATTGTAAGATCCATATCATGTTCTTTTAAAAGGAGAAAGAAAAAGGTTTGCCTTTTATTCTGCCAGTTACAATTGAATGCATGAAAAGAAGGATTAAAAAAAGGGAAAAACAGAGAGATAAGAGAGAAATTTAGTCAAAGTCTTCAGGTGGTCCTCCACCTGGTCCAGGTGGTCCGCCTCCACCGAGCTCTGAAGCAGCAATGATGTCATCGATTCTCAATATCATGATTGCAGCTTCTGAAGCCGATTTAATGGCCTGTTCTTTGACTCTTCGGGGTTCAATGACACCATTTTTGTACATGTCTATGATGTCACCCTTGAAGACATCCAATCCGTAGGTTTCCTTTCCTGCTTTTCCATGAGCAGATGTTAATTTCACCACGATATCTACAGGGTCCAGTCCTGCATTTTCAGCAAGGCTCCGAGGGATTATTTCCATTGCCTGGGCAAATGCTTTGATTGCCAGCTGTTCCCGACCACCTACAGAATCTGCATAGTCTGAGAGACGCTTATATAATTCCATTTCTGCAGCTCCACCACCAGCCACTATATGGGAGTCTTCCACAACAGCTGCTACCACACTGACTGCATCGTTCATGGAGCGTTCCAGATCTTCTACCACATGTTTGGTCCCTCCTCTCAGGAGGATGGTGATTGCTTTGGGATTGTCACACTTTTCAACGAAAATCATTTCATCTTTGGAGATTTTTCGTTCTTCTACCACTCCAGCCTTACCTAGATCTTTTTCTGTGAGTTCCTGAATACTGGTCACAATTTTTGCACCAGTAGCTTTTGCCAGTTTCTCCATATCACTCTTTTTGACTCTGCGTGCAGCGAGAATTCCTTTTTTTGCGAGATAGTGCTGGGCGAGATCATCGATTCCTTTCTGACAGAATAATACCGTTGCTCCTGACTGTGCAATTTTATCTGATTTTTCTTTGAGTATCTTTTCTTCTTGATCCAGATACATCTGCAATTGATCAGGGCTTGTGATATTGATTTTAGCATCAGTTTCTGTCTTTTCTACTTCAACTGCTGCGTTTATAAGCGCAATTTTAGCATTTTCAATTTTCTTTGGCATACCGGCGTGGACCACTTCTTTATCAATGGTGATTCCTTCCACAATTATTGAATCCTCAAGGCTACCGCCTTCTTTCTTTTCTAATTTGATATCATCTGTGTCTACAGTACCATCGTGCACCACTGCCTTCACTGCCTTCACTGCCATTTCTGAAAGGAATTCCTTTCCCACTTCGGCACCCTTTCCTGTCAATGTCGTCATGGCCACTTTTTTGAGAGTCTCATCATCATGGGCCTTAATAGAAATCGTATCCAGGATTTTTTCTGATTGGTCTGCAGCCATCCGGTATCCCTTAGCAATGACAGTACCGTGAATTTTCTGATCTAATAATTCCTCTGCTTTCTTGAGGAATTCTCCAGCAAGAACAGCTGCGGTGGTAGTACCATCTCCAACCTCATCATCAACAGTCTTTGCCACTTCTACAATCATCTTGGCCGCAGGATGAGCTATATCCATCTCGTCGAGGATAGTTGCTCCATCATTGGTGATGACCACGTCACCCAGGGAATCCACCAACATTTTATCCATACCTTTGGGTCCGAGAGTAGTTCTCACAGTTTCTGCCACAATACGACCCGCCAGGATGTTGATTCTTTGGGCATCTCTGGAAAGGATTCTTTGGGTCCCTTCTTTCATTATTTCTCCTTGTCTAATTTGTTCAGCCATTTTGTCACCTCTTATGGTGAATAATTTATATTACCTTTACCTCCAGTTAGGGTAACTATATATAAATCTTTCGGTTCTTGATGTATGAGCATAAAAAGGTATGTATTCGACAGTGATTGGCTACATCAAGAACACAATTATGGCAGCTTTTTGGCTGTATAGCAAATATCTGCTATTTGCCATTCCCACCCCTCCTCATGGGGGTATTCTCTTTTGAGTTCAATAATCCTTTTTTCCTTTCGTATGATGTCATAATTGCAAAAATAGGAATCAGGTTCGTCATCTTTATAATAGGAACACACATGGCCCTCTTTCAGTATTCCAGGATACCAATCAAGTTCCTGTATAAATTCGCCTTTACCAATTTCTGCACCCTCTCCGTACAGGAAATCATCTACAGATGCAAAATTTATAAATACAATGCCATTGTGTCTGATCACCCTATCAATTTCCGTAACAGTACGTGCAACATGATCTTTGGAAAGATGGCAGAATGTATTGATAGAATAGACAAAACTGACAGATTCATTTTTGAAAGGGATATGACAGGCATTGCTTTTCATAACTGGTAGATATATGTTATGTGTTCTGGAAAACCCCTGAGTCAATGCGATCTGTTCTGATGAAATATCAATACCATATCCTGTGAATCCATGGGCAATAAAGAGAGCTAAAGGAGGATTATCTCCTCCTGCACCACAATCTAATACTGTTTTCTCCAGAGGAGAAGCAATGCATTCCTTTAAGAATCCATAAAGAGGCCGTACCAGGGGATGGGATAAAATGAATGGCTCCATTGCATAGATATTCATCTATTCCATTAAAAGATATGCTAATGAATCAGGTATCCAGTACGAATGCATATCTCTATCATGGTAAATGATTCTTCTGGAGAATATCAGAAGATAAAGGGTATAATTGAATTACAGAAAAATCCTTTGAGATTCATGGTTCAACATGCTATTTTAATTACGTGATGGTATTACTGCTTTATTTTTGCTCTTTTTAAATTTTAAAGATTTAAGCAGTAAAAACAGCTACTTATGTCGAAAGTTATTTAAATACTCTAAAGAAAAAAAATCTGATGAATCCTCTGAACATGTGCAGTTCGAGACGGGAGATACTCAAGATATTAAAAAAAGAGAGAGCTACGGTGGATGATCTCAGTACACAGATAGGTATCAGCCCTACAGCGATTCGTCAACATTTGACCATCTTGGAAGGGGAAAATTTGATTCAACGGGAACGTCTTAAAGAAGGAATAGGAAGACCAAAAGTACTCTATACCACAACTGAAAAAGCCGAAAATTTCTTCCCTAAATATTACAGCTGGCTTGCTGAAGGAATGATCAAACAGATTTTATCTCAGGAGGGAGAGGAAAAAATCAATGATCTGTTCAATAAAATTGGGGACGCTTTTTCCCAGCCTTTCCAGGAGAAAGTCCATGGAAAACCCCTGGAAGAGCAAATTATGCTGATCACAGATATCTTAAATGAATGGGGATCATATGCATCAATTGAAAAAACAGAAACACATTATCTTCTGACAACATATAACTGTTCATTTTATGATGTCGCATTGAAGTTTCCCCAGGTGTGCAATGTTCATATACGATTTTTAGAAAATCTCCTCAATCATACTCCCCGGTTGACTTCGTGTATGGCAGATGGTAATGACTACTGTGAATATATAATATCTCTGAAATGATGCGTATATAGTGTGGTTCAATCCAATAATAAAGATAAATAAGAGGGGAAAATAGGAGTATGATTATATGATGAAGATGCTGATGCTCATGAGGATGAAGTTATAACTCATCTTTTGAGATATTCAATATTACAGAATCCCCTACGCGGTCTATTTGCTGTGGTCCCACTTCATGATGTGTAGTCATCCCTGCTTTTATGAAAATTTTTTCCACCGTAAAAGAGGAGGTATTGATCTCCATATCGTTAATTTTTCCCACTTCAATGGCATCTTTATCATATACTTTCGTTCCCATTAAATTTTTGACTTTCATGCTGTGATTCGTCCTCCGATCATTATAAATCTTTTCTTACCTGTCAGAGAAAACAGAGTAATCTACTGATCATGAAATGCCATATATGAATAGATTATTTTTTTTTCAATTATGCAGATAGAATGCAGGAAGAATTTCCTTGCCATACATAAACTCTTTAAAGGAAAGATTACATGGACATCCATGAAGCTGTATGAGTATGAAGCGAAGGAAATCTTTTCTCAACATGGTATTCCTATTCCTCAGGGGAAGGTGATCACCGATCCCTCACAGATTACTGGATTTACCTATCCTGTGGTGTTGAAAGCCCAGGTGTTGGTTGGAGGAAGAGGTAAAGCGGGTGGTGTCCAGTTTGGTCATCATGAGAAGGAAGCACAGGAACTGGCAGAAAAAATACTTGCTATGACTATCAAAGATATTCCTGTGGAGGAATTATTGGTATATACAGCAGTAGATATCGAAAAAGAATACTATCTTGGACTGGTAGTGGACAGAAATGCACGAAAAATTGTGGCTATAGCTTCTTCTGAAGGCGGAGTGGATATTGAATCTGTAGCAGAAAAATCTCCTGAAAAAATTGCTAAATTAGAGATAGACCCTTTTATTGGAATGAGACCTTACCATGCGATAGATTTAGGGAAAAAAATTGGATTACAAGGTAAATCCCTTCTCAATTTTGCCAACATCGCCATAAAACTTTATCAGATAGGTGAAAAATACGATGCTGAACTCATTGAAACCAATCCCCTTGCTCTCACAGAGAATGGATTCATAGCAGTAGATGCGAAATTGAATGTGGATGACAATGCACTGTACAGGCAGAAATTTTCACCGAAAGAGGAAGAATATACAGACTTGGAACGAATGGCAAAAAAAGCAGGTCTTTCCTATGTATCTCTAGATGGCAATATTGCTATCATAGGATGTGGTGCAGGCCTGGTCATGGCTTCTCTGGATATGATACAGAAATTTGGAGGAACTCCAGCAAATTTCTTAGATGTAGGAGGAGGAGCCAATGCTGAAAACATGAAACAAGCCCTGGATATTGTCACCAGACAGGAAGGGCTGAAATCAATTTTCATCAATATTTTCGGCGGCATTACCCGGTGTGATCAGATTGCCCAAGGCATTGTAGAATTTGCTCCCAAAATCCCCATCTCGGTGCGTATGATGGGAACTAATGAAGAGGAGGGAATAGAGATTCTGGAAAACCATGGATACAGTGTCTTCGATAATATGGCAGAAACAGCCAGGAAAGCAGTTGAATTAACACAGTGACATGCTCTACAGCACACACAGACGTAGGTAATTGCAGACATTATTATTCACACGCTGCACAGAATATACTGTGGAAAAGATAATTCCCAGAGGAAATCATTATATCTGCTTATCGAACTCCTTCGATGATAATGTTCTTTTTATTTTTTCAAAACTCATATTCTGTAGATGAATTATTACATGTTCAGAGGAGTATATGTTCAATCATCTGGATCAGGGAAATCATTTTTCCAGTAGTTCCTTTTTTGATTTGGGATATACGAGATACCAGATGAGAAAATCCTTTTAAAGGACCACAGAAAAGAAGATTATGCTAAAAAAGTCCATCACTATATTATTGGGATTCTTATTTATGAGTAGTTTTTGTATGATACATATTACTGGGGAAGGTCCCCGGGGACCACTCACCGATCCCTTTCGACCATCCATAGAGAATCATATTTGGTTCTGGTGGCCAGAAGGAATTGCAGGGTTTGAATTTGATGAGGAAGGGAATTTACTGTATATTGTAGATGGTGTTCCCTCTATGTATAGTGAATTAATTTCTTCCAGTGTACAGGCTGAATTCCAGCACCTCCCCTTTTCAGGCCATTTCATATACTGGCATGCTATTCGCTCAGGAGGACTGGGAGGATTCTGGCTAAAGCATTTTGCAGTGAAACACATTGAACAACCCTGGGGCACAGTATCACCAGGAGTAGATTTTAAATACAGAGTGGAAGGAGGCATCCACATATCTGAAGCAACTACTGAGGATTTCAGATCATATAATGATGAGCCCTTTGAATCAGGACCCGATAATTACCTTTGGAGAGAGATGGGTTCTGCATTATATGGAGTTGCATTTGATGACCAGGGAAAGCTTTCCTATATTGTTCATGGAGTACCGGGAACCTATGCTCTCCAGGATGTGCCATCAGCAGAGTATGCGGTCTGGTATCCTGTGCATTCTTCAGGGAAGGATGGATATTGGCTCAAGCACATTGCGATTAAAGAATTCTGGATGCCCTGGGGAAAAGTGGTACCCGGCGTGGATTTACAGATTTCTGCCATGTATGATCTGAAGGATTTGACCCGAAAGAATCTGGATGGCTACACAGATGCACCATTTTCCTTTTCTCTGATAAATCATGTGTGGAAAAAGAAAGGGACCCGTATTTTAGGATTTGAGTTTGATGAAAATGGTCATATTCTCTACATGATTGAGGGTATTCCAGGTACCTATTCACTGGAAGATGTTCCTCTTTCTGGAGAATATACCGTATGGTACCCGGAAAGTCCGTCTCATCACACAGGATATTGGTTAAAATACACTGCAGTTACCGAGATTGAACAACCCTGGGGTACTGTGGAGCCTGGCGTTGATTATGAACATGAGGGTGGATTTTCAATCCGTGATCTTCCTAAAAGTTCTGGATTTTCCTTCACTTTTTCAGCAGGCACCTATGATCAGATCTGGAAGAAGAAAGGGGACCAGTTAATTGGTGCACAATTTGATGAAGATGGTCGATTATTGTATCTCATCCAGGGGATTGCAGGTACCTATACCCTCAATGATGTTCCTCTCTGTGGTGAATATGTGGTATGGTTTCCATTGAAAGAAGGAAAAGAAGAGGGATACTGGCTGAAATATATATCCATTAGAGACCACGAGATGGAGTGGGG
>Ga0180438_10004088_pt1 | contig 21325 bp, 20 predicted proteins | sample SS_ome_12_FD_132455 | JGI IMG/M metagenome (GOLD analysis project Ga0180438, IMG submission 132455) | Hypersaline lake sediment archaeal communities from the Salton Sea, California, USA - SS_3_D_2 metaG | ecosystem: Environmental > Aquatic > Non-marine Saline and Alkaline > Hypersaline >... | reverse complement strand
GAGGACTTGAGCGGGCCGGAATACGCCGAGCGTTTTATCGATTCGGTAGAGAAGCAGGACAACGTAGAGGTGCTATTGGAAACCACGGCCCTGGAGGTAAGCCCCGGAGCGGTTCACAGCATATACGGCTACTCGAAACGCAGCGGCGTGACCAAGATCGATGCCCGAGCTATCGTGCTGGCTATGGGCTGCCGGGAGCGAAATCGCGGCAACATCGGTATTCCCGGCACTCGCCCCTCCGGAGTATTTACAGCCGGCCTGGCTCAGCGGCTCATCAACATCGACGGCTTCATTCCGGGGCGCAGGGCGGTGATCCTCGGTTCGGGGGATATCGGGCTGATCATGGCCCGTCGCTGTACCTGGGTCGGCATGGAAGTGCCGGCGGTCATAGAGATCCAGAGCTACCCCTCGGGGCTCACCCGGAACATCGTCCAGTGCCTGAATGACTTCGGCATCCCCCTCTATCTCTCCCATACGGTCTCGGCGATTCACGGCAGGGACCGTGTCAGCGGGGTGACGGTCACCCCCCTGGAGGAGGGCAGGAGCATGACGGCCAAGAGCTTCGATCTGGATTGCGACACCATTCTGCTTTCCGTGGGCCTGATTCCCGACAACGAGCTGTCAAGGAAATTCGGCGTCCGCTTGAATCCGGAAACCGGCGGCGCCTTCGTAGATGCCGGCCTGATGAGCTCGGTACCGGGGGTGTTCGCCTGCGGGAACGTACTCCATGTCCACGACCTTGCCGATTACGTGAGCGAAGAGTCGGAGCGCTGCGCCTCCTTCGCTGTCGAGTACCTCAAAGGCACATACCATCCCCGGCATCACCCGGTGGCAGCCGGGGCGAACGTAAAGTACGTGATCCCGAACAAATACCTTCCGGAGATGACCAATCGCTTCTACCTTCGCTCTCTGATCGTGAAGAACAAGGCGGAGCTGGTAGTTGCTTTGGACGGGGAACCGCTGAAACGCAAGCGGCTGGCCCACGTCCAGCCCTCCGAAATGGTGAGCTTCAGGCTCGATGCGGCGGACCTCTCCCAAGTTTCCGAATCGCGGGAGAACAGGCTGGAGGTAGGCATCTACTGATGGAACGCAGACTGGTCTGTATATCCTGTCCCCTGGGCTGCCGTCTGACCGTCACCTGGGAGGAGGAGAGCGACATCACGGTCAAGGGCAACAGATGCGCCAAAGGTGAGAGCTACGCCCAGGAGGAGATCCTTGCGCCCAAGCGGGTGGTGACGGCCACGGTAGCCGTTGCTGCGCCGAAGGTCGACGGGCCGTCAGCTACCCCGATTCCCCGGCGCCTCCCGGTGAAGACCAGCGCCCCCCTGCTCAAGGAGCACATACCCGGGCTGCTCAACGAGTTGTACGGGATGGAGGTCCAGGCTCCTCTGCGCTGCGGCGATGTCTTGCTGCCGGACATAGCCGGAACCGGTGTGGATCTGGTGGCGACGCGGAGCCAGAAAGCGGGGTAGCTATGCTGAGGATCGGCACCTCCAGCTGGAACTACGGCTCCTGGGAAGGACTGGTGTACACCCGGGACAGCGGCAAGAGCTACCTGGAGCAGTACGCCCAAGTATACGATACGGCGGAGATCGACAGGTGGTTCTGGTCCCTCTTCGAGTCCCCGGAGCCGCGGCTGCCCGATCCACGGACAGCCGAGGAGTACGCCCGCAGCGTTAACGAAGGATTCCTGTTCACGATTAAGGTGCCCAACAGCATCACCCTGACCCACCACTACCAGAGGGACAAGTCGCAGCCCCTGCGGCCCAACCCCCACTTCCTCTCCCCCGAGCTGTTCGCCGCCTTTCTCGAGCGCATCGAAGCGTTGAAGGATCACATCGGAGCCCTGATCTTCCAGTTCGAATACCTCAACAGGCTGAAGATGGCTTCTCAGAAGGATTTTCAATCCCGCATGGTGGGCTTCTTCTCCGCGATCCGGAGTCCCTATCCCTGCACCGTGGAGACCCGTAATCCCCGGTACCTCAACGACGCCCACTTCCAGTTCCTCCGCCACAGTGCCCTGTACCCCTGCTTCCTGCAGGGCTACTACATGCCCGACTTGAGGAAGATCCTGCCCGGGCGGGAGCGGTGGTTCCGGGAGGGGGATCTGGCCATCATCCGCCTGCACGGACCGGACCGCCAGGGCATGGAGAAGATGACGGCAAAACGGTGGAACAAGATCGTAAGTCCCAAGGACGAAGAGATCGGGGATATCCTGGAAACGATCGGCAGGCTGCTCCGCCGCAAGGTGGACGTCTATCTCAACATAAACAACCACTACGAAGGCTCCGCCCCCCTGACCATCGACAAGATCCGCGAACGGCTGCCCGAACCGCCGGCCTGACGGCACCCAGAGCGCGCTCGTAGAATAGAAAGGCGGAACCAGCCGGGGCAAAAAGTCAACGAGGTGACTCTTCGGGAACAGTGCGAGGCGCCTGCGGAAACTATCGAAAGATGGAAACATACCCCGCGTACTCATCGGCGCTCTGGCCGTCTCTCAGCCCTCGAGATGCCCGAGCTTACCACGGATGTCAGCTCGATCCTGGACCGATCAACTCCCTGACATTCCCCCTTCGATTCAGGGGGCCCGGTGCTTTCCCGCAGAACCAGCCGAGGCTGGAAAAGGACGTGAGCTTCGTAGCTCTGCTCGTGGATGATGCTGCAGAGGATCTCCCCCGCCTTCTTTCCCTTTTCCACCCCCTGCTGACCGACCGTGGTGAGGGCGGGGGTTACCAGCGCGCTTTCCGGGATGTCGTCATAGCCGGCCAGGGAGATCTGATCCGGAATCCGAATGCCCCGCTCGGCGCAGCAGGCGTGGGCTCCCAGGGTGATGATGTCGCTCATGGCTGCCACGGCGGTCGGTGCGGTGCTATCTGAGAGCAGGCTCCGCGCTCCCCGTCTCCCCCCCAGGGAGCACTCGCAGTGAAGCACTCGGACACGGGGATCTTGAAGACAAAGGCCGACCTCTTTCAGGGCCTGGGCGTAGCCTTCCAGACGCTTGTCCCGCACCAGTGAAAAACCCGCGTGGTCGATCTTGTTCGCCGCCTCCAGGGAGAGGACACCGATCCGCCGGTGTCCTATAGCGAGCAGATGAGCCAAGATCTGATAGGCTCCCGCCCTATCATCCGTGTTGACGCTGGCCACCTCCTCCGAGGGGTCGCCGTCGATGGTCACGAAGGGGATATGCCGCTGCTGCAGCAGGGAGACGGCCTTCATCTCGGTCTCCAGTCCCAGGGTAACGAAGCCGTCCACGGCGGCACTATGGTCAGGGAGAATCCCTCCCGCTGACAGGTCCTGCCCAGTCCCCGGATGATCTGGGAGAGGAAGGGATTCTTGAAAGCCACGGAGATCCCCTGGGGAAGGAGAAAACCGATGCTGCCGATCCGTTTGGTCGTCAGGGTTCGGGCAATCGGATCCGGACTGTAGCCGAGTTCCTCGGCAACGGCCAGGATCCGCTCCCGGGTTTGTTTTGCCAGCCGGGCGGGGTCATTGAAGGCAAAACTGACCGCGGCCTTGGAAACGCCGGCCCGCTCGGCGATGTCCCGAATGGTGACGCGCATGATTCTACCCCTCCCCGACCTCAAAAAAATAGGGTACGAAGGGTTGTGGTGTGATGGAAAGCTGGCCGAGCTCCCCTCCCCTCCAGTCCTGTTTTCCGTACTCAGACCAGGGACGACGGCGGATCAGTTCCTTCAGGAGATATTGGCCGTCCTCGGCGAGTCCCAGCATCTCCAGGGGAAGAGAGAAGGTGAAGGTCGTTTTCTCCGGCCGCAGGCTGATCAGGCCCCAGACGATCAGGTCCGCTGCGGTGAACGGACCGACGTGGTCGTTGACCGTCCACAGCAGATCCGGAGCCGTTCCTGCCAGGCTGGCCGTCTGGAAGTCCTCACGCAGAGCCTCGACATCCCCGGGCTTCACGACCTCAACCTGCTGATCCGGATCGATTTGGTTGAATGCGTCGGCCAGATCGTAAACCCACTGAAGGGCATTGTCCGCCTCCCCCTCTTTGGTCCAGAGAGTAATGGTGGTTGGTCCTGCCGTGGTTTGCCCCCCCTGACTGCTCGCCATGACCATGGCAGAGGTCATTAGGAGGGCCAGAAGAATACCAACAGCTTTTTTTATGAAAGCCTTCTTTGCCCAAAGGGCGTTTTTGTTGAGTAAACCGATGGTTCCTAAACCGGTTTACACGTTGATTTCATCACAATCTCTCGCGCATGGGTTGTAAAGGCAAAAGTTATACCCGGATTGTTCAGCCGGCCCGGCGCTCGTGCAGTCTGGCCTGATCGCCCCGCTTGAGCTTGTGGCGGAAGTTGGTGCTCTGGTCACCGATGATCTTGTCCAGATAGGCCATCTGGCGATCCACGGCAACGATGTAGAGATTCTGGTTGATCTCATAGCGTTCGCGGAAATGGTGATGGGCCAGCTCGAACACATGGAGGTAGGTGTCCCGCAGACGTCCCTTCACCGCCTCGTAGAAATCCCGGGTTTTCTTGAGAATATCGAACTCGGTTTCGTATCCGGGAATCCCGGCCTCCCGGAACTCGTGATAGAGGAAGAGAAGCTTTTCAAGGTAGGCGCGGTCGGACATCTGACCGAGGATGTCCGCGCTGCCCAGGATGGCCCCGGCATCCTGCTCCTCCTCAGAGGGAAAGACAATCTTGGCGAAGTCGGTTTTCAGATCGGTCGCCTGGATCAGGCGGATAATCGATTCGATCTCCGGCTCCTCGATCTCGAAGACCCCGGCGTGGCGCTGCAGGAATTCAATGCTCCGCTGCTCGTGCTGGCGGCTGTACTTGGCGCCCGTACCCTCAGTATCCCAGTCTTCCTGGATATATCCGGTGTCGTGCAAAAGGGCGGCCAGGAGCAGCTGAATGGCCATCTCCTCGGGAAGAAATACCCGCTCGACGTTGTACCCGTCCAGCAGGCGCGCCGATGCCAGAAGAACGCTCATCGTGTGGTTGAAGTCGTGGTACTCGGCCAGACATTCCCGGTAGCCGGGAAAATCCCCCGCGAACAGGGAGCGAACCTGGGAAAATGCCAAACGAACCCGCAGAGCCGCGTCTTCGGAGTAGTGGTAGTAGAAGATCCTCAGAACCTCTTCGATGACTTTCTCCGGGTCCCGGGTATCGACGAGCTGAGATAACTGAACGTCCTTTCCTTCGGGCATGGGACTATCTCTATTAGATAATACATCCTTTGGCAGGACAATTCAATTTAACGTATACTGTGAGTGGTTTGAAAAACCTCCAGATGTACGGGGGAAAGAATACCCGGAGCCGTGAACGCCACCATTCCGTGAGATCCGACTCTGGGTTCCTGATCGACCAGGCTGACGCCCTTCGCCGACAGGCGCTGCAAAGCGCTGGTGACATTTACGACCTGAAAGGAAACGTGATGCAGCCCGTCTCCGTGCAACCGTTGATGTTCGGCGAAAAAGCTCTCTCCCCCGGGTTCGATGAACTCCAGCTCCTTGGCCCCGAGAGCAAATCGGGCAACCCGGACCTTATAGGCTTCAACCCAGGCGGCGGGCACATCCACGATCGCGGTTTCGTCGGTTGCGGAAAGGACGCTCAGGGCTTCCCCGATGCTCCGTACCACGACCCCGAAGTGGCTGAACGCTACCGTCGCGATCGAACAGCCGGCGAGAAGCTCATCCGCTTTTTCCCTGCAGGCCCGGTACCCGACCGAGAGATCGCCTCTGGCCGCCGGCCAGGAGCGCTCAACATGATTCCATATTTTCTCCATCCCTGATCCCTCCAATCGCCGCCGGCTCGGCACTACTGATTCGCCCCCCTGGCGTACATCGGATCTACCGATTCCACCTGGTCGTGGCGAACTACAAAATAGCGGTCGAACAGAGGGATCGTGGTGCAGCCGTGACGGGGAATGATCTCGATCTTGTCGCCCACACGGAGCTCGCGATCTTCAACCGAAAGATGGCCGTGCTCCTCGTTGAGTTTGGATACCTCTATCCCCTCGTCGACACACACGGGAAGTCCCTCATCGGTGGAAAGGGATTTCTTGCCGGCATCAGTCACGGCTCTGCCCGGCTCCGGCCGGCTGATTACCGTGGTCAGCACCGTAACCGCCTGCCCGTAGTCCATCCCGTACTCCCGGCTGTGATCGTCCATGGTCACGTAGGAGCCGACCTGCACGTCGGTGATGCCCGGATATGTCCCCGTTAGGCTGTAGGTGTTGGACCCCCCGGCACTCACGATCGGCACCCGGAATCCGTCTTTCTCGATCAGCTTCCTGGTCTCCACCAGCCGGCTGTTGGATTCAGCGCAGCGCCGGGCTTTTTCCTCCATGTCTTTCAGGAACAGCCCCCCTTCGTAGCCCATCAGGCCGCGGAACTCGAGGTTCTCGAGCCGGGAAAGCTCACGTACCAGCTCCAGGGCCGGCCTGCCGGGGGCGACGCCGCAGCGGTTCAGTCCCACGTTTACCTCGACGAGCACGGGGGCTTTGCCTCCGATCTCGGATGCCGCTCGGGACAGATCTTTAGCGTTGTCCAAATTATCGATGCAGACGATCACCTCGCCGCGGCGCATGAGGCGGACCAGGGCGCGTATCTTGGTCGGGCCGACAACTTCGTTGGCGATCAGGATGCTGTTGATTCCCGCTTCCTGGAAAATCCTCGCCTCACCCAGCTTGGCGCAGGTGATGCCGATCGCCCCCGCCTCCAGCTGTCGACGGGCGATGAGGGGGAGCTTGTGGGTCTTCATGTGGGGCCGCAGCTTGCAATCCCGACCGTGAAAAAAATCGGCCATTCGCCGGATGTTCTCCTCAACAATATCCATGTACAGCAGCAGCGCTGGTGTTTCGATCTCGCTCTTGTGTTTGCCAATCAGCTGTTCGTATGCCATCTTTGATCCTTCATTGATGTTGGCCGAAGGCGGAGCAAGCTGCTCCGCCTTCGCGCTTTTTTTTCAGGAATTCACCGGCAGTACAACCGATGTGATCCCGGACAAGCAAATCCGGGCCCTCGCGATACCGGTTGACCCTGCTCATCGGTCCTCGAAGGCAGGCGCCGGCCACACTCCTTCAGCGGTCTGCAAGCGGAAAGGCCAGACGATTTCGAACTGTTCGTTCAACACCTGCTGGAAGGTGATCGAGGCAAGCTCGTTCTCACCGGTAGGACCGAACTCTACGCCCTTCCAGGGCATGATGATCTGGTTTTCGTCGAACCTGGTCTGCTGCAGGGCTTTGATGATCGCATCGGCGTCCGTGCTTCCGGCCCGGTTGATGGCCTCTGCAAGGACGATCAGCCCGACGAAGGCACGTCCGTCACCCATGTCCCTTCCGTGCTTCTGCCGGAACATGTCGTTGACCTGCTTGGTGACAGGCTGCGTCCCGATGAACTTCGGGGGGAACGTACCGGGGACAAACACGTAATTCGCTTCCTCGCCGGCTCCGCTGATGAAATCCGGAAGCCCGTAGGCATTGGAAACCGTAACCACAGCCTTGGGTTCGAACTGGTACTTCTTGAATGCTTCCTGGAAGAGGATGGCTTCCGCCGTGTAGTGGTGGGTAAACAGGATCTCCGGATCCATCGATTTGAGCTTCAGGACATCGGCGGTTACATCCGTACTGCCCTGTTTCGTGCCCACCGCGCCGATCAGGTCAAATCCCGCCTTTTCGAGGGCTTCCACCAGCAGGTCGTGGAAGTTCTTCCCCTGGACCGAAGTGTCGTGGGAGATCGCCACCCGCTTGTAGTTGGTGCCCTGCTGCTTTTGGAAGTCGACGACCATGTCCACGGCATCCCGCACGTATACATCGTTGATGGGCGTCGTACGGAACACGTTGGTCAGTCCCTGTTTGGTGATATCGGGGTTCGTCGAATCCGGGACCAGAAATGGAATCCCGTACCTGTCGGCCACGGGAGTGGCCACCAGGGTCACGGAGCTGTGATAGGAGCCGAGCATGGCGACCACATTTTCGACCGTGATCAATCGTTCGGTTTCAGCTCGACCGATCTCGGGTTTTCCCTGATGATCTCCATACACCAGCTCGATCTTGGCACCGCCCAGGTTCGGAAGGCCGGCGCTTTCCGCCAGAGGGATACCCTGCAGATTCGTGGGGTTGTTGATGACCTCCATCGCCAGATCCAGAACGGCCTTGGATTCCTGCCCTTCCCTGGCTGCAGAACCGGTGAGAGGGTAGATTGCACCTAGGCGGATCACCTTGACAGCCTCCGCCGCCGGAGCCTCCCCCTCTTCCTGAGCTCCCCCGGCAAACAGCAGAACACCGCCGAAGAGCCCGCCGATCACCAGAATCGTCAACAATAGTTTTTTCGTTCTCATAATCTTCTCCTTACGATTTTTTGTTCGCTCTTTAGTAGCCCAAACCGTCGCTTCTTATACCCGCATCACCTCCTCTCAACGCCTGCCTCCGCCCGCCGTCCGCCTCTTTCGCAGCTCTGCCGTGGCATCGGGATCCGCGCATCCATCATCCTTCAAAACCACGCCGTACAGCTGCCGGGCGGCTTCGGTGGATACCTTTTCGTTCTTCACGTCCCTTGCCACCGCCTCGGGGTCCCGCTCCAGCGGGTCTCCCCATCCGCCGCCCCCGGGCATACGATGATAGAGGCGCTGCCCGGCCTTAAGCACTGTCGATACAAAGGTCGGCAGCACTTCTTCGACGCCGTGGTGACGGAGCAAGTTGATCGAGCCGAGGCCGTCCTTACCGCCATACAGACCGTAGGGCGGATGGTCCCGGCGATCGGAACGTATGCTCAGGCTGGCATCTCCGTGCAGGAGGCGCCATTCCCGCTCAACCGCCAGCCCCCCGCGGTACTTACCCGCCCCTCCGCTGTCCTCAGCCAGTCCGTAGCGCTCGATACGCACCGGATACTCGCATTCGGCCTCTTCTATGGGGATGTTCGATGCGACATTCACGGGGTTGCACAGGCCATCGTTGCCGTCACGATCGGGCCGCCCGCCCCAGTCACCGGTCAGCAGCTCGTAGTAGACGTACAGGGATCGGTCCGGGCGCTGGCCGCCCATAATCACCAGGGAGTTGCCGCCTTCCCCGCAGGCCATGATCCGGTCGGGGATGATTTTCGACAAAGCCCCCATCACCGTGTCGACGATCCTGAAACCCGTCACTCCCCGCATCGACGAAGCCCCCGGCATGACCACGTTCACAACCGTCGCCTCCGGAGCGGTAATCGTGAGAGGCCGGAACATACCGGCGGTGTTGGGCACATCCTGCTCCCGGAGCACGGAACGAATGCAGGCGGCGGTCACCGATGCGGTGTAGGAGAGGGTGCTGTTCAGGGCTCCCCGAACCTGGGGATCCGTGCCCGTGAAATCGGCACGCAGTGAATCCCCCGATACGGTCAGGGTAACCTTGATCTTGACCGGCGGCCCCCCCACGCCGTCGGTGTCCATGTAATCTTCGAAGCTGTAGCTCCCCTCGGGCCACGAGCGGATCTCATCGCGGACGATGCGCTCGGTTTGCTCGATAAGCAGATGCGTGCACTCCCGGTAGGTCTCCAGACCGTGGTGCTGAATCAACTCCTTGATCCGCCGCTGACCCACATTGCAGGCGGCAATCTGGGCCCGCAGATCCCCCAGAGTCAGCTCGGGCACCCGCACGTTCGCCTTCAACAGCGTGAACAGAGACTCATCCGGCTGACCCTTTCTGTAGAGCTTGAGCCAGGGAATCCGCAAACCATCCTGGAAAATTTCCGTGTTGTCGCAGGCGGAGCTTCCGGGAAGCCGGCCGCCGACATCCAGATGATGCGCCGTTGCGATGGCGAAGGCTACCCGGCTTCCCTGCCAGAAAATCGGCTTCACGATGAAGATGTCGGGAGTGTGCATCCCGCCATCGAAGGGATCATTGAGGATGAAGATATCCTCCTCCTCGATGCTGCCCTCGAACTTGCCGAACAGGGTTTTCATGGCGAACGGTGCCGATCCGATGTGCAGCGGGATGGTCACACCCTGAGCGATCATCTGCCCTTGCGCATCTGTGATCTGGGTCGAATAGTCCAGACAGTCACGGACGATGGTGGAATAGGCGGTGCGGTACATGGTGACCGACATCTCGTCCCCTGCCGTAGCCAGGGCGTTGCGAATGATCTCCCGCGTGATGGGATCAACCGAGGCCATTGACGGGCTCCACGATCAGGTTGTTTGATTCGTCCAGACGGGCTCGCATATCAGGAGGCACCACGACCGTCGAGTCGTATTCATCTACCAGAAGGGGACCATCCAGACCGGCTGCGATCTCCGCTCGGGACAGTACGGGGGTCTCGATATACCCCCAGGGCTCGCCGAAGTACGCCGGGCGGGTTTCTCCGTCCGCTAGGGCAATGTCGGCCGGCTCGAGTCGCGTTTGGGACACCTCCGGCGGCACCCTTCCGATCAGCCGGACCGCCACCACCTCCACCGGGTCATCGGCGGCGTGTCCGTACAGAAGCGTATGTTCCTTTTCGAAGGCTCCTGTCAGATCTGCAACCGACACATGTTCCTCCAGAGCTCGTTCCAGGGGAATTCGCAGCTCCGAGTACTGTCCCTTGTAGCGCATGTCCAGATGGCACTCCAGGAACACCTGCTTGCCCCGGTAACCCTCCTCGACAAAACGGGCCAGCATCCTCCTCTCCATCTCGTCCTTGTGCTGCCGCAAAGCCTCAACGGTCAGAGAGCTTCCCGAAAGCAGACAGCTGCGCACGTCGTGGTGTTCCACATCCGAGACCAGCAGCCCTACGGCGCTGAACAGCCCGGGAAGGGGAGGTACGATAATGCGGGGAATTCGAAGCTGGCGTCCCAGACCGGCCGCCTGGATCGGTCCGGATCCGCCGAAGGCGATCAGGGAAAACTCCCTCGGGTCCCGTCCGCGCTGGGTGGAGACCTCCCGCAGAGCCCTCATGGTCGCAGCGTTGGCGATGCGGTGGATCCCCAGCGCCGCTTCCGGCAGGCTCAGGCCCAACGGCCCGGCGATGCGATCCTGTATCGATCTGCCGGCCGCCTCCGGATCGATCTCCACGTCCCCGTTGGCCAACCGGCCCGTGCGTATGTATCCAAGGGTCACATTGGCGTCGGTCAGCGTCGGTTCCTGCCCGCCTCTCTGATAGCATACAGGTCCGGGGATCGCCCCGGCGGAGCGGGGACCTACGTGCAGGCTCCCGGCGCTGTCCAGGTAGGCGATGCTTCCGCCTCCGGCCCCGACCTCGGCAATGTCGATCGTGGGCACACGAATGAGCTCTCCCGCTCCGCCGACCAGCCGGCTTGTAGAGGACAGGGCGGAGCCCACCTCATACTCCGAGCTGTAGGAAATCATGCCTTGCTCTATTAGGGAGGCCTTGGCCGTGGTCCCGCCCATGTCGAAGGTGATGACCTTGTTCAGGTCCAAGGTCCTGGCGATCCAGCGCGCGGCCAGGACCCCGGCCGCCGGGCCGGATTCCAGGATAAACACGGGACGCCGGGCTGCGTCATTGTCAGGGGTAAGCCCGCCGGCGGACTGCATGATCTGCAGGGCGGATACGACCCCCATCGCCTCCAGGCCGCTTTTCAAGGCATCGAGATAGCGGCGTACCAGGGGCAGCACGTAGCTGTTGACAACCGTGGTGGCGGTACGTTCGTACTCTTTTCGTTCCCGAAGAACCTCGCAGGACAGGGAAATTTCGGCATCTGCAAGTTCCTCTCGCAGGAACGCTCCGATGCTCATCTCATGCTCGGGATAGGCGTAGGAATGCAGGAGACAAACCGCAACCGACTCGACCGCCTCCTGCTCCAACCGTTCTTTCAGGACCTTCAGCTCCGCTAGATCGAGCTCCTGCAGGACCTCCCCATCCGATGCGACGCGCTCGGAGACCTCGAAACGCAGGAAGCGCTCCACCAGAGTCGGGGGCTTTTCGAAAAACAGGTTGAACAGCTGCGGGGCCCGTAGACGCCGCAGCTCGAACACGTCCCGAAAGCCCCGGGTCGTCACCAGTGCCGTCCGCGCACCCCTGTGCTCCAATACAGCATTGGTGGCAACGGTGGTCCCGTGGGCAACCTGCCTAACAGCCTCCGCACAGGCCTGTTCGGCGCTGCGCAAGAGGTCCTCCACCCCTTTCAACACCGCCAGTTCGTAACTCGGCGGGGAGGAGGGAACCTTGTGAAACCGGACCCGGCCTGAATCGTCTATGGCGATCACGTCGGTGAAGGTTCCCCCGACGTCGGCTCCGACTCTGAGGGTTTCAGCGGGCTTGAGTTCGTCTTCGCTCATTCTCGCCGTCCACAATCGGCTTGATCACCCGGTAGTGCTCCAGGCTGGTCCCGCAGCAGCCCCCAAGGATCCTGGCTCCGGCCTCGATCCACCTCGGTACCTCCCGGGCCATCTCCTGCGGAGCGGCCGGGTACACGGTCTCGCCATCCACCAGGCGGGCCATACCGGCGTTCGGTTGGATGGACAGAGGTTTGCCGGTTCCTCTGCGCATCTGCCTGAGCAGTGCGGTCGCCCCCTCGTAGTAGGCGTAGGTGTCTTCCTCCCGCTTCATGAGCCCGCAGCTGGCCCCGACCACGTCTGCCCCGCTGTCCTCCAGACGGGCGGATGCTTCCACCGGATCCAGGCCCATCATGGTATGAAATCCCGCCGCTCCCTGATAGAAGACGTTTTGGGCGACCACCGGTTTGTCCGAAAGATCCTTGGCGACCTGGATGGCGATCAGCTTCTCCTCCAGGTGGTTTCCCACGATCATGATCAGGTCCACTCCACCCTCAAGCAGGGCCGAAATCTGCTCCTTGTACCCGTCGTATACCTCCCGGGTGGTAAGGCTGCCGAGGGGTTCGAGAAAGTCCGGGTTCGTGTCTGAAACAAAGCCCGCCAGGTATCGTCCCTCCGGGACAACCTCCCGGGCCAGGCGGGCGGAGTGGTAGTTGAACTCGTGGATCCTGTCCCGCAAACCGAACACGGCGGCGCGCCACGGGGAGGCTGCCTGGGTGGAAGTGGAGACCAGGTCGCAACCGGCTTCGATCGAGCGCACTATCGCCTCCTGGTAGGCATCGGGATGGCTGACGATCCACTCGGACAGGTGGGTTTCCAGGTCTTTGCCCCAGTCAGCCAAGGCCGAGTGAAGAGGGAAATAGTGCAGTAGTATATCCTGTGTCGTTCTCAGACGTTGGGAAAAATCCATAGCTCAGCTTCCTTGATCGTTGATCTTGCCGCCCAAATACAGCTCGATCACCTCGGGGTTGTTCCGGACCTCTGCAGAAGGGCCCTCCATGCGATTCCGGCCGTTTTCCAGAACATACGCCCGGCGGGAGATATTGAGTGCGCTCCGCGTATTCTGTTCCACGATTATGATCGTCTTTCCGAGTTTCTCGTTGACTTCCCGGATCTTTTCGAAGATGTTGTGAACGATAATCGGGGCCAGACCCAGTGTCGGCTCGTCGAGCAGCAGAATCTCCGGCTTCTGCACAAGGGCTCTGCCAATCTCGAGCATGCGCTGCTGGCCTCCGCTCATGTTTCCGGCCAGCTCGTTTCTCTTCTCCGCCAGAATCGGGAACATCTCGAGGGCTGCCGCGATATCGCTGCGCACCTGCCCTCTATCCCTCCGGATGTAAGCTCCCATCTCCAGGTTTTCGATGACCTTCATGCGCGGAAAGATGCTGTGATCCTGGAACACGTAGACGATTCCCCGCTTCATAATCTCCACGGGGTGAAGATGGGTGATGTCCCGGCCTTTGAAGATCACCGCTCCTTTGTGGGCATGAAGAAACCCCGTTACGGACTTCAGGATCGTGGACTTGCCGGCTCCGTTGGGCCCGATGACACAGATGCATTCGCCGGGGTGAACTTCCAGGGATACGCCTTTGAGCACGTCGAATTTGCCGTATGTGGAGTAGATGTTCTCGATCCGGAGAATCGGTTCAGTAGCCAAAATATGCCTCGATCACTTTCGGATTTCTCTGCACTTCCTCGGGGATCCCCTCGAAAATCTTCTCCCCGTAGTCCAGCACGCAGACCCGTTGGCACAGCTTCATCACTACATCCATGTTGTGCTCGATTATAAAAAGCGTCTTGCCCTGCTGGTTCAGATTCCAGATCAGGGGGACAATCTTGTTGATCATCACCGGATTGACCCCCGAAGTAGGCTCATCGAGCAGGATGAGATCGGGATCGGACATCAGAACCATAGCGAACTCGAGAAGTTTCTGTTGGCCGTAGGAAACATCACCGGCGTACTCGTGCTTCAAACCGGTGAGACCGACGAAGTCCAACCAGCAGTGGGCTGCATCGCCCAACTCGGCTCCGGAGGACTGCAAGGGGGTGGCAATGACCTTCTCCCCCTGATGACTCTGAGCGATGCACATGTTCTGGAACAGGGTGAGCTGGTGGAAAACCCGGGCAAGCTGGAAGGTTCTGGCAATACCGGACTCGGCGATGCGATGGGAGGGCATCGAGGTGATCTCTACGCCTTTGAACAGGGCCTTCCCCGAGTCGGCGGTGTACAAACCGGTCAGACAGTTAAAGAGGGTCGTCTTTCCCGAGCCGTTTGGACCTATGAGCCCGATCATCTCGCCCCGCTCGATGGTGATGTCTACCGCGTTGACAGCAGTGAGACCGCCGAAGCGTTTTGTCAGACCGGAAATATCAAGCAACTTCATGATCAGACTCTTCTTCTGCGCCCGCCACGGAGTTCCTTCGGAAGCGGCGGCGCTGAACTTCTTGAATGATCCCGATCAGACCGCGGGGCTGGGAAACGGCGATTGCCATGATGATCAGACCGTAGAGGATAAGATGCACGCCCCGGCCACCTCCGCCTAAAAGGGTACGCAGGTACTCCGCCAGCGGAACCAGCAGGCAGGCGCCAAGTATCGGGCCCAACACCGTTCCCATTCCACCGACCAGGGGAAGTATGATGATGAGCAGGGCGAAATCCAGATTGAGGAGGCTGTCGGGATCGATGTACATGACGTACTGGGCGTAAAACGTCCCCGCGATGGTGGTAATGGCGGCACTGATCACGAAGGCCAGGAGCTTGTATTTCCGGGTGTCGATGCCCAGACTCTTCACGCGCACCTCGTCTTCCTTTATAGCCCGGAGGTAGATCCCCAGGGTCGACCGATCCATTTTCCAGACGAAGGCCACCACCAGGAGCGCGAGCAGGAGAATGAGGTAGTAGTAGGGAAGCTTGTGGGACCATGTCATCCAGAGCAGGGAATTGCCGGCGAACCGGATCTGGAACCCGTAGGAGCTGTTGACAAACTCCCAGTTCAAAAAAATGATGAAGATGATCTCGCTGAGCCCGATGGTGGCAATCGCGAAATAGTGACCCTTCAAGTTGAAACAGATCGTGCCGATGGCCAGGGCGGCCAGGGAGGAGATGACGATTCCGGGTAAAATGCCCAGCCAGGGAGATACTCCGAGCTTGACCAGAAACATCGTCGAGGTGTAGGCCCCCAGGGTCAGAAAAATCTGATTTCCCAGGGACAACTGGCCGGAGTATCCTCCCAGGATGTTCCAGGCCTGACCCAGCACGACGTACATGAGCAGGAGAATCATGATATGCTGGGGAAAGGGCTTTGGAAAGATGTGCGGAAACAGGATCAGCAATCCGATGACCGCGAGAACGCCGAGGAGCTTGTAGATGGTTGCAGCCGACTCTTTCATCGCCTATCCTGCATTTCCCTAAAACTTGCCGAACAGGCCCTTGGGCCTGTAGATCAGCACCAGAATGAAGGCAATGTACACGAACACCATCTTGTAGGTGGGCATCAACACCGTACCCAGCACTCCTTCGATGAGACCTATGATGATTCCTCCGAGGTAGACGCCCCAGAAGCTGCCGAAACCGCCCATGGCTACGGCGATGTAGGCTACCAGGCTGAACGGCCAGCCGGCGTAATAATGGACCGGATAGTAGGTCGCCAACAGCACGCCTCCGAGCCCGACGCACATAATGCCGATGCCCCAACCCATCGCATTTACTTTGTCCGTGTAGATTCCCATCTCCATGGCGGCCGCCTTGTTCTGAGAGGTCGCCTGGATGGCTTTGCCCAACCGTGTTCGCTTGATGAACAGGAATACCAGGGCGGTAGCCGCCAGGCTGGCGGCAAAGGCCGCAGCCTCTGCCCTGGTGATGAACACGGTACCGACCTGCATGACCTCCGACAGCAGGTTGTCGCTCACTTTGCGCACGTCGGCGCTCCAGAGAAAATACACGGCGTAGCGAATGAAGATACCCAATCCGAAGGTGCAGAACATCTGGGCGACCATCGGGGCATTCAGTACCCGCCGGATCACCAGGCGATAGGTCGCCTGCCCGGCGAAATACCAGATCACCAGCACGAAGGGTAGCGTGAGCAGGGGGTCCCACCCCAGCAGGCGGTTCGCCCAGAAGGTGGCGAACATCGCCAGCATGAGGTAGTCGCCGTGGGCGAAGTTCACGATGTCCATCAAGCCGAAGATCAGCGACAAACCCACCGCCACCAAAGCATAGATCCCGCCCATGAACATTCCGCTGATTACGGACTGCAGGAGAATCTGTCCTGAGATCATTGCTTCTCCCCGTAGAAGAAGGGCTGCAGGCGAAAGAACCGCAGAGGGCTTTCGATGATCTCCCGCATCAGCTCGATCTGATGCAGGTGGTTTTGGACATCCAGATAGTCGATCCAGGGCAGGCCCATCCCCGAGGGACCGTCGATGGCCCCGCCTGCGCAGCAGGCCTCCAGGACCCGCAGCTCCATGGCGGAGGAGTGCAGCAGCTCAGGTCTTCCGGTCAGGAAAGCCAGAGCGGCGAGGAAGGCGTAGGCGGCATCCTCGGAAACGGCCCCGAAAATCGTTGCTTCCGCTGCAAAGGCGGCTCCGATGCCACCACCGCAGCCGCACTGGCACCTCTGCCCGTAAAAGATCGTTTGCCGGGTAGCCTCTTTGAGAGCACCCATGCCCAGCTCATTACCGAGATCACCGATGCCGATGGTCAGCCCCCCGTCTTGTCCCACCAGCTCGAATAGCTCGTCCAGCTTGGCCACGAAATCCGAAATCGAGCGGCCGTTGGCCATGTGATAATGGCCCTTTTCATTCCTGCCGGGTCTCTCGATGGAGATCGCCGCCCTGGGTTTCAGCTCGCCGAACAGGCGCTCGGCTTCCGTTCGGGCTTCGGCCTCATCCTTGGTAAAGGGCTGGACGGTGACCGTGTGGGGCACGAGCGTGCTGGTGTGAAAATCATCGAATACCCTCAATCCCGCGGCCGTGCAGGCGGTCCTGGCGGCGGGCACACACTCCTCCTCGCAGAGCACCACCGGTCTGGCTTTGAAGCCCAGGTCCACCGCTCTGGCAATGAGGGCGGCGGCCACCACTCCGTCGGTTTCCGGTGCGAGCATCTCGTCGCGGAACGCGTTCTCCTGGACGAATTTTCCGTCCCGAAGGACGTCGAAGGGACCGACGGGAAATCCCGTGAGAATCACGACCGTATCGTTTTCCCGAATCCGCTGCACGAATTTTTCGGCCGCTGCCATTGTCAGGGGGCCTTCGGAGCTCTCCCGCAGAGCCTGGTACAAGGGATGAATCAAACCCTGGCCTCGCCAGTCGATCGTGATCAACCGGTCCAGGTTTTCACCGATGAGCTCTGTGATATTCCGCTTCACTCTGGCATCCATGAACCTACCTCGTTTCGTTGGATTCAATGGGCACGGCGATGGGATAGCTTCCGTAACGGAGTGCTGCCCGCCGCATGGCGTCGTAATTCTCGAAGGGCACGTAATCCGGAATGCTGTTTTCCGACCCGAGACAGTACCCGCCCCCGGGGGCGAGCAGGCGGATTTGGTTCTTTACCGCTTCCTCTACTTCGAGGCCGCTTCCCCTGGTCAACGTATAGCTCAGGTCGATGTTTCCGATCACCGCCAGTCTGTTTCCGTAGCGTCGCTTCACCTCGGCGATGTCCATCGATTGGGGCTCCAGAGGATGGACCGCCTGCACACCGCAGGCAATCAGATCCTCCAGGGCATCATCGATCTTGCCGTCGGAGTGGAAGATGAACGGAACGTTCCTGGCTTCGCAGGCTTCCGCCATGCGCCGGTACCAGGGGAAAAGCAGGCGCCGATAGTGCTCCGGCGCGATCATCAGACCCGAATTGTGGGCCAGATCGTCTCCCAGCCACACCGCCCCGACGCAGTCGTACCGGAGGGCTCGCAGCACCAGACCGAGCTGGACACCCCCGAGCTGATCGAACATCCTCTCCACCAATCCCGGCCGGTCGTTCAGGGCAAAGCAGAACTCTTCGAAGCCCATGAAGGCCCAGACTCCCTGGAACAACCGCCCGGGCTGAACGATCACCTTTACCTCCCCGGGAAGAAACGCCGGGATCTCCTCGAGGGGTGCATAGTCGAGCTCCTCCGCCTCAGGCCAGGGGAAGCGCCGGAAATCCTCGAGATCGCAGATCATCCCGCGCACGAACTCCACCCAGCCGCGGCTGCCGCGACCCCGGGTGTAATCGAGAAACAGGGCCTCCCGGGCGCGGGAAAGGCCGGTACCTTCGATGCCGGCAGGATGGCGGCGAAGACTGATCTCGATCGGCACGTAGTCGTAGCCGGAGTTGCACCAGAAGCGGACCTCCCGCTCGACGTTTTTCCTGCCGATTGAGTCCTCAGGAGCCTCGATGCTGTTGCGCGTCAGGAACTCGTCCTTGATGTCCGGATGAATGTAGAACTCCATCAGGGGGAGGAAGTCCGGCTCCCCCTCTCTGAGAAGCGCTCGTCGCAGACGGTCGAACGACGCCGTTCGCTTCATGCTCAGGATCTACCTACCCTCTCGTTGCGGGCAGCACAACCCGGTCAAATCTGGGCACGCCGCTGCCTCAGCGTGCTCAACAGAAAATCCCAACCCTTCAGAAACATGCTGCGGAACAACACAACAGGTCCGAAATCCGCGAACTCCTCCCGGCTCAAGCCGTCTTCCTCATAGGCCCGGCGAAAATCCGGTATCTTCTCCAGCAACTCGTCCACCACGTACTGCGGGGCCGGTGTGTCCATCCTGTGAACCACCGGGGGGTCCTGTTCGATCAAACTGTCCGCGGTACCCTTCCAGTTGATCGTGATGTGCATCTCAGAGCCCACCATTTCCGTGAAATGGTGAAGTCCCCGCGCTCCCCCGCCGAGCATGATCCCCGGGTAGCCCCGCTCCTTGAACAGGCGGTACTGCTTTCGGGCCACGATACACCCGGCCTGCCAGAGGATATCCCGGGATACGCGGATGCCCTCCCGTTCGACAACCCCGGCCAGATGCTGGTCGAAGATGCCGGTGATATGGGTCAGGTACAGGGGAGGTCTTTTGCCGCAGGCGGCGGAAACCCGCTGGTACATTTCGCAGGTCTGCACCGCTTGGGCGATCCCCATGACTTCCGTGGCGATCATGGGCATGTCTTCCGGGATCAACGCTTCCAGGGCTTTGAGTCCGGCATCGGTGACAGGGATCTTGGTGATGAAGTTCTTTCCGAGCTTCCGGTAATGAAGAGCCTCGTCGACGATATGCCCGGCATCGGTGTCCTGATGAGGATCTCCCTGAATCGAAACAAAGCCCTGGCGGCCGGGCTGCCTCTCGTACAGCGGCAGAAACACATCGAGAATGCGCTTCACCAGTCCCTGCTGTACGCGGTCGGCGGCCTGCTCTTCATCGCCGGCTTCTCGAAGTGCCTGGTCGACGATTTTCAAGGCAGTCGCGCTGTCGGCATCAGACTGTATCATCTTCATGGCGTAGGTGGGATTGGTGGTGCAGCTGATGGCACCCGCTGCGATCGACTTGTGGGCTTCTTCGACGGTGGGATTGTTGATCCATAATCGGGTAGGGGTAAGCCGGTTTACCCGCTGAAAATAGCCTTCGCTACCGCTCATGGGATCATCCTCCTTATTTATATTACAAATATAATAAAAATATATTTGTTACCTTATCATGGGTTGGTTTGTATGTCAATTAAAAAAAAGAAAAAATATGCAGCTCGCCGGGTGATAGCGGATGGATCGGTATGCAGGACAAACGGCTACATCTGCATGTAGGACAGGAGCCGCTGCTGGAAGATCTTGAAATGCGCGTCGGAGAGCTGTTCCATCCCGTCGCTGTTATGCTCTTCCAGGCAGGCGATCATCTTCGCGTGCTCCTTCACGGTCCGCCGGAAAAACTCTTCCAGCGGAGCGTTGTTCTGGATCTCGTGACTGAACACCAGGTATTCGAGGCGCTCGATCTGGTTGCTGTACTGCTCGTGGATGAGCACCAGGTACTGGTTTTCCGTGGACCGGGCGATGAGCTGGTGAAAATCCCTGTTGCAGGAGTGGATCCGCCAGTAGTCGCGCTCCCGAATCGCCTGCTTGTGCTCGTCAAAAAGATTGCGAATCATGCCCAGCGCTTCGGGGGTCATTCTCTGTGCGGCCAGCGAGGCGATGTTCTTCTTGATCGGAATATAGGCTTCGAAGAGGTCCCGCACCATTTTCAGGGTGAACTCTTTGACGTAGATCGACTTGTTGGGCTCCCCCTCGACAAGGTTGTCCGCCTTCAACTTGAGGATCGCTTCCCGGATCGGGGTTCTGCCGATTCCCAGCTCGCTTTCCAGCTTTTTGATGTCGATATTCGCTCCGGGTTCCAGCTCCAGGGTAACGATCTTCCGCTTCAACCTTTCGTAGACTTCCAGGGTCTGATAGCCTTTTGGTTTTTTGGCTGCTGAAATGCGCAACGCTGCCTCTCCTCTCCTTGTGCCTATCAGTCAAATATATTAGAAATATTTTGTCAATATAAATAATACCTTTCCGGATTCCGTATTCCTTCTAGCGTGAGCCCGCTCCCTGGGCCTGCAGCACCTGAAGCACGACCTGGCTGATCAGCTCAACGGCCCGGGGATCGACCTCCAGAGCCGGGGATCCGCCCCAGCCTCGCTGCTGGCGAACCTGGAACAGCTCTTCGATTTCCGGATCGCTCAAGGCGGCGGGACCGCCCAGCTGGATCGTGACCAGCCGGATGCGGGCGTACATCTCCAGGGTTTCCATGCGGTAGTAGGCCTGCATCACCGAAGCTCCCACGGTCAGCGCCCCATGGTTGGCCAGCAGCAGGGCGTCGCAGTCGGCGATCTCCCGGGAAACCGCCTCGGGGACCTGTTCGGTGGTCGGGGTACCGTACTCGGAGAAGCCGATCCTACCCATTCCGAACACGACTTCCGGAAGGATCACGTCCTGATCGAGACGGATCCGGGAAGTGGCAAAACCCGTGGCCGTGGGGGGATGGGCGTGTACCAGGGCCTGCACCTCGGGGCGCTGTCGGTACACGGCCAGGTGCATCTTCATCTCGGAGCTGGGCTTCAGATCACCGCTGAGAACCTCTCCCTGCTCATCGACTATGAGCAGCATATCCGCAT
>Ga0180438_10004087_pt1 | contig 21329 bp, 37 predicted proteins | sample SS_ome_12_FD_132455 | JGI IMG/M metagenome (GOLD analysis project Ga0180438, IMG submission 132455) | Hypersaline lake sediment archaeal communities from the Salton Sea, California, USA - SS_3_D_2 metaG | ecosystem: Environmental > Aquatic > Non-marine Saline and Alkaline > Hypersaline >... | reverse complement strand
GCGCTAATGCCACAAGTGCAACTATCCAAGTTGCCCAGCCCAACACGGCGTAGGTAGCATTCTCACGCTTGGCCTTGGCTTTGTATGCCTGCACGTACCCGGCCGCGTATTCAGGCGATTTGTCCATGTATTGATACGGCGGCGGCTCAGGCACAGCTACCATCGCCAGCCCCACCCCGAAGATACCGCAGCCGACACCAGCCAGAACCCAGGCAGGATTTGGCTTGTAGTCGCGAGTGCCGTCTATGTGACCCTGGCTGTAGTCGTCGAGGGTAGTGGGTGGCGGTGCGGTGAATTGGGTATGGGTGCAGGATGATAGACAGATTAAGATTGCTATGCCGCACAGGTTTTTCATTATTTGAACCTCGCTAAACAGTTCCGACCTTCCTCTGAATCCCAATTAAATACGATTGAATTGATGGATAGTTTTTATATTGTTCTATAAGTTCTTTCAATTCCTTTTCACCAAAAGCAATAGCAACTACCCATTCCTGATCTAATTTAAGTGCATTAGCTATCTTTTCTGCGTTTTCCAGAGAAATAGGCATATCCCCTGAAAGACAGCGACTTATCGTTGACTGCGCTATACCTGTTTGTTCAGCTACATCCCTGTGCCGCAATCCTTGTCTTGTAGCTTCTGCCTGTAATATTGTAGAAAGTCTACTCTTGCGTTTCACTAATGCTAACCTCTCTATACTAATTATGGATTTCAATTAGATTCCTCCTCTTACTTAATTATAAACTAAATTAACATTCTTGTCAAGCTTCTTTGCCATATACTCCCCTTTTTTTTGCTTGACACTGTTGTTAAGTTGTGATATAATTAGTTAATAATAATTAACTAGGAGGCGACCTAATGTTCTTAGACAACTTAAATAATTACCTGAAGGCGGTGCATTGGCGAAGAAAAGATCTTGCTAATACGACAGGCCTTGCACCTGAAACCATTTCGCGATGGAATAAGACTGACAGATTTAGACCAAGCAGGGAAAGCCTAATAAAAATTCGCGATGTCCTAAATATAGAGTTAGCAAGGCAAGGAAAGAAGGCTGATGTTACGATAGACAAGTTAATCTCTGAGGGAGATTAGCTTGTTTTTTTTTACATTTCTTGATTAAATAAGGATAAGTAACTAATAAGGAGATGGAAAGGATATGTTAAAGACTCACGAATATAGAATGTATCCTAATAAGACACAGGAAAAAGAACTCATGTGCTGGATGAGGATAATGTGTGATGTTTATTGTATTCTTACTGATTACAAGTCAAGGCTTTGGGAGTCATCAGGCCGGCATGCGAGTCAAAAGGACTTATATGAGATGTTCCAGTCGATCAGGCCGCTTCAGCCTGAGATAAAGGATGTCGCCCAAGCCTTATTCTATGTCATGGTTCGATATAGGATAATGCCGGCATATAGGTCGTTTTTCGCCACATTACAATAACGGACAGCGGGGTCACACCATGCGCCAGCTATGCAGTCTCGGAGATCCCTCTACCCCACCTTTCGCCCCGCTGTCCATATCTGAAAGGAGACGATCATGTATTATAAGCTGACAGACCAGGACATGCAGACCCACGGCGGCTTCCAATGGGAGCTGGGCAAGTGGTATAGAATAGAAGATACATTGCGTGATAGAAAAGCTGATCTTTGCACGCCTGCATGGTTTCACTGTTATGACGACCCGATTCTGGCTATTATCCTCAACCGTATCCACGCTAAAATTCCAAACCCGCGGATGTTTCGGGCTAACGTGCGCGGGTTGCGTCAAACTGATCATGGACTGAAATATGGTTTCACCATGCTACGGTTAGGTGAGGAACTGGAAGTGCCTGTCATTACTACAACACAGGGGATTGCATTTGCCATTCTCTGTGCCAGAGAGGTTTGTAACGATGAAAGCTGGCTAAAATGGGGTGAAAGGTGGTTGTCTGACGAAGATAGAAGTCGTAATGCGGCTTATGCGGCGGCTTATGCGGCGGCTGATGCGGCGGCTTATGCGGCTGATGCGGCGGTTTATGCGGCTTATGCGGCTGATGGGGCGGCTTATGCGGCGGCTTATGCGGCTAATGAGGCGGCTTATGCGGCTGATGCGGCGGTTTATGCGGCTGATGCAGTTAATGCGGTGGCTAGAGTCACCTTAGATCTGAAAGGGATAGCGCGCAAGGCTATGTCGTATTGAAAGGAATGAACTATGAGCAATATCTTCACACGAATAAAAGGCAATAACTACACTACTCTCGCAGATGAACTCGACACACTCATAGCCAGCTTCCGTCTGCGCTTCGGCTGCCAGTCTGATACCGAAGCAGCAGGGCTGGTAGTATGCGGGTTATCTCTAAGATATCTCGATAGAGAGATAGATGCCGTTGTGCGGTCATACATGCGCCAGCATAATACGACCAGGGAAGAAGCTATAGGGCAGATGGCGGAAGACCTGGCGAAGCTTACGGAGAAGCACTACGTCACTGACTGCTATTGCTGTCCGGAGGAGGAAACAGGGAGGTTGTTTGAGGATGTTGTTATTTGAAAGAGAGGGTCTTTTACGGCAGCGGCGTTGTACGTCGGATCTGTCGTACAACAGGGGCGTTGACTATAGGCTGATCAATGAATGGCGAGGAGGTGATGTGGAGATAGTTCAGCGTGGCGTGAAGAATAGACGGTTTGAGAAGTTGTTGTGTGAATAGGAGGAAGAACGATGGATGCGCTAAGAAAGCTTGTGGACGAAGCAATAGATGACCTGATTACCGAGAAGCCGCAGCTTGACAAAGAAGAAGCCAGGGAGCAGTTAGTGACGGCAATAGAAAATCAGATATATACTGAACTAGGGATAGATCCCTGCTACCTGGACTTTGATGCGCTGGAGAAGCAAGATAGCCAATTGGGGCAACTTGCCAGGATCAGGCGTGTGCTGGTAGATATGCGCCCTGTGACATTCAATGATGCCGCTTGGGAAGTTGCGGGTGTGCTTGCAGGGGCGAACTGATGCCAGTCAAGTGGTTTATATGCCCCGATAACCAGCGAATAGAGATAGCTCAATGTCTTGAAGAGGGCGGGTGCAGGATGCCCAACCGATGTGCGACACGAAGCTATCTCAAACTCGTTGCCAGCGACAGGAAGTGGAAGAGGCGCGCCTCAACAACCCAGTTAATAGCAGGTACGATGCTGGCATACTTGCGTATTACAGAAGACTACGCAGTCTCACCCGATGATCGTGCCTTCATGATCTACGGCACGAAAGCCCACATGAACTTAGAATCCTACGACGATGAATTCTCTCTGATAGAAGAAAAGTTTGACGATATTGATACTACCATAACCGGTATCATGGATGTCTTTGAGCAGGAGAACGGCAAGTCAGTTCTGGTGGACTACAAGACCAGCGGCAGCTATAAAGTCGCGAAGGCGATGGGCTGGTATACCTATGATGAACTGACTGGCGAGGTGTATAAGTCAGGCAAGCGTAAAGGTCAGCCGAAGACCAGGAAGGTGCTGGCGCGGGATGACGCTATGGTAGATATGTGGGAGTGGGAATTACAGCTCAACAAATACAGGATGGAGCTGGAGCGGCGGGGCTTCGCTGTTGATGAGATGCGTATTCAGTGTATTGTCAGGGATGGCAATACGTGGATCGCCCGGAGCCGTGGCGTATTCAGGAACCTGTATTTCTTTCTGGTGAAACGTTTGCCAGATGAGGAGGTGGATGCCTATTTCTGGGGGAAAAACGCAGCATTGATGAAGGCGCTGGAACAGGGCTACTGGAAAGAGCCATGTTCTGGCAAAGAGAACTGGGACGGGATCCGGTGTGCTAGATACTGCGAAGTCGCTGAATTCTGTCCTTTAGGGAAATATTTACAGAAGGAAAGGGAGGAAGTGGAGATGCCGATCAAAGGATTGTCAGATGTAAGGAGATTGCCCAGGCTTGGGAAGATACGCTTGGGTGTAAAGAAAAAGAACAGCAAAGGCGTAGAGTATCCGTCAGAGGTTGATTATTTCATACCTGCACCGTCTACGCCATCAGAACTAGAAAATGAGCGTTTGATAGACCAGTTTAAGGAGCTATACGGCGAAGAGCCAAAGAGTATCAACGTGATGCTGCCACTAGCAGATCCTGAGCAGGTTTTCCCACAGTGGTATAAACGCTATGGTAAATCAACGCTTCTCCAGTGTAAGGGAGACGGCGAAAAGGCTGTTTGTATCTCAAAAGAATATGCAAAGGATCTCAATATACTGGGAGAGGTCGATAGAGGGCTTGAAGTTGAGTGCCTTGGCAAAGAATGTCCATATTATCAAGCTAAGAAATGCAGCGAAGTTGCCACGCTTCAGGTTTTGCTTCCTGAACTGGAAGGTGCTGGGGTATGGCAGATCACAACGGGAAGCTATCACAGTATCGTCAACATTAACTCAGGCATCGACTATATTCGTGCTATGGCAGGACGGATCAATATGATTCCGCTAAAGCTGGAGCGCAGGGAGCAGGAGATACAGTATGAAGGAAAGAAATCAAAACACTATATCCTGCATCTCAATATTTCTGTGGCACTGGCAGAGCTTCAGCGTATGGCGCAGCTTGACCCGACGAAGATATTGATGGAACTGCCAGAGGTAGCAGAATCCAAAGAGGATATTATCTTTGAGCAGACGCCGCCCGTAGGAAACGGTGCGGAGATTATCGAAGCTGAAATAGTCTCAACCAACGAAGCGGAACCCGGATCGCTTGGCCCTGTGGAAATAGCCGAAAAGCTGGCAGGAATGATGTCTGGCATGAAAGTAAATGGCTATACGTTCACAACTGTATGTCCTGATGATTTACTGGAATATGTAGAGGCGTGGAACCTGAGCAATGGGAAGCTGGTACTGAAACTCATGGAAGCTGTGAACGACGACAGCAAATTCACCAAGCTGGCGAAAGCATTCGGGGAATACATGGAGAAGAAGGTCAAGGATGATGCTGATGCCGCCGCTACAGAAGACTTCTTTCCGAAGAAGAACGGCATCAGCAAGAACCCACAACATCTATCGCCTGAAGAGATGCAAAAAGCAAGCAAGTAGGGGTACGCGCATCGTACACCCCTCCTAAACCTGAAAGGTAAGGTGATAACAATGCAGCCCTAAATTGGTTAAAAACCAATCCGAATAGATCCACAGGCGGGCTTTCAGATTTAAGCGTTGATAGTGTTCTCCCGTGCTGGCCGGGTAAAGCCAGCAAGTTCGGTATACTAACGAACGCGAAAGTGATATTCCCAAGCCGCCCTCGACAGTCAAGCGGGGGCGGCACACAAAGGAGAAAAGACACAATAGAAGCTGGCTAGTATACAAATAATCACGCCGCCCGCTTTTTCTAACGTACCATGACGGTGCAGGCGGGCGGCATATAGAAAGGGGCATTATGCAATCACCGTCAAGAAACTTTCTCAGCCTAATAGCAGCGTGGGCTTCTGTCAATGCCCGGCAGTATAATAGAGAGAATGCTGCCTTACAAGACAGCAAGCTTTCTGTTTATATTGACGAGTCGGGTGATTTGGGCAGGGGAGATGGCGGTACAAAGTATTTTGTGGTTAGTTCGATAGAAACCGTCAACGGAAACTGTTTGAGCCATGCCGTAAAGCGAGTAAAAGCACGGCGGGGGCTATCGCTGGCAGAGGAATATAAAGGAAACTGGTGGAAGCTAATGAAAGTAAGGAGTGATATATTAAGCGAGCTTAGAGCTTTAGATATTCAGATAAAGTCTCTTGTCGTTAAAAAAGAGGGCGTTCCTGTCGATATTCTTTCTAAGCAGCATGATCTCTATTATCACATCATCTGTCAGTTACTCTCACAATACTTGGTTTACAATAATGATGTTCTGGTCAACATACATAGAAGAACGCTTATGTATTCACTCAGGGACTATCCTGAGTTTGAGAGCTATAAGGATTATTATGCCACAGGTATAAAAGTTATCCAGAGGTCTTCAGAGTCATGCTATGGCATACAAGCTGCCGATGCAGTAGCTAATGCGACTCTAAGGCTGTTTGAGCGAGATGACCGGAAGTTATATGGTCTGATAGCTGGCAAGGTAATCCAGAATAACAGGCTATTTGCATAGGGAGGTGATGGATATGAGATTTGGAGACCTGGAACCTGGTGACTATTTTACACCTGTAGACGGAAAAAGTTTATACATCAAACACGCCTACAACGGATGCTATCGGTTAGCAGAAGATAGCCTTAATGCGTATTGTTGGCCGTCTACTGAACCTGTAGTTGAATTGCCAGTAGAGTCAGTAACAGTTTGCATAAAGAAAGAACTTCTTACAGAAGAGGGAATACAGGAAATAGGGCAAGTTGAAATGGATGGTGAGGTTGCAAAGATTCCCGGCGTGAAGTTTAGGGATGTGTTTATGAGATACATACCTATTTAGAAACTGTGTAATATTGCGTAGTTACGCCGCCCGTCCTCTGAAATACGCATAGTCGGTAAGCAAGGCGGGCGGCATATTGAGGTGCGACTGTCACAGATTTTGACATCGTAGCAGGCTGGATAAGGACAGAACAGGAGGAATAACATGGCGTGGTATGAACATCTATTTGGAATCCTGGCAGTATTAACCTGTTGCGCTCTGCCATTTGGCGGGCTAGGGATATTGCTTTGCATGTTTTCAAGCGGAATATCGCGGAAGGAGGAGGATTTACTGTGATAAACATGATATTCACAGAAGCGGCAGCGATAGAGGCGGGCTGTGTCATAGCCATGATATGCGTGATCCGGTATTTGGTGCGGAACTGGCGTATAGAGAGGCGGGGGTGATATGCTAGACGAAGGCTACGAAATGCAGGAGTTATATTGCCACAACTGCAACGGATATGTGGCTTTTCCTGTAGATTTGCGTCTGGACGGCAATCATGTAGTGAATTGTCCGAAGTGCGGGCATGAGCATTGCCGCGTTGTCAAAAATGGCAGAATTACTGCACAGCGTTGGGATTCACGAAATCCGACGCATTATGTGTTAAGTACAAATGTACATTATTACCTGAATGATTCATCTACTACAACAGGAACGAATCTCTACATAAATATGGCTTGGCTACAAACATCCGCATAGGAGAGAAACATGGACGTAAAAGACAAAGGCAACATGCTCATTATCACCGACGACGGCTGGCGGCTGATACTGATGCATACGCCAGAAACGGGACATCTACACGTAGGACAGGGAGACGCGGAGCAGAACATCATGTCAGGTGCATTCATGGCAAAGTTTGACGATGTAGCTGATTGGGTAGTGAAGCGGCGGAAGATGCTGGAGACAGGAGCGATATAATGTCAATCCACGTCAAAAGTGAAGCTGAATTCAAACGCTGGCAGAAGAAAGCCAAACGGCTCAGGGCGCAGATAGAGCATCCAGAACAAGCGCCGACACTGGTGGAAATGATGGATGAAATGGACAAGCTGTGGCGGAAGTTCAATACGCTGCAAAAGAGGGTGGGGGTCAGGAAGAGGTGATAATGATGGAATACGTACTGATAGAGGCGGGCTGTGTCATAGCCATGATATGCGTGATCCGGTATTTGGTGCGGAATTGGCGTATAGAGAGGCGGGGATGAAAGATGGCTAAGAGATAGGAAAAGCCCCAAATGCTACGGATAACTATCAACGAAGTAAGAGCCAGAATGTATGTCTCTAAAATGCGAAGCTTTATCAAACAGCAGATAGTAAAGGAGAAGGGATGAAACATTTTAAGTATGACGAGGATGGTGATTTGTGTTGTTCCGCGTGTGAAGCGATGGTACGTTCAATGCAGATTCGGACTAACGCTGTAATAGGCTTTGAGTGGATGCAGGATAACGAATTTGAATGTGTTGACTGGGACTATAAAAACACTAAGCTGGTCTGTGTCTGCGGAAAGGAAATACCAGAGGACAGCTATGAGTGGGTTTATGAGGACTGGTGGGTTCTCAGGATACGAGAAGATGCTATTGTTCAGGAGAGAAAGGAACAGGGATGAATAGAGATTTGAACGAAGGGACAAGGATGAGCGAAAGACCTTTCTGTTGTCGATGCAAAGAAGATTTCAGAGTGGGAGAAGATGATGATATTCAATACAGCTAGACTTTAGATGGTGGTGGAAGGAAGGCCGTAATGCCAGTTCAGATGACTAAGCGGGAGTTAGACCAAGTGCTGAGGAAAAGCCACAAGCAGCAGATAGAGAACATGCCAGAAGGCGATGTAGTCAAAGATATGGAACGCCGCATCAAGAATCTGGAACGGGAACACATATCATTGAAAAAACAAGTGAAAGAGTTGCTGGCACACAGCAGGAAGGTGTGGAAGCTATACGGCGAATATCAGCGGCGTGATGCGCTGCTTGAGCCAGATGGGGGAGAGGAGGGGTTTTGAATGGAAACAAAAGCGAAGGGCAATGAATCGTGGAATCCAGAGTTACTTTTGAAACCGCTACGTCAGACATATATGCAAGTGGCAGACAGGTTGCTGGACGGCAAAGAGTTATCACTGTCTGAGCGGACGGCATTGCAGGATTTCAGGTGGCAAATGACGTTAATCGAAGCAGGATATCGTACAGGTACATGGAAGGGCAACGGGGAGCAGATTGAAAAGCAAACGGAAGAAGGTGAGGCATGATGGCTGAGAACTATGATCGATACCTGGCTAAGAAGATAGCGGATTTCAGGGTCGCATGTAATCATACAGATCCGAATCTGGGAGTTACCGCTGTGATAATAACATACGAATCCAAAACCAACATTGAAGTTGTTCTGTATGTTTCGGGGGTGAAATCTGCCAGCAAAAACGTATCCAGGGGTACTATATTGTCTGGTATACCTGAAATTATGGCAAAAGGCATAGCGAATGAACTGGTGGCGGAATATAAGAAGAAGGAAGAGGAGATGCCACTGTTAGAGCCAGTGACAAAAACATGACAATGCTTTGACAAAACCTGACAAAGGAGACTAGCAAATGCGTCCCAAACACTGGTCATCGTTACATTTCGGCGCACTCTGGGCAGGTGTCGGATATGTCACAATTTGTCACGAATCTGTCATAAGTTGGATGTGCGTCTGGGTGATATGGAACATGCTGGCGGTATGTATTTGGGGTGCGTTGGGATGTTTGGTGAAAGGGGGTGACAGTTGGCATGGCAGATGTAGATAGAGTGCTGATTTTATTTACTTGCGGTTGTGTCATAGGCTTTATATTTATGGAGGCATTCAAAGCTGATAACACCATTAGCTTGCCCGAAGGCGCAGTGATAACGAAACAACTAGGCAACGGCTGGATATACTTCAAGCTAGACGGCAGATTGTATCTCTTGTCAATGCAAGGCAGATATTGCTGCTTGGCACAAGTGGATGCGGGCGACTCAGAGAAGCAGGCTGCATGGCGTTGGGAAGAGCGGAACGGGGAATTGAGGTTTGTGAGAGGGGATAAATGATATGATTTTTTTAATGCTGAGTATTGTATGTTTAATAGTATGTATCTTTGGTTATTACAAATGTATACCCCAAATAAAGCCACAATATGGCTATGTAGAATTTACATGGAGGGGTATAGTTATGATAGTGTTTATCGGGTTGTGCGGATTCCTGGCTACTGTATTTATAATAGTATGTCCTATAGCATACTTCTGTAGTCTAGATACCTATGGAAATCTTATCGCCGCGCAGAAGCTTGTGCCACAATACGAGAAGGCTATAGCAGAGACGAAACTGGCTGTGGTTGAACTGAATAACGGCGATAGCACTATCGAAATCAGTGAGGGGTTGGCAAATTTGAAACATTCTACTCTGACCGCAGAGCGGATAGCAGAGATGCGAAATTACCTCAAATACTATTATGAGACGCTAGAAAGGTATCGTTTGTATAAAAGCATCTGGTTCTGTCGCAGGTTCATAGCGGATATGCCAGCGGTGTTGTTGGAGGAATAGCGTATGAAGCGGTCAGTAACGAAACGATTGGCGAAATCTTACATGGCAATGAAAGGAGATAGCATGAATACCGACGGTACAGGATGTATGGTTATGGCTATTATTACGTTGGCTATATTGGCTTTCAATATTTTCATCGGCGGCTTGCTGGTTCAGTATAGCGTGGAATACTGGGGAAGTAGGGCAAAAGAGAAGCAGGTTGACGTGAAATACTGGAAGTGTTGCTTGATAGCTATTCCATTGGCGGAGTTGGCGTTAACAGTGGCGGCAGTGACATGGATGATAAGCTGGTTTGATTAAGCCCGGCAAGCGCAACCGGGCTTCGGGCGGCGTGGCAAACGCTGTCAGGTGGACGCCGCCCACTTTTACCACCTGGAGGGGTATGATGGCGGATGATTTGGTTCAACTTGAAGATGGCGAATGGATGCGGATAGACAGGCGTTTGTGGGATGCGTTAAATAGATACAAATTCAATGAATTAGAATTAGTTGTTATTAAGAAAGTTATCCGGTGGACTTACGGCTGTGTCAAGCAAAGAGACGAAGACGCGGACAAGGATCAGGGACGTTATTGCATTGTAGGTAAACTGGAGGAGGCAGCAGCAGCTATGGGCTTACATCATCCAGCATTGACCAGGACATTGCAGGCACTCCAGGAAAAACAGGTTATTTACGCTATGCTTAACAGCAGGCCGAAGGTTATCGTTTTTAATAAATACTGGCCTTCCTGGAAAGTGCCGCTGCGTAGCAAATACAGGGAGAAAGCAGATAGTGATTTGCTCACTAGAAACCTGAACTACAGTGCTGTGGACGAGGCTCTAGGAGAGGAAGCTTTCAGACAGATGAAGGTAGCTTATCAAATCGTTAAGGAGCTTAATGATTCGTTAAGAAAACCTTATCAAATCGTTAAGGAGCTTAACGAATCGTTAAGGAAAAATGACCAAAAGCTTAACGATTCGTTAAGGAAAAATCCTGTAGATACCAATAAAATCAATGATTCACAGCCTCTAAAAGATAATATAATAAAAGATAATAATAATTATGATCATAATAGTATAACTACAGATCTTACTATAATACAGGGTGCAATTCTGCAAAAATGGGGTAAACAGATAAAACTAGTGCCGCCTGTTGCACAGATAATGAGTGCTATTCAGGAACACGGCAAACAGAAATTGCTTGAAGCTATCAATAGGATGCCTGTTATCCTCACGGAAGCGAAGCCCAATACACTGATGAGGTTTATAGATAAAACTGCCAGAAATCCGACGTGGTATAGGGCAGCAGAAACTAAGACAAATGAATTATCGTCTGATCAGGAATTAGCCGACGCGCAGCGGGTATATGAAGCCATAGCGCAAGATGACTCGGCAGATAGGGATGATCCAAGTTATCAACAGGCGTTGCAGGATGCCAAACAACGGCTTGAAAGAGCGAAGGAGGAACACGATGCAGAACGTAATGGACGCAGTGATTGACGTAGCTAGAGAAGGTGAACACAGTCCATTGTCCAGGCGATACGCTGAAATGCTTGATGCTATGCAGAAGGGGTATCTTACGCAAAAGGAGATGGAGCGAGTATCATTTTGTGATCTGGAGCAGCAGAGATATGATGGTAAACTACGCACGAATAGATATATCCCATCTGTGACGGATAGCGCAAGCGATGAGCAGGTAAAGTCCTGGCGGATAGCAGAAGGGCAGAATTGGGCTGATGGGAACTGGCTGGAACGACTGTCGGCATTCTCCAAGGAACACGAACTGACCATGAACGAAAAGGAAGCGCAGTGGCATATATATGTCCATGAGGGTATAATAGGACAAGAAGTTGCCGCATATCTGAAATACTACGGTAGCAGTAAGGATATGGCGGATGTGCAGTCTTAGTATGCTGGATAGGGGTATGAAAGGAGAGCATATCATGGGTATATGTGGTTGTGGTGAGTATGATGCTGTTTATAGATTTAAAGGGCCGGGCGAAATAACGTATGTCGTTCAAATCTATCCAGGATGTAATGAATGCTGTACGCCCGCGGGTATAATTCTGTATGCCTTTACAGAAGAGGATATGGAGTTATGGGACGCTATAGAGTTACCTGAGTTTCAAATTCACAATGAAGGTACAGGTATTCCTGTCATAGATCCAGCTATATTAAAGGGGCGTATGTCAAAAGTTTGTGGTGAAGATACAGAAGAGGCTATAATGTGTGAGGAGCTAATAGATAACCTCTTTGAAGGGGCGGTCAGTGCCACTATAGAAGATGATAGAAGGAAGATAGCTAAGTTATGATGCATGTAATCCGCAACAGGCACATATATCTCTTCGCTTCGACAGGCAGTTACAGCTTAGTAATAAGCTGTCAAAGATGTGCTATAGGTATATATTGGTACTGGAGGCCTGTTCCTAGATGGTATTTTTGGTATGATGCATTTGGCTTAGGGTGGCATCGTTGCAGATATAAAAGAAACAGGCTAGATGAAATTGGTATAAGTTTGGGTTTTCTGCGCGTAGATATAGAATGGTGAGGTACGACATGGGCAAAAAACAAGGTAAAAGTGGAATAGAATGGTGTGATTATACCAGCAACATGGTCTTAGGTCGCTGCCCTATGAAGCCAAACTGTCATTACTGTTACATGACATCATTCTATCACCGCTTCGGGATAGATGAGACTATACGACTCAGTGAAAAGGAACTGAAGTGGCATCCCCGGACGACAGGTCAGCGCATCTTCGTGGGCAGTAACCTTGACCTATTCCATCCAGATATTCCACACGAATGGAAACAGGCTATCGTAGAGAAGGCGATAAAGGATAAGCAGAATGTATATATGTTTCTGACGAAGCTGCCACGGGAGTATGGCGTATACTGCCGCGGGGTCTATCCAAATATCTGGTGGGGTACGACGTGGGATGGAACTGAAAGAACTCTACGGAACCTGGTAGATTTATACAGCCACGCAATAGGGAATCTATTTGCAAGCTTTGAGCCATTGCTGGCGGAGCCTGCTGTTAGCAGCGGAATAGACCTTGATTGGATCATAATAGGCGCAGACAGCAGGCCGGGTGCAAAGAAGCCGCCGATAGAATGGGCGGAAAAGTTAGTTAGAACGGGCAAGGTGTTCCATATACCAGTCTTTATCAAAAGCAACTATGGCTATCCTAAGAAGATCCAGCAATGGCCGGATAGCATGATGGAGTATTTGGGACGGATAAGAAGATAAGAAGATGGTAATGCAAAAAGTTTATACTGTATTTCACAGAATATTCAGTAAACCAGAACCAGTGCCAGAACCAGCAGAAGAGCTTGAACATGGTTTGGCATTGGAGGAGAAGGTAAAGATACTAAAAGAACATAGCAGTGTAGGTGCTTTCCTGAAGCTACTGGCAGGATTGCTATATGAAGTATCAGTATCTACGGGTAGTAAGTCTCTTGGGAAGTATCGGTTGAGCAAAAGCGTGAGTATTTACGGTTATGAATGGTATTGGCTTTGTGATACGGATGGAAACGATATGCTGTCTGTTGGCGCAAGAGTAGATATTGAATTTGCAGTAAATAACTATAGTCTGTATAGCACTAATCTACCGCAGCTAATGGAGGCATATATGGCTTTGAAAGACCTGAAAGCACGACAGGATGCCGAAGCCAGATTAGCAATAGCCGAGAAAGAAAGGTTGAAAACCGAATATCTTGCAGAAGTAACCAAGCAGAAAGAAATGTTGCCGATAGACGAGATAGTGCGGGAGAATGCAGACGGAGGTGAAAGGAATGGCTAAACTATATACAATCGGCTATGGACGCACAACCTGGCATGACTTCTTCCAGCGTCTTCTCGATGCTGACATATCCTGCGTGGTAGACATACGCCGCGAATGTAGCAAGTCGCGTAACGGCAAGGCATTCTGGTGGGGGTGTTCGCCTTATGGAGACCTCTATATGGGGGACAGGCTATTTGAGGCGGGGATAGGGTATTTTATGATACCTGATTTATCGAAAGATGCAAGTGAAAGCATGACATCATTCCGACAACGACTCGACAAATTTCCTATAGTAAGGGGATTAGCCCGAATAGACAGTATTTTTCGGCATTTTGATACAGGCATCTGCCTGCTATGCTGTGAGCGCGACTACAGGCAGTGTCACCGGCGGATAGTGGCAGAGGTAGTGGCTGATCAATTGGAGCTGGAAGTAGTGCTTTTGTGAAAGGAGATAGATTATGAGTAGTTTCAAATATGCCTTAATTGTAATAGGCGGGTGTGCGTTTTTGGCTGTGTCTATATTTCTTATAGGCTATCATGATGGAAGAGAGGCAGAACGAGCAAAATATGAGAGGGAATTGTATTCTGTTGATACGGTTCCTGATATGCTGTCCAGCGACCTAGCGCCTAGTATTGACATGAAGCCTAAAGCGGCAGATGTCATAGAAGAGACGGGATCGCCAGACCTTGCGCCATATAGTATCCATTGGTTTCAAATACAATATGGTGGTGGTCTATCATCATCATGGCGGGCTTACCTTTACGTCCCTTTTGGAATGGGCGAAGCTGTCAAATGTAAGCTTGAAAGCCTTATATTTGTCGATGGCGTAGTGATACGAAACTCTATGCTATATAGGAACCCCAAAGACGACAGGCTGGAGGTAGAGTTATCACAGCGGGCGAACAAGGCACACACTGAGCGACTAGAGGCTATGCTGCCAGGGATAATTGATGCAGCGAAGAGGGGGTTGTAATGCGATTTACAGGTGATGGAAGACAGCAGGAAATCAAGCGTAAGTGTGCGGCTGCCAGGAGACGCAAACTACATAAGCAGCGGCTATATGTAAAGCGCAGCAGGGCTATGGGACGGGATATATGCGCTTTTGATTGGTTCAAGATGGGATGGGGTAGTATCGTGGAGGCTTGGGCAAAGGGCAAGATAAAGGGCTTGACGAAACTTTGGGTAGAGCAGAAAGGGGATAATGATGATTATTAACTCTCGACTGGACACCGACCTATATAAGTTGACAATGTGGAAATATGTTAAAGAATATGCACCCGATATAAACGTGACATATCAGTTCATCTGTCGCAATAAAGATGCGCAGTTGACCAGATATATAAAAGAAAGCGAGTTGCGTGATGAACTAAGCCACGTCAGGACGCTGTTCTTTACTGGTGACGAATTGCGTTATCTTTCTAATCTCTATATAGGTACTCAACCTGTGTTTTCGTGGTTTGAAGCTAACCTTATGAATGCCTGCGAACCGCCTGCCTATGAGTTAAGGTTTACGGATGATAGTATATACCTCATATTCTCAGGCAAATGGCGTGACGCCATCTGGTGGGAGACGCATCCGGCGGTGATGCGTAGCTGGCAGAAACTCTATCCGTATGAGATGCGGATAGATTTGCCGGATACCTTCGGATCGGAATATGCTATAGAGCAGATGACGCGGGAAACCTTTGACCAGTGGCGAGGCTTCAGACAGGATTCAGGCGATCCAAGCGGGTTCGCCCAAATACTACACGACAGATGCGTAGAATTAGGCGTGGATATGAAAGAGAAAACACTAATTTTCAGCGATGGCCTGGATGTGCAGACTATTGTAGCCCTGGCGGAAGTCTGGGATCACTTTGATATTTCGTTCGGCTGGGGTACGAACCTAACCTGCGACCTGCTGGTTCCGCCCATTTCCATAGTAATCAAGCTGGTGAAGTCATGCGGGCAGGGCGTGGTGAAGTTAAGTGATACTCCTGCGAAGGCACAAGGCCCGCCTACGCTTGTAGGATACATGAAAAAGCTGTTTGAATATACAGAGCAGAAATATATCCCAACACGATATTGAGAGGTTGATATGAATATAATATCAAAATATGAGATAGCGGGCGGAAGTGTAACAGGCACAATGCACCTTCAGCCATTGCGGTGGAGAAACAACCAGGACGCGTATAGGTGGCGAGCGGGAGCGGACTGTTTGGTGGCGGGTGTAGCTGATGGTTGTAGTGACGGGCAGTATAGTGAAGTAGGCGCGCACGTGGGGTTGGGGCTTATGCTGAAGGCGGCACAGCGGGGGTATGTAAAGTGTTTTGGTGCGCTACATAGTGCGTCGTTTGAGCAGTATATACAAAACGACCTAGATTACAGGCTTCACCTCTTCGCGGAATCTATGGATCTGAATAAATATGGTTTATTCGACTATCTGCTATTTAGTATCATCGGCGTGGTTCTTTCTGAAAGGACGGGTTGTGTCTTTCACTGCGGCGACGGCTATTATTTTATCAATGGTGACAAGACACAGCTTGGGCCATATCCAGATAATAAGCCGCAATATTTCGCATATAACCTGATATGGCCGGATGTGTGGATGAGGTTCGCCTACTTCGACGTAAGCAAGCTGGAATCGCTGTTGATAGCCACCGACGGTCTGGTACACGTTCCCGATCCGTCTATCTTCTGGACAGATGATAGGTTCTTCAGGAACAAAGACCAGGTGCGGCGGCAGCTTGCACTATACAACAGGAAAGATGGTATACTGAAAGACGACACGACGCTGATCGTTATCAGGAGGAAACATGGCGATACTGGTAAATAACAGGCGAATCACGATAAAGCCGTCCATGTCTATCGGTAAGGGCGGTGAGGCTGACGTATATATGCTGGATAGCCAGACCGCGCTCAAGCTATTCAAGCAGCCAGACCATCCTGACTTCGCTGGAAACTTACAAGCGCAGCAGGCAAGCAGGGAAAGATTAAAAGAACACCAGCGAAAACTTCCAGCCTTTCCAGCGGGCTTGCCTGTGGCAGTGGTGAAGCCGATAGACCTGGCACGGGACGATAGAGGAATAATCCTGGGATATACCATGCAGCTTGTGAAAAAGGCAGAGCCTATCCTGCGATATAGCGAGAGAAGCTATCACAATGCTGGGTTGAGTATGAACAAGGTGATACAGGTATTCCATGAGTTACATGTAGCAGTTACGGGAATTCACGCCAAGAGCGTAGTGATAGGCGACTTCAATGACCTGAACATCCTCATATCCCAGGCAGTGAGTACCGTCAGCCTGATCGATGCTGACAGCTACCAGTACGGCGGCTTCTATTGCCATCTGTTTACCATGCAGTTCATAGACCCGCTGCTATGCGATGCTACACAGAAGATACCGATGCCGATAAAGACATACAATACAGATTCAGACTGGTACGCATATAACGTAATGCTCGTGCGATCCCTGTTATGTGTAGACCCCTACGGCGGAATCTACCGCCCGAAAAACAAGGCAAACCGTATACCGCAGACTATGAGACCGCTACGCAGAATCAGCGTTTTCCACAAAGAAGTCACATATCCGAAGCCCGCCTTTCCGCTGGATACCTTGCCGGATGAGCTGCTTCAGCACTTCTGTCTGTGCTTCGGGAAAGACCAGCGCGGCGTATTCCCTGAGAAGCTTATCAGGTCGTTGCGCTGGGCACGATGTAGGGTTTGTGGCGCTGAATATGCACGTCCAGTCTGCCCTGTCTGTCACAAGGGAAGGCAAGCTGCGAGGTTGGTTACTGTGCGGGGGAATGTGACGTGCAGGAACGTATACAGGACTATGGGCAGGATAGTTTTTGCAGTATATCAAGACGGGATGCGCTGGTTGGAAGTGAGAGGCGATAAGCTATTCAGAGAGAATGGGTATGAGTTGCGGCATTACTATTCCTCTGCACCGAATATTAAATATGAGATTAGTGGACATATTACAATATGTGCAGATAGAGAATGGGTTGTTGCTGATACGGGCGATGGAAAAATATGGTCACGTTTAGCCGAGACGGTGGGAGCATCGTCAGCTATAGCCGCCAATTCCAATCACATCTACTGGTGCAGCCTTGGACGGATAATGCGTAATGGTGACATGGCTGACTTCTATATAGGTGATACGTTGGAAAATCAGACGCAGATATGGGTTGGCGAGAGGTTCGGGTTTGGCTTCTACCGGGCGGGGAAAATAGAGCAGGCTTTCGTGTTTGATGCTGAACGGGCGGGAATCAATGACAATGTGGCACTACCTCGCATGACGGGGCAGTTGCTTGATGCCGCCTGCGCATTCAGCAGGGAGTTATATTGGTTCTTCGCTACATTACAGGATGGGCAGCGCAGGGTAAATCGGTGTACCATCATAACCAGGAAGGGGGAAGTAATCACGAGTATAGAGGAGCCTACAGGCTCAGACAAGTGGCTTGGAACTATTAGCGGGAAAATAGCAACAGGTAATTCCCTGTTATGTCCGACTGATAACGGCGTTGTACGCGTGGTGGTAGATGACGCTGGTATAACAGAGGTCAAGACATTCCCCGATACTGAGCCATTTGTGGATTCTTCAGTCAGTTTACTTGCAGGGAAAGAGGGACTTTATATAGTCAAACAGCAGGAGATAAACCTGCTAACGATACGGTGAAAGGAGAGAATCATGTATAAGCAATTGCCAGTTCCAGATTTTTTTGATAGCGCAAAAGTAGGTGAAGTATGGCGTGTTCCATATCAGCAGCGGGCGGAAGATGCGAAGTCCTGGGCGTCTACACATGCCCTACCCGCGGCAGCGAAGGACAAAACGAAGGTCACGTTGATGCTGGTAGATGTGCAAAATACTTTTTGCATTCCTGACTACGAGTTATTCGTAGCGGGTGCAGTCGAGGATAACACGCGGCTATGTGAGTTCATCTACCGAAACCTTGGAGTCATAACGCAGATAGTTCCAAGTATGGATACCCACACAGCCATGCAGATATTCCACGCCATCTTCTTCGTCAATGACGCTGGCGAGCATCCTACGCCAGGCGCTACAGTGATTACTGTTGATGATATAAAGAATGGGACGTGGAAAGTAAATCCTGCCGTGGCGGGCATCGCTGGCGGAAACTACAAGGCGCTTGCTATGCACGCCTTGAGTTATACAGAGAAACTCAGCGGCGGCGGTAAGTATGCGCTTATGATCTGGCCGTATCATGCTATGCTGGGCGGCATCGGACATGCCCTGGTGTCGGCTGTGGAAGAGGCGTGTTTTGTGCATAACGTAGCACGTAGGAGTCAGACGCTATTCCAGATAAAGGGTGGCAATCCACTGACTGAGAACTATTCCGTTTTGCGACCGGAGGTAATGGAGGGCCCTGGCGGAAATCCCATAGCTCAGAAGAATGTGGGCTTCATCAAGATCCTGCTGGAATCTGATATGGTAGTCATAGCAGGACAGGCAAAGAGCCATTGCGTGGCCTGGACTATCGCAAACTTACTTGGTGAAATCCAGGCGCAAGATCCGGAACTCGTGAAAAAAGTCTATTTGCTAGAAGATTGTACTTCACCTGTTGTTATCCCAGGCGTGATAGACTTCACTGACCAGGCAAATGAGGCATTCCAGCGGTTTGCTGATGCGGGAATGCACGTAGTCAAATCAACCGATCCTGTGGATACATGGCCGGATATAACACTGGATTGAAAGGAGAGAATCATGTCGAGAAATATAGAAGAACTGCTACAGACGGCGAAGGATGATGGCGTGCTTTCAGGTCAGTCAATGCAGGCGCTAATGGTAGCAGATATAGGGCAGCAGATAGAGGCTGCGCTGGGCGTACCTGCAATGGAGATAGAGTCAAGCGAGGTGGTACTTGTTACTGTCATGGTAGACGACTCAGGATCTATCAAAGGGGCAGGAAATGAGCAGACTATGATAGACGGGCATAATTATGTCTATCAGACTATCATTGAGCGGTCGTCGAGAAAAGACAGCATCTTGGCGCATACACGGTATCTGAACGGCTTTGTGCTATTCGACTACAGGCCAATTATGGAAGCGGTCATGATGGATGACACGAACTATGATGCCTGTCACGGTACGCCGCTGTATGATCAGTCGGTAGTCCTGCTGGGCACGGTAGTGGCAAAAGCGCAGGAGTTTGCAAATGAAGGTGTACCCGTGCGGACTATCACGCTCATCGCCACCGATGGACACGATGAACATTCCGTTAGTGCGACGCCAGCTAAGGTTGCCAGCATCGTCAACGACATGCTTATGCAGGAGACGCACATCGTGGCAGCTATGGGTATTGACGACGGCGGGAGGACGGACTTTGCTGTTGTGTTCAAGTCTATGGGACTCAGGGATCAGTGGATTCTCACGCCGGATAATACACAGGATGAGATACTGAAAGCCTTCGCACTATTCAGCCAGTCAGCAGTGCAGGCAAGTCAAGGTGCTGGTAGTTTCAGCAAGACATCTGTAGGCGGATTCGTGAAATGACAGGCGGTGGGGCGTTATCCAAGCGGTCAAAGGAGAGCGGCTGTAAACCGCTTGCTTCGGCTTCGCAGGTTCAAATCCTGCACGCCCCACCAGAAAGGAGCGTATGATGCGAAAACTAGCAAGTATACAGGAAGTCATAGATATATCACCGATAGAAGGCGCAGATAAGATAGAAACGGCGACGGTACTGGGCTGGCAATGCGTGGTGAAGAAGGGCGAACTGGAACCAGGCGATCTCGTGGTATTCTTCGAGATAGACACAGTTCTACCCGAAGCCGAGTGGTGTACATTCCTGGGAGAACACAAGCGGATCAAGACACGCAAATTCAGAGGGCAAGTATCACAAGGACTAGCGTTGCCGCTATCCACATTTCCTGAATATACGGACATGGAAGTAGGTACAGATCTATCTGAAGCCCTTGGCGTTGTCAAGTACGAGATCCCTGAACGGTTCAAAGTCGGTGATAACGCAGGGCCGTTTCCTTCGCATCTGGGTATATCCAAAACAGACGAAGTGCGAATCCAGTCAGAGCCAGGATTGCTTCATGAAATGGCGGGGTTGCCGTATGTAATCACGGAAAAGATAGATGGAACCAGTTGCACCATAGTCTTCAGTGAAGACGAGTTGATAGTAGCATCAAGCAACTGGGCAAAGAAGCCAGGGGATAATGTCTACTGGCGGATCGTAGAGAAGTATGACTTGCAGCGGCTTGTAGGTGCTGGTTTTGCTATTCAGGGAGAGATATATGGGCCGGGTATACAGAAGAATACATACGGAGCAAAGGAATTATCCCTGGCGGTGTTTGATGTGTTTGATATAAACATGGGAACCTATGTCTCACAAAATAAGGTTCAAACTTATGCTAAATATTTCGGAGTTTCTGTAGTTAATGATGTGACATGGGGCGAACGATTCGATATGGATATATCATATCTAGAAGCTTTATCAGAAGGATTCTATCCAAACGGCCATCAGCGGGAAGGAATAGTAATCAGACCTGTAAGGCCTATTCAGAGTGCTATATTGGGACGCAAGCTGTCATTCAAGTGCGTAAACAAGAAGTATTTGCTTAAGGGTGATTAGCATGGCAGGCGGTGACAAGTGGCAAGAACCAGAAGACGAGGTACTTAGAGAAGGCGCAGGCTTG
>Ga0180438_10004086_pt1 | contig 21331 bp, 18 predicted proteins | sample SS_ome_12_FD_132455 | JGI IMG/M metagenome (GOLD analysis project Ga0180438, IMG submission 132455) | Hypersaline lake sediment archaeal communities from the Salton Sea, California, USA - SS_3_D_2 metaG | ecosystem: Environmental > Aquatic > Non-marine Saline and Alkaline > Hypersaline >... | reverse complement strand
CGTTATATTTTTGCACTACCTTCTGAAGATCTTCCGTTTGTCGGAAGAGAGATGGTGCAGAGAGGAGGGATGCGTCTACGAGTTGTTGCATGGAATTGGTAGAGAGCGGCGCATTAAATAATTGTTTGGTAATGTTGGATAGCGCCTTTTCTATAGTGAGTCGTGCTTTCTGACTCTTGCTTGCAAGAGATCGAAGCTTTGCCATAGATGTAACCGCTGAATCGAGTGTCTGGGATTCCCCTTCTCGTATATTCCGACCGATCTCTTGTTGAATAGCGTTTGCTACACGAATGAGTCCATCGTATTTGGTTCCACAGCGACCTCGCGTGAAAAAGCTAACAAGAGATGCCCATATTCTTCCAAAACGGGTCTTTTTCTCGGTGTGTAGCCTGTCGTTTTTAACGTCAACCCACTGTCCTTGGGTGTCAACTTTGTTAAAATCATCAACTACCGGCATATAGATTGTTCTCCCAGATTGAGCATCTGTCATTATTATTATTATATATAACTGGTAAAGGTGTAATTAAGCAACGTTCGGATTTCGACTTGGCTTAGACGTTGCGCTCAAAATCTGAGGTGCGCTACCCTATATCCCTTGACGAATGCTTTTTTTGGAAAGATGGCTGAGCGGCCGAAAGCGCGTCCCTGCTAAGGACGTGTACCCTTGCGGGTACCGTGGGTTCGAATCCCACTCTTTCCGAGCTTTTTTCCTCTTTGTATACCGTGCCCAATCCCATAGATGACAATAGCGCAAAGCGCAATAGAGGCGCCCGCTGGCCAATCGAGAAGATAGGCAGCATAGAGGCCACACCCCATAGAGATCATAGAAAAAACGATAGCCGCTAGCACCATAGTGGAAAGCCGTGAGCAAAACAGCCCAGCTAGAAGGGATGGGATGGTGAGCATTGTTATGGCTAAGACGATACCAACGGCCTGCACAAGGGCTACGACGCCTATACCGACAAGGATGAGCAGCTGTTCGTAGAGTCGTTTTGTTTCAATACCCTGTAAAAAAGCTTCATCTTCGTCAAAGAGCACAAGTTTAAGCTTTTGAAAGTTGAGAGAGGTAAAAAGAAGAGAGAAGAGGGTCAAAAGGGCGAGCAGTAGGGCATCTTGAGGGCTGACCCATAAAAGATTTCCAATGAGAATAGAGCTTATCTCGCTCGTATATCCGGGCGTTTTTGAAAGCAGTATGATCCCGATTGCCATGCCAGCTGCCCAAACAGAGGCGATAATAGAGTCTTCACGCTCTTTGAAATATCGCTGTCCTCGAGAGATACAGAGGGCTGATACAATAGCTGCCAAAAGCGCTCCGTAGATAGGCGGTGGCATGGGCAGACCGATTGCTCGATCGAGATAGAGGAAGAGACCGACTCCAGCGAGCACTGAATGGGCGATACTGCCGCTTATAAAGGCTATTCGTCTTATGACGACAAAAGGGCCGATGGAGCCCCCAAGAATGGAAACGAGAAGGCCGACGACAAGAGGCCAGAACATAAGAGAGATCATGGTATCTCCTTAAAGGATTCCGGAGCATGGTAGAGGCCAAAAGAAGTATGTTCGCAGATCTCTTTTGGGTCCATAAGAAGGGCTGTATTATGTACACAGAGCACACCGTTGACAAAAGGGGCGATGACCTCTACGTGGTGGGTGACCATGAAAATGGTAGTAGAGCCCTTGAGTTGATCGATAATTGCTAAAAGCTTCGATTCTGCCTCTTTGTCGGTACATGATGTCGGCTCGTCGAGAAGAAGAATAGTTGGATTAGAGGCCAAAGCTCGAGCTACCAATACTCGTTGAGAAATGCCCCCAGAAAGGGTTCCAAAAAGATCTGATTCGTACTCAAGGACGCCTGTCTGCTCGAGAGCGTGTCGTGCACGATCTACATCTTCTGCCCGATATCTACCCAAAGAGGAAAGGTTTCGTGTTCGTGCTCCGAGAACAACCTCTAAAGCAGTAATAGGAAATTGTCGGTCTAGAGCAAGGTTTTGAGGTACATAGGCCATTTCTACACAGGGAGGCTTTTTTCCATGGATACGAATAGAGCCTTCTTGGGGCTGTAAAAGACCAAGGAGGAGTTTAAGAAGCGTTGATTTGCCACCACCATTGGGACCGATAATGGCAAAAAATTGTCCTGTGTCAGCATGAAAGCTGATATCTTGAAGCACACAATCTGTATCATATCTAAAAGAGAGGTGGGAGACCTCAACGGCTTTATCCATACATAGCCTCGTACATAGCGTTAGCTGTTTCTCTCATATTTTCAATATAGTTGGAAGAGAGAGGGTCAAGCTCTACGACTGAGGCATTTAGCAATTGTGCCACTCGATTAATGCCTTTTTGTGAGTGTTGCTTGATTGAGAAAACAGTTGTCACTCGATGCCCTTTGGCTGTATCGAGTATATGCTGCATTCTAGCAAGTGTCGGCTCTTTTTCTCCGTATTCAAGACAGAGCTGCTCGATTCCATACTCATGACACAAATAGGAGTAGGCGCCATGAGCGATTACAATGACAGATCCGCGAGCTTCTTTAAAGAGCTCATCGAACTTCTCAATGAGTGCTTCGAGTTTTCCTCGAAGAGAGGTGTATCGTTCTAATGGAACGATCCGCTTGAGGGAGGTATAGATAGTTTCGAGTTGAATGAGCATGAGTTTCGGATTGGTCCAAATATGAGGGTCAGCTCCAGATGAGCCCGCACACTCCTTTTCTCGAATGAGAGGAACGCCCTCTCTAAGATCGACAGTTGTAATCTGAGGCAGTGCTAAACGCACATGCTCTTCAAAAGGCTCTCCAATGGTGAACCAGATGGAGCCGTTTGCTAACTCCTCTACATGGCGAGGTGTCGGCTCAAAACTGTGAAGGTCAGCCCCTTTTGGCACAACGGATATAACTTCAGCCTTTGATCCAACGAGTTCCTGGACCAGACCTTGATAGGCGGTTACAGAGACCAAAATAGTCTCTGTAGCGACAAGTGAAGAGCAAAGAGCGAGTAAAAGGGCAGCTGTTTTGATCATGTATATTCTCTAATAATGTGAATGGGATCATCGTAGCAGAAAGAATTACTTTATCAATAGCGATGTACGAACAGTACCCGTTCTTTCAAAATTTGATTAATTCCACATGGTGGGCAATGGAATTCAACTATCTAAGTTGCTGGGTCAGGACTTTTTCAACAATGCCTAATTCTATTCGGCCAGATGTTTGTGTTGTGGCTGTTTATACTAACAATCATTTAGCAAATATCCTTGATGGGAAAATGTTTTACAGTAGATCAGTTATAGCTGACTACGTTCCCGTTGTCAGCGTCTTTTCAGGCTCTGTAAAGGCGATAGCAGGTGTCGTTCACACTATTGCGCATCTAGTTGCAAGTGTTTTTGATCAAGCAAATCGGACTGATCATTTGAAAGAAGCACGGCTAGGCGCCAAAAGAGACATTAAAGCATTTTTTTGGCAAGATGTTCTTGACTTCCGCGTGGATAGAGAATATCATTGCTTGACAATGGCCGCCGGGACGACGGTCTTAAAGCCTGTGGAGCTGCCGGGTTGCCGGAGCCTAGAAGCAGGAATCTCTCGCCTTCAGGCGAGAGAGGTTCAAAGAGGAGGCGGAACGTATATTGACGTTGCGCTAACGCCAACCCCCGAATAAAAGACGGGTATTTTCCTTGAAAATTCAATACATTGTGCAGAATTTTCAAGGAAAAGTGTTTTTTGAAATAGAAGGTGGTTTTTCGTTAGTTGTACGATGCTGTTGGCAAAATGGAGTGGGAAGAAAGAGCGAGAGTGTTGTACAATTTCTCTCTTATTTGGAGGGATGTCCGAGTGGCTTAAGGAGCACGCTTGGAAAGCGTGTGTGCGTTAACGCGTACCGTGGGTTCGAATCCCACTCCCTCCGCCATTTCTTAAACCCGGGGTTAAAACTCAAACTGTCTCGGGTCTGCCCGGATTTTTGTAGGCTCTTCTAGTATGTCCAAGATATCGGTGGCGCAGTACACCCGATCGCGCTTGCCCTCATTGATCTGTGTAACAATATGGGCTGCTTCGAGCTTTTGTACGCCCCTTTGGGCTGTGGTGTATGCAATATGAAGCTCTTCTGAGATGTTTTTAAGCGTTACATATGGGTTTATAGCAAAATGCTCGACGATCTTTACCGGTATGAGAGAGCCGCTGCTGGCTACTTGTATCTTCCACGTAGACAACAGCTCGTTGATTCGTTCTGCCCGAGACAATACATCTTCTGATTGCATGGCAACACCGTGTAAAAAGTAGATGAGCCACTCTTTCCAGGTTCCCTTACTGCTTACGCTGTGGAGTTGTCTGTAGTATTCGTCTCGTGTGGCTTCAAAGAAAGCGCTTAAATACAAAAGTGGTGAGGGCAATATGTTTTGTTCGATGAGCAGCAGCATAATCAAGAGTCTTCCAACACGCCCATTTCCATCCAAGAAGGGGTGAATGGTCTCAAATTGATAGTGACAGAGAGCAGCGTGTATCAATGGCGGTAATTTTCTGTTGTGTAGAAATGTCTCTAGGTCTCCTAGGCAATCCATGAGGTGCTCTACAGATGGTGGCACAAATGTGGCCGTGTTGGGTGTGCAACCTGGGGGGCCGATCCAGTTCTGATCCTTTCTAAATTCGCCCGGTGTGGCGTGAGATCCCCTGACGCCTTGCATTAAGTGATCGTGAAGCTCTCCGATTAATCGAAGCGATAGGGGCAGCTCTTTAAGACGCTCTATTCCGTAATCGAGGGCAGAGATGTAGTTTTGTACTTCTTGTACATCGTCGGGGTCTTGTTTGACGTGAGCGCCCGCATTATGAGCGAGCATCTCGCTGATTGTGGCATGTGTTCCTTCGATCTTACTTGATAAGACCGCCTCACGCGTGACAAAGGGTCGCATCAATAGGTGTGGATTGGGTAATTTATTGCCTTCACGAGCTAGTTTTCCTAATAAAAAGTCTGCTCGTGATAAGGCTCCAACAATTTGCGTGTCCCATTCTATCGAAGGGGGTAGCGGATTGGGAACAAAGGTGCTATAGCCTTGTGGTGATGAGACTATGTTTCCAGCTGGGGATTGGTGTATGTCCATTATAAATATGCCCTCATCAAGTTATTCGTTAGACTATCTGTTATTATCGAAAATGTCAATTATTGATAATAGGTTTGTTTTTTATCGCCGGCGGCGAAAATAAGAACAGCTGTTATTTTCGATAAGCGGCATATTCGATAATAACAGAGAGGTTCTGTTATCGTGGCCAAAAACAAGAAGGTTGCTTGTTACCAAAATTGGTAAAAGTCGATAATAGCGCGGCCTGTTGTTTCTTTTGAACTCTTATGTTTATGCATCACGTGGTGGGGGTCTGGGAGCTTCATCGGTACCGAGGGGCTTACGAGTTATAGGATCGCAGGTGGTTTTATTACTTATCCGAAAGTCGGTCTTCTTGCTTCTTCTCTTCTTCTATGCGAATTCGTCTACGCTCTTCTTCTTTTTTTCGGATCTCTCTCTGTCTTTCATGCCGTTCGGCGTCTCTTTTTGCGTCTTCTCGTGCATCGGCAAAGAGCGCATGAAAAGAGAAACAAGAGGCGAGAAATGTCATGAGTACAAACGATTTCATGGTTTATCTCCTTATGTTTTGATGTTTGACTACGAGTGCAGAGAGATTATCTGTACTCGTGCCGATTGATGCAGCCTCTACCATGGCTTTTGCCTGTTCTAGAGGAGAATGGGGACTTCGGACAAAAATGCTAAGATCGTTTGAGGAAAATACCCTGTTTAATCCACCGCAATGCACAACAAGTACTGTTTCCTGTTTGGAATCAAGATCTCTTTTCATAATTTTGGCTTTTGAGGCAGGTGTTGTATAAAAATTACCGATAGATCGGGCCACAGACAGGCCCTCTCCCATCAACTTGCTATTATAGACAGCAATTCCCGATTTTTCACTAGAGGACACAAACCGCTCATCTGTCAAGATGGTGTCTTCTGTGAGCTGTATTGTTTTCTCCTTTGAGACCAAGAGAACTCGACTATTTCCGACGTTGACCGTCCACACCTCTTGTCGATCGCCTCGTGGTATGATGAGGGCCATGGCAAGCGTTGTGCCTGAACCACAAAAGCCATGTTCTTGTGCAAGCATATCATTGAGACGTACGCTGGAGGTGGCAAGGAGATTTTCTAAGCGTCCATCGGAGAGGGTGGCAAGTGTTGTGCCCTCGAAAATTTTTTGTAAGATCTTTTGTAGATGAGAGGAGACAAACTCTGAAGCAAGGCTTTCTCCTCGGCCATCACATATGGCAAAGAAGGGAATATTTTTTCTTCCGATATCCACCGTTCCTGTTCGGTCTCTGTTTCCTTGTGTTTTGCCCTCTCTACATAGATGAGCTATTCCGACTTCATATCCTCCGATAATCTCACTTCTCTCATATGGTGTTTCGCTACATTGGTCGTCGAGCTGTTGGGGGGTGCAATTGGGAAAATTCTCCCTAAAAGAGGAGAGCCGCTTTTCAGCTCCGGGCAGATAATAGGCCGGATCGATTTTTCTCCACCGATTCAATCTTGCCTCTACAGCGGCAGGTTTTTTCAAGGCGCAATGAAAAAAAAGGGTCTTTGTTTCAATTTCAGCAAGTACTGCTCCTGCCAATACTCTGGCAAAATAGCTTTTTGGAATAGGCGCCTTTTCAGGGTGGGCGACAACACGTTGAGCCTCATCCACGATATCGAGGCACTCGTCAAATGAGAGAATCAATTCAGGAAACCTGTGCTCATAGCGGTTTAGACGAGAAGCAACTTGGTCCCACTGGTTTTTTTTGTATAACCCGAGAATCTGTTCCATGGCCAAAATGAAATGCTCTTGAGCCATATCTTCACCGCAGGTCTCGAATACCTCTAAAGGCCTTCCTTTCAGATACCTTTTTAAAGCCTCGAGTCCCTTTTCGGGACTGTGTTGAAACGCCCTTTTTAAAAGAACCCTTTCTGCCACTCGTTTGGTTTTCTCATTTTCTTTGGAGAGAAAAACAGTACAAAATCGAAAGGTGGCCAAAGAGGCAAGCCCAACGGTTGCCAGCGCTGAAATTGTCGTTAGAAAGAGGACAAGCACCTTTCTGTCAGACCGAAGATCAGAAAATAACCTTGCTGTATGAAGAGAGGTATCACATGGGTTGAAGTAGGGCGAGATTTTATTAGAAATATTCACGAAACCGTTCCTTAAAAAGCTTCTTTTGCTTTTTGTAATATCTCTGGTTGAAAAAATCAATTGATAGTCGTACAAGGTCGAAAAAGAGAGATCAAGGGGAGAGAGCATGATTCGTGTGTATGTGTTTCTATTGAGTCTATTTTCGGTAGGTATTGTTGGTGCGATTGCGGTCGTTAGTCGAGAGGCCCCTGATTTTTCGGCACAAGACATCAACGGACAGGAGTGTTCTCTTTCTTCGTATCGAGGGCAGATCGTCGTACTTGAGTGGACTAATGCCAACTGTCCATATGTGAAAAAGCAGTACTCAAAAGAGACAAACAGCGGTGTTGGGAATATGCAAACCATGCAGCGCCAGTTTACAGCGCCTTCTGTTGGCGTTGCCTGGATTATGATCGACTCGTCTACACCGGGATCTCAAGGATACACTGGCCCAGAAGAGTGGAAGTCAACCCTTGCCTCCTGGGGGGCAAACCCAACAGCCCTTATTGTCGATGAATCTGGAGAGATCGCTCGACTGTTTGGAGCTGTTCGAACACCGGAGGTCTTTGTCATCGGAAAAGATGGCACACTCCTCTACCGTGGAGCTGTCGATAGCCTTCGAGGTACAGACCCCTCAGAGATCGAAAGGGCCAGCAATCTCCCATGGTTGAAACATGCTGTGGAAAACGCCATCCGAGAGCGCAGAGTCATCCCTCCTGAGACCATTCCGTACGGTTGTCCTATTCGGTAAAAATAGTATCATGTACGATGCTAAATTCAAGGTACGCCCTATTTTCTTAACGTACGCTGGCTGCAAGAAACGACGCAAGACATCGCCATTGTTTCTTGAGATATAAGGAGTCCTCTTTTTTAAGGGCACAACGCCATCTCTGTTTGCACACCTCACATGAGAGAAAATAGGTTGTAACAGGGTGTGATTACGGTCCTTGAGAGGGCCTTCTGAAGTGTCCCGCTTGCCCCCACTTGCTTCGCAATACTGCCACCGTTGGTGACGATCCCCTAGAATCAGGTGATGGTGAGTTGCGTGGTGGTACAGGTGGAGGGGTTTTTGAGCGCGGTGGTGTACGTGGAGGCACAGGTGGTCTTAAGAGCCTTTCTGATGCTGATCTGATATTTCCAAGCTGACCATCTTCTTGACCTAGTCGAGGCTGTCTGTCTGCTTGTTCATCATGGCAGGACGGTGGTTGGCTACTGGGACGCTTCTTCTCAGTAGAGTGTACTCCAAATCTGTGTAGCTCTTCAGGGGGTAGCTCCCCGTCATCACTCCAACTGTCGTCATCGTCTGCTGGTGGTGAAAATGTTTCTCCTTTTTGCTCCAAGCGTTTCATTAATGGGGTTGTAGTAGTATCATGTTGGAGGTTTAATCGTCTAAGTGTGCTCTGAAGATCAGATTTTCTTGCAGTTAAAATGGCGAGAAGTGCTGCGACTTGGCCTTGGGCATCGGGATCACTGTTTTTTCCTTTCACAGATTGGACAACCTCTCTAATGGTTGCTGTAATTGGAAATCCTGAGGGTTCAGATGGATTGATACTGAGTCGCCTTCTTCGAGCACTTGTTTCTGTTGAGGATGTTTTTTGGATAAGCCTGTCTAGCATCGCTCTTTCAGGGCTTGTCATATCCTTGAAGGCATCGTAAATTCTAGTGCCAAGCCGGAGTCCGTGTTCTCCGCTTGTCGTAATGAGCTCTTCAACAAAGACTTGAAGAGGTAGAAGTTTAAGCGCATTCGGGAGGGAGCTTGCTTTCATTGTTTCTGTGAATATGGCCATGCTTCTTCTAAGGCTGAGCGAACCTGTTGTTACAGCTTCAGAGATAGATGGACTTCTTTGTAGAGCCCCTGGAGGAGTTGTTCGTGTAGGTGTTGTTGGTGGAGTCTTCTTTGGAAGAGGAGGAGGGAGAGGGGGAGATAAGGCATTAGGGGGTGTTGGGGCCGTAGGTGAAGGAGAGGATATCGGGGCCGGGGGTGACGTAGGTGATGACTTTCTGGATTGGGGAGGAGTTCCAAGATTCGCTTTTTGTGCGGCGGCCTGCACCTTTTTATCAAGGGCAGAGAGGTGGCGTGTGAAAAAACGGAAGGAGGCTAGTGTGGCAACGGTTCCTGTTACAAGGCTTGCAATGGTTACCGCAAAGAGAACGGCGACTTTTTTTCTAAGTGAAAGCTGTTTGAACTGCTCTTTGGCTGGGGGATTTGGGGTAAGTGGGTTTCCGCATGGATAAAACCAGTACGCTAAAACGTAAGACACTCTATTCATTAAACGAGCCTCGTATTCTGTGGCCTTTTCAATAAAACTTTTATTAGCAATTCTTCGCTAAAAAGAGCAACAGAATAATTGCGCTAAAGTGTTTGTATTGAAGATGGCTTTTCTAGGGAAAAACTATCGTTTTAGCTGTAAGATGGTTAGGTTTTCTCAACTGTCATTTTGATCGAAAGCCTAAATACCATGTATACTTTTTCTCTATGAGACACCTTTCTTTTTCTGAGCGGTTTCGGCCCACACAGCTCGATCAATTCTTAGGTCAGGAGCGCTGGCTTGAAGAGACCGGTATTGTCAGGCGATCTATTGAGCGCGGCCATCCAGCGAGCATGCTCTTTTGGGGGCCTCCAGGAACTGGCAAGACATCCCTTGCTGGGCTATATATGGGCACTTTTTCATGCCGGAAGATCGACCTTCACCCCTCTACCTTTCAAACGGCAGAGGTAAAAAAAGTGTTAGAGGAGGCCTCTTCTTCTCCTCTTTTATCGCCGCCGATCTTGTGGATAGATGAGATCCATCGATTGACCCGTCCTCAACAAGATTTACTGCTTCGAGCAGTTGAGCAGGGCTCTGTCTCTATCATTGCAGCCACGACAGAAAACCCCTCGTTTGTTCTCTCAAATGCTCTATTGTCTCGACTGACAGTGCTTACCTTCACATCTCTTTCAAAAGAGCACCTCTTCTCTCTTATCGATCGTGTTGTAGAGGAACACCCAGCTTTAATTCTTTCACAAGAGGCCAAAGAGCAGCTTGCCCTTTGGGCAGCAGGGGATGCTCGTAAACTACTTGGAGCATTAGAACCCTTGGCAGAAAGTGGAGGCCATTTTGATGAAAAGGCTCTTCAAAAAAGACTCTCGAATCATACTGGACCTCTGCAGGCAGGAGGAGAGGGGCGCTATCTGCTCATCTCTGCGCTTCATAAATCTGTTAGAGGCTCTGATCCAAATGCCGCTCTCTACTATCTCTCGCGCCTTCTTCAAGCAGGGGAAGACCCTCTCTATATCGCCCGGCGAATCATTCGAATGGCTGTTGAAGATATCGGTCTGGCCGATCCCCAGGCTCTCTCTTTCTCCCTTCAAGCCCAAGAGTGTTATAAGGCCTTGGGATCTCCAGAAGGAGAGCTGGCGTTAGCTGAAGCTGTTGTCTATCTTGCGCTTTCTCCCAAAAGTGCCTCTGTGTACATCGCCTTTGATAAGGCAAGAGAGAGTGCAAAAAAGACGTCTCATCTTCTTCCTCCAGCTCATATTCTCAATGCACCGACAAAATGGATGAAAGAGCAAGGGTTTTCGGAAGGCTACAGGTGGGATCACGATGAAAAAGATGGGTTTTCTGGTCAAGAGTACTTCCCAGATGATGTTGAAGAAAGGGAGTTCTTTGATCCTGTAGAGCGCGGATTTGAAAGAGAGCTTGCAAAGCGGTTGAACTACTTTAGGCGACTTCGAGAACAAAAGCTTTAACCCCGGATTGCTACCAATTTTTCCCTTTAACGCCACAGATTTAGGTTAGATTTCGCAGATTTTTTTTGAAGCGCAGGGCTTTGGCCCTGGGCGAGAAAAAAGATGTGAAAGATGGCCTAAATCTGTGGCGTTAAAGGGAATATCCCGCTTCAGGGGATGAGTGAAGGGGATGGGATGCGAATGTTGCGCCGAGGACAAGGGAGGAAACCCTTGCCCTCGGCGCAACATGAAGTAGACCGTTCCCTGCAGCCGTCCCATGAGAGGAATAGGGCGCAACGCAGGGTTTGAACAACATTTAGTGTAATTATTTCACTCATGTCAAGGTGTATTCGAGCTGTTACACAGAAGGGGTTTTGTCTTAAGATTTTTCTGTTTATTTTTGGCTATACGATTAACAAGATTCTTCCTCACGCATAGCCCAGCAGCCATCTTTTTTTAGGTATGCATCTACTGCGCTTCTCTCCTTGCAAAAACCCTAAAGGGTTGCGCTCGTCGTTGAAGCTTGTGTCTGCATGCCCAAAAAAAGCCGCTACTGGGAAATTGGTGGCAACCCGGGGTTTAAGCGCGCGGAAGGATTTCTTGAGAAAGGGAGTAGAGAGGCTCTTCTTTTTCGGGGACATGGAATTTCTCGACCAAGGCGTTTATGTTCGTTTGTGCAGAAAGTCCATGGGGGAAGGCCTGTTTCTGGAGTGTTCGAAGAGGCGAGATACACCTGTAGTGCATATCGAGTAGTCTCGTAGGGAGCGCTCCGGTTTCAGGGAAGGATTTTGCACTACTTTGCTCGACAAGGGGCAAATAGAAAGCAATGTGGGGAATGCAGTTTTTCTTCTCTTTCATCAGTGTGCGAACGTTTACAAAGTTATCGCTCGGGTCAAAGGCCCCTTTAAGCTCTTGCAAAAGAGTGTCGTATTGTTTTGAGGCTAGCCTTGTTCCTTTTTGATAGTTGAGCCGGTCAACGTACGTCTTTTGTAGGGCGGAATAGATTGCAAAGGAGGTGGCGATGTCTCCCCTTTGCAAACTTTTTACAGCGACATCTGCCCAAAAGAGGCTTCTCTCTCGAGCAGCTTCAACTGTTCGAGATTTTCCGCTAGACAAGATATCCGTAGCGATCAAATAGCTGAGCTTTTCGCTTCTGTCTTTCATCTGCTTGAGAGCCTTCTGTGCAGATTCTGTTGTAAGCTCTGTCAGGTTGGCGGAGGAAAAGAGGGCGACAGATTGCGCAAACAGATCGTCGGATACGGTTTCTGGGGTAGATTCGTCAGCTTTTTGGGAACCTGTAAGGATCTGTGGCGGTTTTGGTGGTGGCGCACGTAGTGCTGTAAGCACCTCTTTTTTTGCTGTCGGATCGGACATAACTCTCGCAGCTTCCATGCAGGCCTCTTTTTCCTCTTCTGATAGCGGTGTGGGAGAGCTGTTCCATTGGTAAATCAGGTCGAACAAAAACTGTTTTGTTCGTTTGATCTGTTCTGTAGAGGCACCACTTGCGGCCAATGGGATGAATGTCTTAATGGTAAACAGCCTGTTTTTTCCTAAAGGAAGAAGAATGAGCGCTTCATCTGCTAGAGCTCGCAGTGCTTGTTCGGTATCGTAAGAGCCTATCAACAGCTCCATCGTGTTGCGGAGCTGATGGGTCCTTTTCGCCTCTTCTGGACTCATGTTGAGCAGCTCTGTTGCCATTTCATGAAGTTCTGGAAAAGGTTCAAATTTGCTGAGCAGGCTCTCTTGATCGATGTCTAACGGTGTTTTGAGAAATTGTAAAAGCTGCGCCGTTGCATCTCGAAGTTTTGGGTTTTTCTTGAAGAGATCGACAAGTTCTGGGGATGTATGGAGCTGCCCTTTTACAGAGAGCTCTTCTCGAAGAAGCTCGATCTGAAGGGAATCTGGACGTATAGCGCACTGAAGAATCCGACGGTAGTTTTCTTGTGTAAAGGCATCTAAAAGCTCTTTTTTGACCTCATCATTGAGTGCTGAATTGGTTGTAACCTGACTGTGTGCCGCAATGCGTTCTGTTTCAGACATCTGTGTAAGAAGTTTGCTAAAGAGCTGTACTATTGCATCAATGGCTGCTGTTTGAGTGTCATCGCAACTACTTAGCATTTCGAGAGATGAGGCGATATGTTCTGTACGGGCGTGTACACACTCTCTTTGAAGCGCTAAAAATTCTTTCTGATTGTTGTCAACGAGAGGAGATAGTAAGTCGAGATATGTTTGTGCTTCATATATCCATGTAAAAGAGCCGGAAGAGAGTTGTGAGATAATCTTTTCGGAGATGACGGGAACACTCTCTTGGATTTTTTGTTGGAGGGCATGGCTCTTTGTTTCGTTTTCTGGGGAGAAATGGGCAAAGCTTTTCTTAAGGTATGCAAAGCTGGTTATGACTTGAGAAAGCTTGGCTGGACTTTGTGTTTCGATCGCCTGTTCATACGAGCGATCAAGTCTTGATAGCTCCTTTGACCACTGTTCGTTCGACCACGTGCTGGTCGACTGTCCTATAAGGTCTTTTACTCCATGAAGAGCATATGTTCCTGGTAGCGCATTGGCTAAACTCACCCACTCTCCTAGAGTTTCAGGAGATGGTTCTGGCAGCAAGATTTTTGCAAGGGTTAAAAGAGGTTTGGTAAGCTGGCTATGGTGGCGAACCGTTCCCTGAAACCATTCGGATTTGGTAAGGCCCAAAAAGGCATTTTTAAGACGCATTTCGTGTTCTGTGGTCTCTTCTGGAGACTCCCTTTTAAGCTCTTCGAGCTCGCCGTGCAGCCTGTGTATGGTCTTCAACTGGTTTAAAGCTGTTACGTGCGCGCCCCTGCTCAATCCTGTTCGTGAAAAGAAGCGTCCGAGGGCATTTCGTTTCACCCTTCTGGTGAACTCTCTTCTCTCTCCTCGAATCTTAACCGTTGTTGTGACCAGCTTGTGCTCTGTTCCTAAGGCGTTTAACCGCTTTTCTAAACAAGCAATTTTCGTGTAGGTCCGTAACGGTTTTTCGAGCTGTTCTTTATGTGTTGCAAGGACGCTTCGAAGACTGTCGGCAATTGTTGATTGTCTGGGAATCTCTTCTATAATGCCGAAAAGATCTTGATTGGCTGTGTCCGGTGAGATGAGAAGCTCTGCATTGCACAGCGTTGAAAAAAAGCGATCAAGACAGACGCGAAGATCTGTATCTTCAGGGAAAGCTTTGTCGAGGGCTTGTATCCACGGGCATGTTGCCAGATCTTTACTCATCGATGTACAGCGAGTAAAGAGCTCTCTTTGAGCTTGAGTATCCTCGAGAGTTATGATTTTTTCGAGAAGGTCAGTGCCCTTCTGTATGAATGTTTGTGCGCACTCTTTTGTCTCTTCTAAATTGGCCCCTTTTAGGGGAACAGATGTGAGAGTATTGGCAACGAGTGTGTACGCCCTCGGCTCACGACGATCGGACCCCATGACCGTGGCCGCTTGGTCAGAAAGCTCTCCCATCTCTTCTTCAATAGTGTGATAGAGCGCCTCTTGCTTTGTGCTCGAGACCTCAGCCTCAACAGATGCTTGTTCGTCTCTTTCTGCAGGCGCAGTTCCTGCTGTAGGCAAACGACTGCTCGGTTTGGGGATATGGATATCGAGTCGCTTAGGGCTCCATCCGTGCGCCTTTCCACCGATTGCTCCGGCCGCTTGTTCAGTTCTCGCCGCTACCTCTTCTTGTTTTCCCTGTTGTTCTGGCAGCGCCTTTTGTGGCTCTGTAGGCTGAGCTGTTTCATCTGGTCCTTGTACTGACATTTTGGTAACTCACAACAGTTGTTAAAAGTTTCTACTTAATCCCAGTCCTCATCCTCATCTGCATCTGGAGGTGGTTTATCTGGAAGGGCCCCCCTGTCTTCCATGGCTTTTTCTAATGCTTTTTGTATTGGAGATGTTGGGGTTTCTTTTGGGGTCTCTTCCACGTGTTTTAATGTTTTTCCTTTTTGTATTTCCTTTAACAGATCTGGAGGTGGTTCTTGTCGAGTCTTTTCTGGTTGGCCCATGTCGGCTTTTCTTCGTTTTTCTTCTATTTCCTTAGACAAGCTACCTGCACCTGTTGGTTGAGGCGATGGTGGTGGCGGCATGGGTGGAGGAGGCGGTATGTCGCCTTGGGATGGGGGCTCTTCTGCTACGCTTTCTGTTGGCGCCCCTTCTCGGGGAGGAAGAGGAGGAGGTGTTTCACTTAGGTCTGGAGGTGCTTCCGGAGCGGGTGCTTCTGCTACAGCTTCTTCTGGCATTTCTTCTCGAGGGGGCAGCGGTGGTGGTGGGCCTGCGGGTCCTTCTCTTGGTGGAATTGGAGGGGCCTCTGGTGTTAGAGAAGGGGGTTGTTCTGCTGTTTCTTCTTTTTTCCTTTCGCGCTCTTTGAGAATACGCCTAAAACCAGGTCTTGTCTGAGCGAGATACGCTTCCATCTTTGGCAATGACTCGCGTATCTCTTGTCGAAGTTGTTTGCCCCTTTCTTTCTCGGCTGCAATAGCATCTGCAGCGGTCCGAGGAGGCTTTTTTGTTGCTTGGGGTTCGTTTCTGGGGGGTAGAGGAGGCTTTCTCGTTCCAATTCTTCCTCTGGGAGGAAGCGGTGGTGGAGCGCCAGGCTCTCCAGTTTTGGCCGTGGGAATTTCCGCTCTCTTCCAGGTCGTCTTTTGTTCTTCTGCGGCCTTTTCGGGAAGAGGGGTGTACAGATCACCGATTTTCGATTCTTGTGTCGCCGTAAAGAGCTCTTCGATAAAGACGGCCATCTCTTCGGTTTGTGGCATGACAAGTTGCGCGTATTCATAGAGGTCGGCGCGCTCTCGTCCAGTTGCATGAAAGAGCAGTGCGGTGAGCTCCTCAGCGGCTTTCCCTCGATCTTCATCTGGAGCTGGGCTTAAGATGGTGTTAAAGCGATCTATTGCCCCTTGTTGTCGAACAGGAGAGGTCTCTTGGTGCAAATAGGCAACTTCACCTTTAAGAAAGGTGTTCTCGGTGGTTTCAAGAGCCAGTGCGAGTAGATCATCGAGCGCCTCCAGAGCGCCTGTTGGGTCTTTTGAAAGATCGCCTTCAAATACGTATATTGCTTGTCGAGCAAAGGCGCCGTTTCCTATGCCTACTGCATTATCAAATGCCTCTCTATATGCCTTTTCAAGGCGGTCTAAATTCAATTGATTTTCTCTACTTAAAGATCGATTTTGCTGGAGGAGGGTAATTTTCGAATGTACTCCAACAAGTTCTCCCTTCTCGATAGCATTGTGTGTTTCTCGGATTGTTGCTGCATCTTCTCTATCCGTATTTGGAGGCGTTGTTTCGGCAAGAGTCCTTTTCGTTACTGTAAGACTTTCCTCAAAGGTGAGATCCAAGCTTCCAGAGCGATTTCGTTGCGTGAGACTATCTCTGCGAGCTGCTTGAAATGGTTTCGATGAAGAGGCTTTTGTAAACAGGTTGTCGAGCTCTTCCTTTTTTTCTTGGGCGCCTTTTGGATCCCACGATTCCATCTGGGTAATTTGTTTTGATAGCCGTCGCACTTCTTCAAGCTGTGTTTGAGCAGCAGACGTTGTATCGCGACGCCCCCAAAAGGAAACGGATCGTCTCCTGTTGCCCGCCTGTTGGGTTCCTCGCCCCTTTTGGCCGAGCACTATTCCTTTTTTGAGTTCGTATCTTAGTTTCTTGAAACCTTGTTCTATAGATGTTCGAATCTTCTTTTGTGTAGATGCCTCTTGTGTAAACTTCTCGTATTGAGAACTATTTTTGATGGCTTCGCCGAGCGCTTTTCGTAACGGGGATCCTGCTGGAAAACCGGCCGCAATATCCAGCATGGTTTTGGTAAATGTTTCTGGGGAATATTCGTGTTCGGTATGACAAAGCCGTTCTGCGAGTGCGTAGAGATTCTCCTCGAGGTCGGGGTCTTTTGATGACTTGAGCTGTTGCATGAGCGCTTTCATGCTGTCAGATCCCAATGTATGTACGAGCTCTTCGTGGATCTTTTGGTACGAGGCACTGTCTGCGGTTTCTGCTTGTTGAAGCAGTGTTCCTAATTGAAACATTGGTCGTAGGGAAGGCTTGTTCTCAATGCTTGCAAGAAACTCTCCGAGTGCGTCTGTTTCTCCTATAGGATCGTTTTTTACAGCTTCTGCGCACGTCTTTGGAAATTCTAGGGACTGAGTATCCTGGGAAAGACCTGGGGGAGCGGGCGGAGGGCGGGAGGGCGCTTGATGGAGCGAGATGGTTTCAAGGCGTTGCTGTCCGATAAGAGGAGTAGCCACGCTGTTTGTTTTGCCGGCGGTTCCTTTTTGGGCCGACATCTCTTGAGGTCCCATTTGGGGTTGTTCGGGGACTTGAAACGGACCGTGAACGCCTAAATCTGCCATACAAATACCGTATATAAAGAAGTATTACTAAAAAATCTCTTTTAATTCGGACAGTATGAAACTATCTCTTTTTAGTCTACCGTTTGTATAATGTGTTTTGTTTTATTTAAGGGTTGTAGCGGAGCGCGTCCTTTTTGGTGGAAGAAAAAGGGTTTGAACATGTATTCTTATTTCTTCCAAGTGGTGAGCGGCTATCCGTAATCCACGAAAATTGTTGGATTTTTTGAGGAACGTATGTACGCAATTGTTCAGTGTGGTAGTAAGCAATACATTGTTAAAAAAGGCGATAACATCCACGTCGACCTGTTTGATGCAAAGCCAGGTCAAGAGGTTGAGTTGCAGAATGTATTGATGGTGTCAAAAGGCGAAGGTGACGTCCAAATTGGCGCTCCAACGGTTTCTGGAGCCATTGTAAAAGCTCGCTATGTTGCCGAGACCAAGGGGCCAAAGGTCACTTCAGTAAAATACAAGCGTCGAAAAAATCAGTATCGAAAGTTTGGTCACCGTCAGCGATACGCACATTTGGAAATCATTGATATTCAAGGGTAGATGAAGTATGGCACATAAGAAGGGTCAAGGTGCGTCGAAAAATGGACGAGACTCAAAATCAAAGCGGCTTGGTGTCAAGGCGTATGCAGGACAATATGTAACAGCTGGAAGCATTATCGTTCGTCAGAGAGGAACGAAGTGGCATCCTGGACAAAATGTTCGAAGGGGAAATGACGATACGCTCTTTTGTGTTATCGATGGATTTGTCTCTTTTCGAAAGTCTAATCGGACGTTTGTCTCTGTAACTCCAGCGCTCTAAATCTTTTTTGGGGGAAACGTTTCCCCCTCTTTTTTCTTATGTTTATTGATCACGCAGAAATTTATGTTGCAGCCGGCGATGGCGGAAATGGTGTCGTCTCTTGGCGTCGCGAAAAGTATGTCCCTAAAGGTGGGCCTGCTGGCGGCGACGGAGGAAGAGGCGGTTCTGTGCGCATCTGTGTTGATTCAAATACCACGGGATTAGAGAGGTATCGCTATTCAAAGAACGTACGAGCAGAGCGCGGCGGTCAGGGAGGCTCTTCCCAGAAAAAGGGAAAAAACGGCCAAGATCTCATTCTCAAAATTCCCCCAGGAACAGCTGTTTTTGACCTTGAAACTGATGAACTTCTTTTTGATGGGGTAGACATTGGAGACGAGTTTGTACTCTGTACAGGCGGGCGTGGGGGACTTGGAAATATTCACTTTGCCACCTCGACAAACCGAGCCCCTAATATCGCAACTCCTGGAACAAAAGGACAAGAGCGTCGTATTCGACTTGAGCTGAAGACCATTGCGGATATTGGTCTTGTGGGCTTTCCCAATGCTGGAAAGTCGACGCTTCTCTCTCGTCTTACGAACAGAGAGATTGAAATAGGCGCCTATCCGTTTACGACACTGCATCCTAATGTCGGTTTTATAGAGGATGATCAAGGGGAGAGAGTTTCGATTACAGATATTCCCGGTATTATCGAGGGAGCTCACCAGAATCGGGGACTTGGTCTCGAGTTTTTACGCCATATCGAGAGAACGAAGGCGCTTTTATTTGTGCTCGATGCAGCAGGCATCGATGGCCGCGATCCTCTGTCTGATTTTACCGTTTTGAAAGAGGAGCTTTTCGCCTACAACCCGGAATTGACAACACGACCATATGCGATTGTCTTAAATAAGAGCGATCTCGAAGGATCGAATGAGCAGATAGAGCTCTTTTGTGAAAAAGAGAAGAGCTCTCACATATTGACACTTTCGGCCGAAACTGGAGAGGGACTTACCGTATTGCGAGATCTTCTCCCAACCCTTAAAGAGGAATAGCTATGGAATGGGAATCATTGGAACAGAGCGAAAAGCTTGTGGAAGTCAACAAGGCCGTCGATGAGCATGTCCTTCCCATGCTTGCGCGCGACGGTGGTGGAATAGAGGTCGTCGATATCGAAGGCGATACGGTCAAAATCGCCTATCAGGGCGCCTGTGTTGGCTGTCCCATGGCCCTACAGGGAACACTTTCGTTTATCCAACAGGTTTTGCAGTCCAAGGTCCATTCGTCACTAACTGTTGTTCCGACGTTTAAAGAATAGAGGCTGCTATGACGCTCTTTTGTCAATCGGCACGATGCTATTTATCGGTCAATGGAGATAGCTTTACTGTAAAGCCGTGTAACTGTGGAAAGAGGGGGCACGAGCCTGCTTTTCAAGAGACAGATCCTATCTATCCCTTCCTCACGGAAATGGAGCAGTGTAAAACGCACGAATCGGTTCTTGCTCTTCTCAAGCAGATACACAAAGATGAAAATAGAATAGTCATGCCTCATTTCTACCATGCTGATAATGCAGCTTTTGATGGACATTGTGAGATGCGTGCGTATAAATATATTTTTTTTGGCCCTTTAGTTCCGTTTTACAAGATCTATTTCCCCTTCCACCGCTGTTCTATTCCTAACATGATCAGGTTTGTCCAAGAACACATAGATCTCTTTTCGTTGCAAAGTAGGCAAAAGGTTAGCGAGTACTTGGATGATGTCAAGGCAAAAGGCGGTGTGAATTTTTGGGGGAAGAGAGTGGTGCGTTACGGAAATAGTGTAATAGATCTCAAAAAGTTACACAAACATATTGAGGCACTGCCGGAGGACGATGGTCAGTCGGATCCTGTAGGTAGGCTCGTATCATATGCTATCGATGCAAAAGGAGCGTGTGCAACGCGCAATATATTTACGAAATTCCTCTTTTGGATTCGAAACGGATAAAACCTGTTTTTTTCGGTAATAAATTCAGTTTTGTTGTATTGGTCGAAAAGAAACTGATAATTTGAGCTTTTGTATGGATTCTGGTTGGGTAAACTGCTATCTGTCTCAAGATGGAAGTCGATTTGAGTTGTACGATAGAGAAAACGGAAACCAGGTTGAAGGTCCATCGGGCCTTCCTTCTGTTTTACAAAAGGCGCTTTTGTGTAGGACCCAGCAAGCAGCTCTTCGAGTTCTCAAAGAGGCAAAGGTGTGTGGCGGTGATCTGCGCGCAACCTTTCTTCCAGGACCTGCTACTGCAGGAAATGGACGTTCCATAGACGATATGATCACATTTGTACGCGACAGGATAGATCTCTTTACGTTGGAAACTGTAGAGGAGATTGATGAGCACTTGAGGGAGATTGGAGCCACAGGAGGTGTTACTTCTTTAGGCAAGCGAATACTGCACTGTGGAGAGAGGGAGGTTGATCTTAAGCAATTGCAAGGGCATATCGCTCGTCTTGGCAGAGAAGGGGCTCAACAGACGGCCCTGTTAGATGAATTGCAGTGGTATGCTGAAGATGCATACAGGGAAGCTCAAGAAAAGGGTGTTTTTACGAGGTTGTTGTTTTGGATTCGAGGAGGGCATAGAGCGCGGCCCAAAACATTCGATTTCCCTCATCCAGAATATGTCCCTTCAAAAGCTACGATACGAAGAGTGCGTGATTTTCTCTATTTTCTGAGAAAACAGAAGATTGACGCGCATAAGCCCGTACAGATCAGCTTGAAAAATGGGCGTTCGTGGCGAGAAGAGAATATTGTTTCGATGTGTTTGGATAGCGCGCATTTTACGATGTGGCACAGTAAAACGGGAAAAGTCTCTTTCCGAACAGAGGACATTGCATCTATAGAATCTCTCCCTGAGAGAGAGTAATTATCGAGCCGTCTTCAAGTTTGAGAAGAAGCTCGCCAGAAGGACAGACCTTTTTCACAATCCCTGTGATCTGTTGCGTTGAAGTTCGAACGGTTATCGACTCACCTGTAATCCACGAGCACTCCTTTTTCCAGCGCTGTTCGATATCGGTGGTTTGTAAGACAGAAAGCAGCTCTGAGAGCACACTTTCCTGGACAGACTGTAGGGAAAGGGGCGTATCTAGGCATAAGGCAAGGGATGTGGCAGGGCGATCTAAGGAGCGAAGATGGGTTTTGTCCATATTCACATTCAGGCCAATACCGACAATGGCCCATGGAGCGTCATTCTTTGTGGTTCCCTCAACTAAAATTCCGGCGAGTTTTTTGCCGTCTACCAAAAGATCATTGGGCCATTTAATCTGGGCAGAGACGCCGTAGGAGGCCACCGCTTT
>Ga0180438_10004085_pt1 | contig 21333 bp, 34 predicted proteins | sample SS_ome_12_FD_132455 | JGI IMG/M metagenome (GOLD analysis project Ga0180438, IMG submission 132455) | Hypersaline lake sediment archaeal communities from the Salton Sea, California, USA - SS_3_D_2 metaG | ecosystem: Environmental > Aquatic > Non-marine Saline and Alkaline > Hypersaline >... | reverse complement strand
AGTTTTACTTTCAATAATACTTCCAATAAATATAGTACCCACATTATCCTCATCCTCATAACCAGCTTTAAAAATAACTACATTGCCTTTTTTTAATATATCATCTCTAGTTTCTTGTTTAGCATTATACACATCAAAACTAGCACTATTGCTACTTAGAGTTAAAGTTCTGGTTATATTAAATATTATGTCTAAGTTACTTATATCTAATCCAGTACCACCATCAACGATATTTTCACCAACAGTCATTTCAACTTTTCGTTTAAAGGCCATTAGCTTCCCTCCAAGCCTCATACTCAGCAGCAGTCACGTAAACTAATCCCCAAACAGTTCCAAAATTATCATAATTAAAATCTTCTTCACTCTCATCACTAACTTTTAAAACAAAAAAATCTCCAGGTAAATAAGGGAATAGAGCTTTATTCTGTTTCAACAATGGGAAATTTTTAACTAATTTTATATTATATAATGTATTCCCATTAACAGATAAATTCATTTTCCAAAATCCGCTCCTAACATTATATGTTAATCTAACTAATGTATTAATGTTATCTAATTCGATAGTATATTCGAAGTCTGCACTTTGTGTTTGAAATACTGGCAATTGTACTGCCATAATTTTACTCTCCTAAAAAGCTGAAAAACTTAAACCTGATCCGCCCTCTCCACCTCCAGTTGTGCTTGTGTTTCCTGATTTACCTGTTTGTTTTCCTTTATTTTGTTTTTTACTACTTTGTTTATTTTCTGTAGTTTTTGTATCTTTTAATTTTACACTAGCTGTAATTTCAACTTCTTCAAGTTGTACAATTCTAACTTCTGTAAAACTAATATCAGCAAATAAAGCCTCTCCAGTTTCTTCATCCCTATTTACACTAATATTGCTAATAAATACATCTTCATAAACCTTCAAAATAGTAACAACATCCACTAATTCTTTATTATCATGTAATTCTTCTAATTTATCGAATGCGTCTTGGGCTCTGTTTGTTGATACTTCGCCCTCGGATAAACTAAAATTAGTAATAAGACCGCTTAACCCTCCACCTTTAGGCTCGTTTTGTATATGATCACTTATCGCCGATCCATCTTCGACTTTAAATCTAGTAACAGTGCCTGTAAAATTATGGCTCTCATTAAGTATTAAATCAAAAGTAATACTTCCGACTTTATATTCACGATTAGATTTAAAAAATAGGGTAGCAGTCTGTGTAGCCATTTTATATTCTACTCTCAATAAATATTTTTTTTAATTTTATTTGAAATAATGCATCCGCACTTCTACCTACTGCACGTTTAGTGGCTTGTGGGTCTTCAGCACCATTTATATTAAAATCGTTTTGTATATTTATATTATTAGTTTTTTCAGTAGGACTTTCTTTAACCAAATCATCCATTATTTTTTTAGTATCTATGGGGCTTAATTTTTGAAATTGTCCAAATACTTTTAAACTATTTAATTTGTCTACTAATTTATTTATACTAGCAAAAATAAAATTGATAAAATTAAGGATACCAGTAATAATATTTAAAACAGTATTTTCTAAAAAATTAGCAATACTATCGAAAATTTTACCAATAAATTCAAATAATGGTTTCATCAATTCGAGTAAATTTATAATAGGTCTTAAAAATTTTAAAGTTAAAATAAATCCTTTAATCATTATTTTGAATATTACTTGAAAAACTAATAAATTTAGTCTAAGAAAAATACTTAATAAAATAGTAAATATTTTTATAATCGGACGTAAAATTGGCATCAAAGCTTTTAATACAGTAATAATAACATATCCTAATTCTTCAAATAATGGAATTAAATCTCCAACAACATCATTTATAACATCTAAAATTAAATCGCTCAAAATACCAAAAACATCCATAATAATTGGCATTAATAATTCAATTATTTCTAATAATGGTTTAAATACAGCTTCAATCAACATTAAAGCAGGTTTAGCAATATCTAAAAATAATTGTAATACGGCTTGTAAAACAGGAACTAATATATTAACAAGACTAGAAGCAATAGGTACTAATACATCCAACAACATCTCAAACATATCAATAGCACCCTCTAATAACGGATTAAGTATTGAAACTAAACTCATTATTAGATCACCTAAACTACCTTGAAACAAAGCCGTTAATCTTTCTACAATTATTTTTAATGTTGGTAAAAGAACATTACCGACCTCAGCTAACACTAACGTTATATTATCTTTTAGTGTACTAACTAATCCAGCAAAGGTTAAACTTTGTTTTTGCATACCTTGAAAAAACATTCCACCTTCACTAGTCATAGTTCTAAATGCTTGTGTTACTTCATCACGTCCTATTTTACCAGCACTAACTAATTTAAAAAACTCTTGCTCTGTTACTCCTAATTGTTGTGTTAGGGTACCTATTATTGGTATACCCCTTTCAGCAATCATGTTAATTTCTTCCATGGAAGCTTTGCCTTTAGTTTGTACTTTACCAAAAGCCAATATTAATCCTTTAAGTTTCTCAGCATCACCTCCAGCAGTATCACCAAGCATTCTCATTCTATCAACAACATCTTCTTCAGCTACTCCAAAACTTAATAATGTTTGTGTACCTTTAGCTAGATCATTTAATGCAAATGGAGTAGTAGCAGCAAACCCCTTCAACTCCTCCATCATCTTATCAGCTTTTTCAGCACTACCCAGCATCACTTCAAATTGAGTAGTTAACATCTCCATATCGCTTGCAGCTTTAACAGCCAATGCACCAATAGCACCAATACTGCCAACAATAGCAGTACCAATCAAACCCATATTTTTTTTAAAAATACCTACTTTTTTATTAGCTTTATTAAGTTGATTTTCATTTACCTTGAATCCAATAACATTAACTAATTCACGTACAGTAGGCATTTATTTTCTATTCCTTAATTCATCCATTTGTTTATCGAAATAAGTGTTCATAACACTCTCGCTATCATCCATCATATCCAAAATAGCATTTAATTTTTGTAAATCTGGATATGTAATTTTTTCATGATTAGTAAATAAACTAAAATCATGTTTAATTACTCTCCAAAACATCCATTCATCCATCAATTCTTCGGATAATTCACCAATATCACCGATCTTTTTTATTAGTTCTTCTCTTTTCCTTGAACTTTCTGCAAGATACCGGTTATATTGAACCCTCCGCCACCCAATAACCCGAAAAAACTGAAATTATTCACTTTCATTATTTGTAATAATAATTTATATATTGTGCTAATTTTACCAGCAAAAACAGCATCAAATATATCTGCTTTATTTAAGCTAACAGGTCTAGCGCCAGCACCATCAGCATTAAAATCAACAATAGTATATTCAACCATTCTAGTAATATAATCATCCATCATATTACCATCTAAATTTATTAATATTTCTTTTATAGCACCAGCCACATTACCAAAATCTATATCAGAATCCAAACCAGTAGCGCCCTTAAACATATCAACTAAAGGGCTTAATATTTTTAAAGTCGTAGAATCTAAAGCAGCACCTTTTCTTGCTGGAAAAAATTGAATAGTAAAATTCATTCCATCGATCTCAACTTTATTTTCCATTATAAGTTACCCCCAACTGTAATAGTTGCTTGAGGCGCTCTAAAATTCCATTGTCTAGTTTCTAAACTATCGCTAAATGTCATATCTGGTTCTTTTTTTATATAAGATTGTGAACTAAAAAATAAAGTAGTGCCATTCAAATCTTTAATAGTCAAAGGTTTAATTCCATTGTTATTATTTTTATCCACCAAAAAAGCAGCAGTCAAAGCATCATTCGTTATACTTGCTTGACTTAATGTTATATTAACATCTTTTCCATTTTTATTTTTATTTATTCTATTTTCTGATCCATCAGCGCCTTCAACGCTCTCAAAATTATCTTCACCAGTAATTTCAATAAAGCTACCTTCAGCAAAATCTGTAAAAACAATAGAGCCGAAAGTGACACTGACTTTTTTAGGATCATAAGTTTTTAAAACACCGCTATTAGCCATAATATCCCTCCTTTTTTATACACTAACAACACCCTCAATCTCAACAGTATGTATAGCGCCTTGTAGTGTTGCTGTAAATTTTACATCTGGTAAATTTCTTGCTAATTTATCTGCATCTGGAATATCCGCCACTAAAGGAACTGTTACTACATAATCTGCTGTTATTATTCCTTGTACAACTGCTCTGTCTAAAACTTCTTTTACTAATCCTTCAATAATAGCAACTCCTTCATCAGTGTAAGGAATTTTAGGAACGTTAATCAATTCGCTAAATATATTTTCAGCAAGTCTCGCTTCCAGCCAATCAATTCCACGTATAATATCTATATATTCACCACTAGCAACTTTACCGACCTCAGTAATATCAACCCCAGCAGTTTCAGTATATATATTAGCGCTCTTATCCAAAGCAAATGCTCTCTCTCCACTTGTTAAATTATAACTTGTAATCCCAGCAAAATTCTTATAGCACCATGTTTGACTTCCTGGGTCACGTGGAAAACAATCACCAATCCAAGCCTCGCTAAAATATTGATCATTACTAAGATTAGGGTGATATTGTACTGCTGTTCTATCATAATTAAGTGCAGCCAATTGTGAAGCTATATCTGTTGTGGAGCTTGTTGGAATATCTATATCATCACTAGTATGAAAAAATATTTTCTTTTCAGTTTCTGTCCAAGCAGCAACTTCCAACACATCATCATCAGTAGTATAAGTAATAGTAGCAACAGGTTGAGTAGCACCCCCAGTAACTACAGCAGTAACAGCTGTTATACTTCCTGATTCTAATTGTATAATTAGAGTTCTATTATTAGTATCAGTAGGATCAAGAGCAGCAACAGCATCAGTAACATCAGCTTCAATCTGAGTAATAAGATCATTCATAGTAGTAAGTTGATTGGAATTAAATGGGACTGTAGTAACTGTAATTCCATTAACTGTCATATCAATATTATTACTAACAACAAAATCACTATCAAAAACCACTTTAGCACTTTGTGTAGGTTTAATAGTAAACCCATACCAATCTCTATTTACTCCCTGTATAGCTGTTAATGCTTCAGTCCAAGTCTCAACAGCCTCAGAATCTGGTTTTTTTCTACCAATCATTACTCTATTAGGTCTTGGATTTTGACTGAATATTTTTTGCGCTCTTATATATTCCTTGTCTGTAGAACTCCACCCAGCATCAGTCATTTCACTCAATTGACCATAATAAGCATATCGATCAAAAGCTGGAGAAGTTTTGCTTGCAGGAAATTCTGAAATAATAGCAGGTGTACCAAAACCAGCTATACTAATTGCTTGAGTCTGTCTATCGATACTAATTTTTACAATATCTCTTAATTCAGACATTTTACCCTCCTTATTTAATTTACAGTACCATTATACGTTCCTTCCAGATCAACAGTCTCAATATAACCTGGATTATAAGAACGTTTAATAGTATCTCCGTTTTCATCTACGGTTGTATTTGTATATATAATAGCAATATCCATAATTGCCCTTTTCTCTGTTGAATTTTCTATAATATCACTTACATCAGTTATAGCTTCATTTCTAAGAAAACTAATATTGTTAGCTCTCCAAAAATCTTTTATATCTTGTCTGTTTTGATATTCTAGTAATATATTTAATAGCCCTCCGTTACTTCCGACTTCTTCTATTCTAATCATAGCCTCATACTTAATTACATATTCCATATTACCATCAACATCAGTTCTATTATCCCAATTACCGCTACTGGATAAATTATTAGAAATTGGAGGGTTGTGCACTACTATGTATGGTAATTTTCTTCTTGGTATATTTTGATTACTTTGCATTACTGAAATATTATTGCCTTCTTCAATTACCAAAACTTTTCTTATCCATTTTACTAGAAATATAATTGCATTATCTATATAATTTACTGAAGGCATGGTATTTTTTCTATCTCCTCATTTTTTCTTAATTCAGCTATATATTTATTGTGATTTATTAATCCGCCTTTTCTAGTTATATCTTGTATAACTTCATACCATTCACCATTATCAAATTTAAAATAAGTTCCATTACTTTCTTTACCTTCATCAGACTCTCTCATTAATTGCAAAGTCTCATCAGTATATATTTTTATTTTTCCTAATTCTCTACGTCCTATATTAAGTTGATCTACTTCTTTACTACTCATGGGCTGAGCATCAGCTTGTATAGTAATTTCAGGCGTACGATATTCTTTCCATAACCCAGTTTCTTCTTCAAGAGAGCCACTAAAATTAACAATAATATAATCTCTTGGAAAAAATATCATGTCCCTTTTCCTATTTTATTTTTTACACTATTAAGCATAATTCCAGTATCTACTAATTGAACACTAGATTTTTTTCTTTTAATTGTAGCAGGTTTAAGTGGCCAAAATAATCTACTAACTATACTCTTTTTTATTTGCCCTTCATGCAATACTGCTATTTTTTTTAAGAATGCTGTTGTTGGCAAATTTTTAAAATATAATTTAGTTAATAATTTATTTATAAATTTAGTTAAAATTTTTAAATTCATATCGAATGCTTGTGCTGTGAATGGTCTTATTGGTATATTTCTTTTTGTAGAGCCATATTCATGAACAGCCCCCCTAGCAGCAACATTACTTCTAGGATCGCCACTTCCAAACAATCCAACTTTTATTTTAACGCCATTTAACTGTTTAGTTTTTTTGATAATTTCATTCATTCCCATATCTTTAACAATAAGCTTATAATTTTTAGACGGCATCACATTCCTCCAAAATTGTAAGCTCTCCAAAACTAACTCTAGCACCAGACACAAAATTAGTTTTAATAAGTTTATTTTTAAACTGCCATATTAAGAATGTAGGTTCAACATTTTCATATTTAATAGTTATTTCCCAGCTTCCATCAGTAGCAGTAGTAGTATTTATATAATCATCAGAAATAATAGTGCTATCTCCATATATATAACCATCTTTAACACTTATAACCTCACCAGCCTCAGCATCACCAGCCAAGTCCAATAAAGTACTATATATAATAGTTTCGTTTAATATTGGGATGCTAGCAGGAACATTATAATCAAATTCAAAATCTTCAATCTCTGGAGTAGTACTACCATCATCGCTATGAAGATAAAATTTAAACTGCACTAAAGTATTTTCAGATAATAATAAGTTGGTAAGATTAGTAGCAATATCTGCTAAAGTATTAGATTCGCTATAACCCGAACTTTCAATCCAATCCAAGCCATCCCAATAAAAATCAAAATTATTTAAAGAAACAACACCTCTAATTTCATCAGCTCCAGTCTCAATAATATTATAAGCAAAAGTTAAAAATTCCTTAACAGTTATATTAGTTACTGGACGTATAGTTGGATTATCAGTAGGAAAAGAAGTTCCAGCACCAGGAAGCACCTGAGTGCCAAAACCATCGTTCCACCTAAAAGCAACTTCAGCAGCAGTAAGCTCTCTTTCATACACAACAACCTCATCCATAATTGTTGTATCCAATATACAGTTATTATTTCCATTTCTACCACTAATCTGAAAATTAAATGTATTAACTATAGACCCTGTTAATGTACCAGCTACAAATACTGTTGTATCCAATACATTATCTACATATATCTTCATCCCTGTATCTTGACTATTTCCATTATACGTAACTACAACGTGGTGAAATATATCGTCATTATAAGTACCTGCTGTCTGTACTGCTATTACATTTATCAAATCTCTTATTACAAATCTTATCAATCCATTTTGTACATTAATGCCATACCCGTTGAAAGGAGTTGTATCATCTTGTTTGGATATTATTGTTTGAACCGTGTCCGCCGTAAATTTGATCCAACATTCTAAACTAAAAGAATCTGTTCTCTCAAAATTATAATATGTGTTGCCCATGTTCACGATACCGCTTGTAGGAGGTAACCCTTGTAATCCATTATTTATTTTGGCAGGCACTTTGTTAGCTGAAGTGTATGTTCCTTGAAAAACTCCATCCCTGCTGTTTCCACTTACATCTCTGAATGCCAAATCTCCTACATTATCGTCCATTGTCCAGTAAGCATAAGCTTCACCAGGGGCTGAAGTTGCTTTTAATTTCGCTACACCGCCTATTATTTGTATTTTATCTGAATCGAATATATAATTAGTTTCTTCTTCAAAAAAATAACTGCTTTTCATTTTAATCCTTATTGAAAAATTATTAGATCATTAGCTTTACCAATAAGATCTGATCTAACAAAACTTAAACAATAACTACCTGCAACACCAACATCAGATGCACTAACATTACTTTGAATTTTCAAGTCTAGTCCTGGAGGCAATGCAATTGGAACTGGAAAATATCTTGCAACATATGTATTACCAGCTGTGTTTAAACCAAAATAATCTTGTACTCTAAAACCTCCACCATATTCTCTACCGCTAGCGATAATATCTGCTGCAGCTGTTTGCTTATTTGTAAGACTACCAGCATAAGAATGCAAATAACCAAAACAATTACTTGGAATCGAAAATTGACTCATGAGAGTTTGATTTATTCCAGGACTAATAATTGCTCTAACATCTGCCGCACTATCTGGAACACCATCTGTAATAGCATCTCCCTCAACACAATATACAACCCCAGCAATATCTGTCGCAGAATTATTAAACATTCTATATACTCTAGTGTATAAATCATTACCATTTTTAATTATTTTTATTGGAGTGTTCCCTTGTAGTGTCACATCTACAATAGCAATAAGAAAATTTACATCTAATAAACACACTCTAATTATTTGTGTATCTGTATCATCACTAGAACACAAATAATAATTTTCTCCAGAATAAGAAGTATAATTATATATAGGTTTAGTGGCTGCATAATCCCAAATATCTTGTAATTCATCTGCATCAGAAACAGGATTACGAAAAAACTTTCTAATATTACCATGACCATCTAAATTAAATTTTGCGATTTCAATTAAATATTCATCACTTAATGGGGTAGCATAATAATTTTTTAGACTCATTTTAACTCCTAATATAAATCATTAACAGTCCCACCACTATCTTTATAAACTAATTTACTTTGTGTAGTACTATAATAAATACTATCATTAACAGCTTCACTATCTGCTAATTGAACTGGTTTAATACTACCATCGTTTCTTATTTCAACTTGACTATTATTCTTACCAACTTTTAGTAAGGCCAAATTTCCTTTTCTGCCCTCTATAAAACTAGGCATAACTTCCCTCCTAAATTAATTATTCACAAGGTGGTTTATAAATACCACACACACTAACAGCTGGAAGATTACCAGCTATTAAGCCTTTCAATTCTCTGCCGTAACTGGTAGAGCACAAATCATCACAACTACCGCCTGATGATGAGGAAGGCGTTGAAAATGTTATTGCCAAATCACCTTCCCTTTTACTTGTAATACTACCGCCAGCCCCTCCTGATGCTTGCGCTGTTTGGGTTACTGTTAATGTGTGAGCGGCTCTTAATGCTATCGCATAATTATAATTTTCACCAAAACAGACTGAATTAGTTCTTTTAACAGCTAATTGCAAGTGACTATTTCTATTAGGATCAGAATCAAATTGAGGGGCTATTGCTGATAGTATTTGACTAGCTGTCATTATTTTTCCTTACCAATATTAGGATCAACTTTATAATCTTTAATTTCTTTAATTTTATCATCAATTAAATTTCTGATGTCAGCCCTTCCTTCAGCCTCTCTCCATTTTTCTAATGTAGCGATATCAAATGTATCTTCAATCATTTTTCTTGCTTTTCTATCATCCAAGTCTTTAAAAGATTTTCCTTTTAATTCTTTTACCTTTATTTTCTTTTTTACTTTTTCACCTTTTTCATTTTCTTCTTCAATTTCTTTTTCAACTTCTTTTTCAATAAATTCTTTTTCTATAATAAAACCAGCTTCTATTGATTTTTGAATATTTTTATATTTTTTAACTTCATTCCATGCATCGTCAGGTATATCATTATTACCAGGCAAGAGAATTATTTTATTTTTTTTCATCACTTTAATTGCTTTTGAACATTCACTTGTCAATGGTATAATTTTGATATTTCTTTTTCCCCAATTAATTATCATTTAAAAACCTCCTTAAATTCCATCACCATAACTAACACTTAATGGAAAATATATAATTACACCCGCAGTTTTAGTTTCAGTTAATATTTCAAATCCGTAATTTTTTTGTACAGGTGATAACTGATTAAATGGTAATGGTATTTCTAATGTTACATTATCTGGATTTTTTGGGTAAACCATATATCTATCGCTTCCGCCATCGCCAGCACCCTTAAGTTCAGTCAACCAATCTATCATTTTAATATGAGGATTATTTTTTAAGAAAAAATTCATGATAGTATTGGTATCACCATCTGTAACACGAGTATTACTAATATATTCATATTGAGCAATAGGCATAATCATAGTATCAGGCACCTCAACCCCATTAGTACTATCAATAACACCAGTAACTATACCAGCCATATCAGCAATAATTTCATCAGGAGTTTTAGTAATCCATTCAGTATCACCACTAACCCCATTAGGTACGGTATATTCAGTAATACCTGGATAATCTATGAAACTATTTATTTGATGTGCTGAATCACCATTCCAAGCAATTCTATCTACTTCTTCATCACTAGCACGTTTAGCAGAATTAGCTCTACGTTGATCGAGATTTTTTCCAGCCATTCTGCTCCGTCTAATCTCATCCCTATCATAACCATAACTATTACCAACCCTGTATACTCTGACAGTTTCTTCAGTACCATAAACATCAGCCCTAGGAGCATCATCAGCATAATCACTAATAATTTTAGCATAACCAATTTTGGTATAACGCTGATAAGTAATTATTGCTGCTCCGGCATCTGCTGAAGTATCAACAGGCAACAATTGAAATGATTTTAAATTTTTATATTTAGTATCATATGTTTTACTTTTTACATGTTCTAATTCTCTTAAGAAAAATGCTGATTCGCCAGCATCTTTAAACACTTGATTTACTGTTATAAAATCTTGTTGATCAAAATTATAAGGCATTTTTCCCTCCCTTTATGACCATGCTATTTCAGCATTTAATTTTTTACTACCATTGACTTCAACCTGAGCCATTATATCATTGGTAGTTGGATTAGTGTAATTATTACTTCTAAAATTACAGTTAATATCTAACCCAGCAGTATCATCAAACTTACCAGCTTCAGCACCACTTTCCACAAGATAAGCATCATCATAAATATTAGCATCACCATATAATATTGCCCAAATTATACCAGTGTTAAGAACTGACATTGCTTGATATTGATAATATTTACAATCATTAGTAACTTCCACATTTTTTTGAATAAATAACGCTACTCCAATAAACACTTGATCTGATTGGTAAGTAATTGTTGCTACAGGTTGAGTAGCTCCGCCAGTTACTACGGCTGTAGTAATATTATCTAAACCAACAGTTCTTACAAACACTGTTCGATTATTAACATCATTAGGATCAAGTGCAGCATCAACACCATCCAAAGCACTAATAGCAGCAACCAAATCATCCATAGTATCATCATGTGTACCATTAAATGGCACCTGAGTCCAAGCTACTGTATTAACAGTTCCATCAATTAAATTACCAGTAACAAAATCAGCATCAAAAACCACCTTAGCAGTATCTAAATGATAAGCATATGCTTTCTCTTCATCGCCTAAATAACTAAATACTGGATAACCAAATTCTATATCTTCTTGTGCTGCTTTTGATAATACTCTAGTAATAGAATCATTATCAACTTTAAGACCTAAAATCGCACGATCTATATTTCCATATTGTGGCATTTTCTTTCCCTCCTAAATTTAATTTTCAACTTTTTGTTTCCAAGCATTTTCAAGACCAGCAACAAATTTTTTGTAAGCTTCATTGCTATCATAAAATTCTTCATTTTCTTTATCTTTCTTAAAATTATTTTGAAAAAGATTAAGATTATTTTTTAAAATAACGTCATCATTTTTCTTTTCTTCTAACATTTCTAATGCTGAATCGTACCTAGCATTTATATAGATTTCATCTTTTCCATCTAAATTTGCTTTTGGAAATAATTTTAATACGACTTCTTTTTTAAGCCCTAAATTACTCATTTCATCCTTAACTTCAACATCAGCCTTTTTAGCATTTTCAATCAAATCAATTCTTTCTTTTACAGCTGCTTGAATTTGTTCATCAGTTAATTGAATTTCTTTGGATTTTTTTTCCAAGTCCTCAAATTTGTCCTTGAAGCTATCTCTGTCAGCTTCAAGTTTACTCTTTTCATCAGCAAAATCCTTTTTGATTTTTTCTAACTGATTATTTAATTCAGCAGCACCATTAAGAGCCTTGTTATAAGCTTTAATAACTTCAGACTCAGCTTGATACTCAACATTGTCAAGAATAATTTTCTTTAAATTATCTGGCATTTTACTACCTCCTTCATTTTGTTTATCTTGATTTATGTCATCAACTTTTTTAGTTGAAATATCTTGATTTGTATCGTCAACTTTTTTAATTGAAATATCTTGATTTATGTCCATAATATATATCTCAGTATCTTCAAAATCATCACTATCAAAACGCATCTTTACCAAATCACCAGCACGCCCTTTATCTACTGCTGCTATATGATTATACCTAATATTACGCTGAATAGCATCATAAGGCACCCCCATCCAATTACCTGGAGTAAATTCCAAATCAGCAGTATAACCACAGCTTATAGAATTTTTCCCTTTTTCTTCAATATCCATAATTGTTTTTTTATCTGTCCATTTTAACGGTACAGATAACGCATATTCATTTTTAGTAATGCTATCGCCGGAGAAACCTTTTTGATATTTTTTAATATTATTTTCATCAACTAAAACAGGTGGGTGTCCATTAGTAAGAGGAAGCATTTGCAAACTCGCTATACTTTCTTCATCAAAAACTTCTTCAGGAGGTCTTAACTCCCGAATAAATCCACCCCTTTTATCTCTATAAGTAAAAACCCCTACATTAGTTACTATTGCTTGACCATCTAAAAATCCCTCAGATGACTTTTTAAAAGTTGTAGCTATATTATCAGCAATATTTTCCATAACATCAATATGGAAACAATCTTTTTTGCCTATTTTTTTATTTTTCACGATTAAACTCCCATAAATAAAAAAAGGTCAGGTATACCTATCAAATTGATAAGTTTACCTGACCTCGGTTTTTCCGTCAGCCAAATCAAACTAATTCGCATTCTGTAAATAAAATAAAAAACAACAAACTAAAATATTAAAAACATCATTATCAATTATTATAATAATATATTTTTTAAAAAAAGTAAATACTTTTAATCAATTTTCTAATTTTTCATAAAATTTTTTACTTTCTTTATCAAATTCTTCACTATTTTTGTAAAATCTCTGTCTATTTTCTGTTACTATGTCTATGTGTTGATGTGATTCGATGACTTCTATAATTATTCTACCGTATTTTAATCTGCTAACTTCTTGACTTATGTAATTAAGCATATCTTCACTCATTTTCAAATTTAACCCTCCCTAGTTAAAACATAACCTTTATCAATCCCATGTCCACAGCAAGCAGATATTACACCTTTTCTATTTTTAATACAAAAATCATGTCCTTCACTTGTCGGTTTATTTCCACATCTTTTACAAGCTCGCTCATCATTTACTTTTTCCAAATTATCAGCATATACCCATTCATTATTAATATAAATAATTTTATGCCCTCTGCTATAACTATATATCATTTTAACCTCCTATATTTTTTTAAAAAAAACTTAGAATTTAAAACAAATCGATAATCTTTATATCTAATAATATATATTTTTTCATTTACTGGCATTTTTTGTATAAAACCAAGTTCACATACAATCACATAAGGTCTACGTCCTGCTATATTTGGAAATTTTTGCCAACCATCTTCCATACCATTTTTGTATTTAACAGCTTCAACCAACATTCCTGTTTCTTTGTGTTTGAATTTTTGATAATTTAATTTTTTATCTAATAAAACTTTAGGATAAATTTTTTTCATTATGCAACCATCCTTTCAATTTCTTTATCAACTTTACTTATAATATCTTCAAAATAAGGTTCAGAAAAACATCTACATTGTATATCTTGTCCTGGATGTAATAATACTCCGCCTATACTGCTACGACTTTTCCAAGTCTTTCCCCCATCATCACTATAAACAGTAGGATCACTCCATTTGCACAATTTACCGTCCATAACTTTATGGTTAGGTCTAACCCTTTCATCTCTAGCAGTTCTCCAAATATACCAATCAACCCCAGCATCAGTTTGTCTTTTAGCTGTTAATTGCCCGTTTAATTTATTTATTTGATCTCTTGCTATTAGATTGGTTCTATAAGTTGTAAATGTTTTATTTATTTTAGTTAATTGTTTGGCTAATTCTTGACTGGTTACTCCTTGTTTAAATCCATTAGTAATAGCAAAATTTATTTTTTTTATATATTCATCGGTCAATCCTTTTATAAGGCTAACATTTTCGCTAACAAAACTTTGTATAATTAAATTTTCCCAGTTTTCTATTGGTATATATTCTATGCCTAAAGTTGCTTTTAATATTTTTTGCCATTGTTTCATATTAAATATACTTACTAATATAGCAATATTAAATATCTCAGCTTTCAAATCATTAGAATCCTCTACAAATATTGTATTTTGTAATTCTCTCCATTCGTCATTTATATCATCCAACTCATCAACATAAGCATCTAAGTTAATTATTTTCTCTTTTATAATTTCTCTAAATAATTCTTTATCTTCGTTATTTTCTAATAATACGTCACCTAAAACTGTTTTAATTTCATTATTCCAATCTCTAAGTAAAGGTTTAATTTCTTTTACAGTTATTCTGGTAAATCGTCTCATTATACTACTAATATATTTAGCGTATTTTTTTTCGATAGCAACAGGAGGTAACCAAACAGGATTTTGTTTTAATTTACTTTTCCTTTTTCTACTAGATAATTGCATCCTTCTTTGAGTTAGAATTTCTTTAAATGTTTCTCTAGTTTGTGCATTATCCATATGATCAATTGGAATTTTACCGCCTCCTATTGCTATGGCTTGCGCTATCGCTTTTTGTTTAGAATTTTTACCTATATAACATTTACCTTGTTGACCCCATTTCCAACCAGATTGTCCATTTTTTGTACATCTTTGTAATGGCATTAGTTATCCTCTTTTAACACTTTATATACATCTTTTAATTTTCTATTATCTAAATTATAATCATCTATTATTTTTAATGCTTTTAATAATCTTATTAAATCTTCAATTTCTCTTCAACGATCTTCTTCATGTTTTTTTAATAATTCTTTTACACTCTCTGCCCATTTTTCCCATTTTTCCACTAGCTCCTTATAATATATAATCACCTCCGCAGCATCTTGTAAATTTTTTACTTCTTGTAATTCTTGTCTTTGTGGTTCTTCAGGTAATTCATATTCTGGATATACATATTCAATCGTTTTGCATGCGCTTATTGTTAGCAGTAATAATATCATTAATAACATTAAACACTTCTTTATCATTTTTAGCTCCTTTTATCTTATCTTTTAATTTTTTATTACTAGCTGTGATCTCTTGTACTGCTGAATAATGGTTAGTTAATATTTTTAGATTTTTTTCTTTTTGTCTTAATGATTCATATAGATTAGCATTTTCACTCTCCAAGTCCTTGTTTCTTTTATTCAAAAACCATATTCTAATACCCATACCAACAAAAGCAAAAACAACAGACAATATAATTACAGCTATTATTATAAAACCAATACTCATATTATTTACCCCTACTTTAATCGTTCAATTAATTTCCCAAGTTTTATTTTAATTAACCAAGATAATCCTATTACACCCATAGTACCAATAATTGCCAATACTACAAAAAATATTATCTCTTTCATTCATTAACTCCTTCATCAGTTGGTAATTTAGGTCTCATATTTTTAGCAAAATTACTACTAGCTTTAGCTGACCAAGATACTGTAAAAATAGTTCCTTGAAATAAAAGTATTTGTCCTAATAAGACAGTATCTAAAACTTTATTAATTATTAAATTAATTATTAAAGCAATAACTGTCAAAACAACTAAAAATTCACTTATCCAAAAAGCGACACCCCCTAAAACTTTTCCTTCTGTTCTTTTCTTAACTTCTGCCATAAAGCCTCCTAATCTAATTTTTCTAATAATTGAAAATCTTCCATATCATCACCCATCAAAGCAACAGCCTCATCCAAATCAACCTGTTCAGGAAAATAATATGTAAATAATCTTCTTCTTAAATCATCATGGTAAATATCGTGATCGTGAATATCCATATATTTAAGTATTTTATAAAACTTAAAAAATAATTTCATAAAATCAGCCAACTCCTTAGCATCATCATAAGTTTCAAATCTATTCCACACATAATAATCTTCTTTTGATATGTCTATTCTCTCAATTTCAAAAAATTCAGAGATAAAATATTCCCCCTGTACACCCAATTTTTCTTTTTCTGTTTTTCTAACCTCTTTTAATTCATCACGAAGATCTTTTATTTCATCTTTATGTTGCTTTATAAGTTGTAATATTTCTTGCTCTGTCATTTTACTCTCCATTTTTAAGTTTGGTTTTATTAAAAATAAAAATATATTTATAATTATATATATAATTACTGAAATTATAGCACTTATTAATATCAATAAATTCTTTTTACTCATCATCCATTTCCTCAGGCATAATTATTTCAGTATCTTGATCCAATTCTGAATCTTCCATCAAAGTTGTTTCAAAGCTATAACCATTTTTATACCTAGATTCTCTAACTTCCTCATTACTCAATACCCCAGAATTAATATAATCAATGTCAATATTTTTTTGCTTTTCTCTGTTTTCTATTTCTTCTTTTTCTGTTAATTGAAAAAGTTTATTAAATTTTATTATCGGTTCTTCAACTTTTTTATTACCAATTTCCTTACTTATATTTATGTAATTTATCAATTTTTGTAATGGTACTTGCATATCATTATCTTGTTTAGGCACAATACTATCATAATAATTCATAAGATCGCTTTCCCCAGTAGCATTCTGTCCAGCAGGACTCCGACCAAATAATCGAGTAACAGGAATATCCGCAACCCCAGAAATAAATAACATAAACCTATCCATTAATTCAGGTAGTCCTGTTATAGTACTAGAAATGCGCTGATATTCTTCTGTTGTATCTAATAACACTGCATTCACTATACTTTTACTTAAATCAATAGCATTCATTCTTTTTATTATTTTATCTTCATTGCCTTCGGCGATTAATTCTGCTAAATTAGAAAGCTTATATATTCCGATAACAAATTCATATAATATTTTATCAATATGTTTCCTTCCAGAATTAAAATCCTTAATCTCGTTCCAAATAGGTTGCAATTCACTCATTCCCCAATACCACCATGTTTCATTTTCTAACCTAGAAGGAACTGGAATGCCTTTAAATTCTAAAACCCTATCTCTATGTACATTAAATACTGATCCAAAAGATGGACTAACTGTATAATATTCTAATTGTCCAAAATCTGGTGAAGAAGGATCATCAAAAAAATTAAAATTGGTTATACTAATATCAGTTCTATCAAATACACGCAAATAATTAATACTTTTAATTCCATTAACATTAACAGGTTCATTTAATTCTCTACCGTCATCAATTCCCATAACAATAATAGAACCTCCAAAAAGTCTTTTCCATTTAAGAGCTAAATTAAATTTTTTTCTAGCTCCTAACATATCTAATTTGTTCAACAACACATTCTCGCTATCATTCTCAATACTAATCCATTCCCTAGTCATATCATCAGCAACAACACTGATAATTTTTTTTCCATATCCATCACCAACCCAAATCCAACTCAAAGTTTGCCAATCTAAAGTTTCATATCGATCGAAAGTATTATATATCGCTTTATCTTGTGTAGTCCTTAAACCAGTTAAAGCATTTGCCCATCCATCACTATACAATTTTACATTTTTATTTTTAGGATTTTTTGCATCTTCTAACAGTAGATTAGCATCCTTTCTATAACGATTTTTTTTATTCATTTATCTCTCCTTATACCAATTATCTACAAAATAATTAATCACATATGGATGGTCAGGATTTCTATAATCATAAGCTTTCCATTTTTTAACATCAGAATCATAAAATCTAATTTCTAAATGGAGGTGTTGTCCTTTCGATTCTCCCGTATTACCCATATAACCAATTATATCCCCTTTTTTAATTTTACGATCATTAAATATATTTTTTTTATTTCTATCCATATGCGCATAATAAGCTATAAACTGAATACCCTCAATAACATAATACAATCTAGCATAATAACCCCACCCCTTATTATCAGTATCATTATAACTAACATTACCATTACAAATAGCATGTAATTCAACTTCCCCACTATTAGCCAAATCATAACCATTATGTTTTTTTCGTTTTTTTAATATTGGATGCATCCTATAACCAAATTTGCTAGTTTGTTTAGTGCCATCTTTATTTATTGGTTTGAAAAAATTCATTTACTCCGCCTCCCATAAATTTAATTATTTCATCTAATTTAAAATTCAAAAAATCTAATTTATTAGATAACTCATCAATTTTATTTTCTAATTCAACAATCTTATTTATAGATATTTTTTGTATATTCCTTGTTTTTACATCTACAAGTTCTAAATATATATAACTATCATAATTATCAATAAACAATAAATTATATTCACCATAATAAACACCATCTAATGATAAATTAAATATTTTATTGTCTGACTTTCTTTTTGTACGCAAAATATTAAAAAATTCATCTACATCAATTCTCGGTTCTACAAATAACCAAAATTTAGAAACCTCTTTTTCATCAGGTATGCATAAATATTCACATCCAATAATATCAGCATACAATTCATCTATAATACAAAACATAAAACCCCCTTACCAATTATACAAACTGTCATCAGCTTTATAAAATTTAGCTCTAATTAAACTAGCAGCACTATCAGGACAATCATCCGGCTCCTGCCCTTCTATATAATCTAATATCTGATTTATGTATTCTGGATCTGTTTCATTTGCCCAATCAATATTTTTCCATTCTTTATACAAATATTTTTCTATCTTAACGTGTTTATTCATTTTTTCATGATAGCTGGTTACAGTTATCCCTAATTTTCTTAATTCTTCAGCTACAAAACCTTTGTCTGGATTTTCTTCTACGAATAGAGAGCCACAATAATATTTTTTCCACATTTCTTTAACAAATTGTAATTTATCATTTATGTGATTATGGAAACAAAATCCGACGCCTTGTATTCTACCATCTTTTTTACGATGCATAAAAGTTAATCCATTAGTATGATCCCCTTTAAATTTAGCATCTAAATGTCCGAATACTCCTGTTTTAATATTATATTCCCATCTGCTATAATTTGCTTCTTTGAATAATGCATCTTCAGCAATAATATGTTTTAATTCATAGTTAGCTGCGTATAAACTGCCGGTCGTGCTTTGTCTTTTTTTTATTATTTCTTCTTCGCTTAAAATATCCAAATCATACACACTATATTTTTCAGGCTCTGGCACAATTTTCCAAGCATCATTTTTGTGCCAAGGCGTGCCAATAAATCCAACTTGTTTTCCTGGGTCTATTATGTTTGTTTGAATTTCTCTTATTACATTTTTAGTTTTTTCTCTTTCGGCTTTACTAGTGCGGTCTTCTAAAGTGATAAAATCATCACATATAATTTTATCATAATGTTTTCCTGTAATAGAAGTAGTAATACCATAAGCATCAATATTGCCTTCAGGAGTTTTAGTTTTTTTAAAATTAAAAACAATTTTATCGTCACGATCAACAACAGCCTTAGGAACAATACCATGGGCAAAAGTAAAAATAGCTTTTATCTCAGGGAGTTTCATTATTGCAGATATAGTTTTCAAACATTCACTAGCATCACTGAACTTTTTTCTTATAATTGCTATACGATCAGAAGGGTGAAATAATAACCACCATATACAACCAATAATAGTAATAGAAGTAGTTTTGTAACTGCCTCTATGTGCTTGTAACGATCTGTTAATTATAGTATCCCATATATAGATAATCCATTTAGAATGTAATTCAGTTAGGAGGGTTTTATTTGCGATGTGCCCTAGTAAATGCGGAAAATCTCTAATTTGTAATAAATGATCGTCGGTAATTTTTATAAGCTATTCTCCATTAAATATCATTATCACATAAATACTTTCTTACATTATCAATTTGCGATTCATTTAAACCAGCTTTTACAACTGCGCCTTTAGGATCATAATAAACCCAAATTATAAAATCAAACTCAACCATATCTTTATTTTTTTCAGGATCAACTTTTTCCAGTCTTATTATTTCAGCCCTATCTAAATTTAAATGTAGTGTTTGCCCTTTGTCTTGAACTTTTAAAAACATTTTTACTCCTTATTTAAAAATAATTCCTAAAATTGAAAATATTATTATTACCAAAACAATATAAATAATATCAATCATTTGCAGTATCTTCCCTTTCATACTATCTATCCTTAAATTTTTTTAAATATTCTTTTACTTTTGCTTTTCTTCTTTTTTTGAATTTAAAAAAAATAATTATAATACCAATAATTATTGGTACAAAATAAATAATCATAAATAAAATCATTTATCCCTCTTAATTATTATGTTTCTTATCCATTCAGGCGTTCTGTTTAATTCTCTTTGTTTTTCCACTCTAACCCATTCCTCATAAACGCCCGAATTTTTAAATACAATAAAACCTCCATCATAACAAATAGGACATCTTTTTCTATAAAATGGTATAAATAACAACCACATAAATCCAGTAACAATAATCATCAATACAGTGCCGAATCCTATGTATCTTTTAGGCTTTACAACTTGTTTACAATTTTTACAATAATATATCATTTATTACTCCTATTCTATAGTCTTATTGTTTACATGTATAAACTTCTGCCATGCATGCTGAGAATTTGTAATTCAAAAAAGTTTGGAGTGTTGTCTTTATTAATATCATTTCTAATCATATCATCTGGAATAACAATTTTTAACTTCCTCTCTATGCCACATACCATTTTCCCATATATAATTATTATCCTCACCCCTAGAAAAAAAATCCAATGCAGACAAAGCCCCTTTCCCGTAACCTGCATTATTAAGAGCATCAGTAGAGTTTTTCCCT
>Ga0180438_10004084_pt1 | contig 21338 bp, 18 predicted proteins | sample SS_ome_12_FD_132455 | JGI IMG/M metagenome (GOLD analysis project Ga0180438, IMG submission 132455) | Hypersaline lake sediment archaeal communities from the Salton Sea, California, USA - SS_3_D_2 metaG | ecosystem: Environmental > Aquatic > Non-marine Saline and Alkaline > Hypersaline >... | reverse complement strand
TGACATTGTTGACGTAGTGACGGCTGAAGATTCACAAGCACACTTTAGACGCGCAATGAATAATATAGCGGATTCAATGGATTCTACCTCAAGCAACTTGCCCAAGGATAAAGTGGACAGTAGATTTCAAAAGGTTTTAAATAAGCCATCCACCCTTGGAAATCAAGCGAATGCTAAAGCTGGACAGGTATCTATCCTAGAGAGGGTAGGTAGTTTATCAAGTCAGGACATTATGGATCTGACTGACGACCAAATTGAAGTTCTAATGAAACAGGTTGGTCGGGAATAACAATTTAAATGGGATGGCATTAGACAAAGCAAAATATGTAAAGGAGAAATAAAATGGCTGTTACTGCTTTTTCATTAGATGAGAAAGCCTAATATGTCTAAGGAGATAAGCTATGAATGATAAAGAGAAGTTAGCTTATTTCGCAGGATTAGTAGATGGTGAAGGTTCAATAATGTATACTCGCAATGGGTATGATAAGAGACGTAATAAATATTATTATAGAGTTTGTTTACGTTTTTGTAATAATGACCCGGTACTAATAGAATGGGTCCAGAACAATTTCCCGACTAAATGGAATATAGAACATAGAACACATAGGGGCAAAAATACAGACGATTCTTATGTTATGAGTGTGTATTATAATGCTGCCGTAGATATGATAAAATTATTATATCCTATGCTTATATCCAAAAAAGCACAGGCTGAGTGTGCTTTACTTGCGGGTTATTATCATTCATTGCTTAGGGGAAAACCAGGACAGGTTGACCCTCTTGAACCTATACGAGAACGTCTTGCTGAAATAATGCGAGGGTTGAATTATAGGGGAAAAGACGCTACGAATATTAGAAAACAATGGGGTGAATTGCTGGAAACCCGACCAAGTAATGTTGAGGGCAATCAGCAGCCAAGCTTAGAGAATGACATAAAAGTATCTACGAAGGTTCAGAGACTAACGGTTGAGGAGTCTACCAATAAGACCGACACGAGCGCCCCACAGGAAACTGATGATATAGTCCGTGCCTCTCAGTAATGGGAGTGAATATCTTAAACGATTTCAATAACTTACAGGGTACTAATGATGCCCAAACTGTAAAACTTTGGTCTACCGTGACGATGCGGGAGGCTCTGAAACCCACGATGGCTAATAAGCTGATGGGTTCTGGTAAACGAGCGATCATCCAGAGACTGACTGAACTGGAGAAATCTGCTGGTGATACCATTAAATATGAGCTGCTGATGCAGATGACCGGAGAAGGCGTGACCGGCGATAACCGTATGCGGGACAATGAAGAAGCTCTGGTATACTACCAAGATACCGTTGCAATTGACCAGCTTCGGAACGCCCATGCTTTCCGTAGGATGTCTCAGCAGAGAACGCTGCACGACATGAGAATGGATGCTAAAGGTAATCTGGCTGATTGGTTCGCCGGTAAGTTTGATACCTATCTGTTCAATTATCTGTGTGGTAAAACCACGTTTAGTTTCGCCGGTAATACCCCGACAGATCCGGATAGCGACCATTACATCATCTCTGGTGATGTGGCCTCTACTGGTGTCATCGCTACTGACGAGGCTTCCCTTGGAAACAACGATCAGATTCAGTTAGCTGACATTGACTATGCGAAAGAAGCTGCTAAGACTCTGACTCCGCCTATTCGACCGGCTCAGATCGAAGGTGGGGAATATTATGTTGTCATCCTTCATCCTTATAGCGTGACCGATGTTCGTTTGGACGTTGCTAATAGTGCTTACACCGATTGGCCCACGATCCAGATGTATGCGAATAAACGCGGCCTGAAGAACCCGATCTTTACGGGTGCCTTGGGTGTTTATAATGGATGTATCCTAATGGAATCTACCTATCTGCCTGTCTTTGACGGTGCTGCGGCTAGTACTGTGCGGCGTAACCTGTTCTTGGGCGCTCAGGCTGGTGTGTTCGCTCTTGGTTCGGCCTATGACGGAATCGAGAAAGAGCGCATGGGTAAAGACAATATCATGTCTTGGTATGAACAGACTGATGACTTTGGTAATGAGAAGGCCATCTCTGTTGGTAGTATCTTCGGTATAAAGTCTACCCTGTTCAACAGCAAGGATTATGGTAAGATGGTTATTACCTCCTATGCTGCTTCTCATAACGTGTAATAAATAGTCGTTGACTATTCCAAGTCCGGGGTTAATAGGCATTCATCGTAAGGTGCCGTTCCCCCGGCAAATAAAAACTGAGAGATCGTAACTCTCCAAAGGATTTATAACAATGGCTAAATATACTACTACTGGTGGAACGACTTATGACCTGACCGACAGCAAAGCGTCGAGTACTACGTATCCGGGCGCAAGCCCCAAGTCCACTCCCCGGCAGGGTGGGTTCACCCTTCGAAACCGGATTGATTGGGACGATGCGGACATGCCGACTAATGCTCTGGCGGTTTTGAACGTTGCTAACACCTTTCGTATTCTTGAAGTACCGGCTCGCGTTTCTATTCGGAATCTGCGGCTGGTAAAAGTACCGGGAACTACTAATTTTTCTTTAACCCCGACGGCCTCCTCTTATGGTTCGGTTGCTTCGGCGACTTTGGGCGTTGGTGTTTATTTTAAGAAAAATGCCTCCGGTTCTTATGGTACGGCTGATCCTGATGCTCTGGCCGACCATGCTCTGACTAACAGTACTGCGGCTATTCCGTCCACGATGTTTAGTGGTTCGGCTTCTACTCCGCAGACTTGGGATGTGTCTCAGTCTGACACCAACGCTCCCGTACTGCCGCTGTTTAGTGGTTACGGCGGGTATATCACCATGGGTATTATCGCTTCTACTGGTGGGTCTAGTGCCTCCAGCGGTGGCGTGACTGCTGATGGTGTGTTTGAGGTTGTCGCTGATTGCGATTACATGCCTGAATAATACTAAAATGGGGGTGGGGTGCGCTCTGCCCCCTCACTTTTATAGGGGGAATTATGATTGACAATACAAGACCGTATGTAGAGAAAGTAAGACAATGGGGCGGTAAAGCCGCCGAATGGAATAAACTCGATGTGATCTCCAACGTGGAAGATATGTTGGGCAGAGGGTATTACATTAAAACTGATTCTGGCATGATTGGCATGAAGAAGTCTCATGGGTATCGTACTCCGTGGATTCATGTTAAACAGGCTTGCTCTAAGAGATGTGGGATTGACCATACGATTAAGTTTGAGAAATTTGGTTATATTCCTCCAAGATGTATGCAATGCTGGAAAGTTGTCGTTATGCCTAGGACTATTGTGGAGTTGGTTAAACTTGAGGAACTAGAACGCATAATGAACCGTCCATCTAAATGCGGTATTGAAGTGCGTAACTACACACCGAGACATTACGGTGGGTATTTTTATAATGATAGTTTAGAAGAAGGTAGAGAATGTTATACTGCGGTGCGTGAAGCCGTTAGTGATATGATCTCCCCGGATGTTAATGTGATTTTAAAACGGGCTTGTACAGAATTTGAAATGAAATTCGGTAATTCTGGATTTTGGGGTGTCACTCCGGAAGTTCAAGAACTAGATGACATCATTGAAACTCGTTTTGAAAATCCTGCTATTCTATCCAGTAAACAGCCTGATTATGTCAAGGCTTGGGTTCGAAAAGAATGGCAGAAATATGCATTTGCAAACGGAGACGAAACCTACTTGGAAATTAATGGTGGCGTTCCGATGTTTGAAGACTACCAGAAATACCATGAAGGTGATATTAATGAGATTAAAGAAGAAATGGCAATCGCGCAGGCGTATGCGACTAAAGGGATCAACCCTGAAAAGACTACGGAATTTAGGCATTTGGCTTTGGATTATGCCAAGGCTAACGGAATGGAGCCTAAAGATCTAAGTTTGATGTTGGGTATGTATGACAGAAACTACTTTGAGCCTTTTATGATTAAAGGCGCGGATCAAACAACATAATGAAAAGTTGTATAGACTGTCAGGTATGTTGTCATTATCTTACGATTCCCGTAGGAAAGTTTGATAAAGATTATATAGAATTCTACAAAAACTTTGGTTTAGATATGTTAGAGGATGATAGGGTTTATTTGTTTGTGGTTCCTTGTTCATGTCAATATATCACAAAAGAAGGTTGTTCTATTTATGAAAATAGACCTAAAGTTTGTAGACAACAACAACCAGATATGACAGACGTAATATGCAGCTATAAGGAGAAATGGGATGGCAAGTTTTAACAAAGTGAGAGTTAAAAAGTTGTATTTGCCGACGGCTCACGGAAGTAAGAAGGGTTTTGGAAATAAACCGACGTTGGTTACAGCAACAGCCTCAGAACTAAATAAGATGGATGGTGTTACGGCCACAACCGCAGAGATTAATGCGTTGGCTGGAGCAACAGCCACTAATAATACATCCGGCAAAACCGCTATTTTAGATTCCGGCGGTATTCTAAATCTTGGCGGAGACTTAGTAGCAACTGGAACTATAAACGGTACGCAAGCAATCACTACTATTCCCGGCACACTGGCGACTGCTGAACATGGCCCCGGTGCTATTGGGACTGCTTTCGCACCAAGAACTTATCACGGTACGGTAGGCGGTCATATTATTACAGAGATTCATATTGACCTTACGGGCCTAAAAGCCAAAGGTACGGCTGCCGATGATGTTATCGGATTGGGTGCTGGCGGTGCGGCTTATATTGGGCGGTATGTTACGAGTACTTATGGTATCGTTTATCGAATGGAAAGAATGTGTTTAGAACTCCCTGCCGGAACCAACATTACTGCGGATATTGATATTGCTTTTAATTCGAGTGATGCACTTGAATACGATGGTGCGGCTGGTGCTTCGGAGTTCGATCAGGGTACTGTAACTGCTGGATCTGTAGATGTTTTAGAAACCTGCGGATTTACGGCTAACGATTACATCTATCTGACAGAAGGCGATACTGCCGCAAATGAAGGAACTTATACAGCAGGACAGTTTATTATTAGGTTCTACGGACACGCAATTATTAGTTAATAAAATAAGAAAGGAATAAATTATGGCAACTGCATTTACAAGAGCAAACTTAGCTGCGTCTAAACAGAACGTAGTGAATCACGATCCCACGAAGAAACCCGGAAGGGGTGTTCTTCACATGCGTAAATGTCGAGTGGATTTCGACGCAATTGCCACAACGACCGGAACGGCTCTGGCGGCCAACGATACGTTTCAGGTTTTCGATGTGGCTCCGGGAGATGTTATTATAGCGGCTGGTGGTAATGTTATTACGGCTACTACGGGCGCTTGTGTAATTGATCTTGGTTTTACTGGTGGAGATGTTGACATGCTGATGGATGGTCTGGTGGCTAATGATACCAGTTTACCGGCTTGCACTAGAGGTATTTTACATCCGGTGTACATCGCTACTTCTGATACCGTTGATGCTCTGACTTTGACGGCTTCGGGTGCTGGTGGTGTTGTGGAATTTTGGATGTTGGTTTACAGACCGTAATAATAGGAGGTATAAATGGCAGAGACAGCACAAAACATAATTGATAGCGCACGTTATGACCTCATGGATTACGTAGATGGGGTTGGTGTTGGTATCGAATATGACGATGTTGAATTGCTAAACTACCTCAATAGATTAATAGGGCTGATGGATTCCCAACTATCGGCCCTTTCTTCTGACTTAGTGGAAGCGGAGGAAACTTCAATCAACACTGTAGCAAGTCAGAATTATGTGGATATTTCTGGTCTTAATTCCGGTCTTTGGACTAGGATTAGATCTGTGTGGATTGGATCGTCCAGATTGGAACAGGTATCCTTGAACTACATGAGGTACACAAGACAATTCAGAAGTGGGGAAGCCGAACCAACAATTTGGGCCTTGTCGAATAATTATATATTATTCCCTCAAGACTGCGATGCTGCCCACACTGATTTAAATATATACTACGACAAGAAGACAGCGGCTCTCGCCCTGACCGATAATATGCCCTACAGCGATAGATTCAATGAATTCTTTAGGGAGATGTTGGTTCTATTAGGCAGGGGCAGAAAGAAGGGACTGACTTCTATTGATAGTGCTATCACACAGATGTTTAAAGGTAGGGCTATGCAGGAAGAAATACAAAGGGGTTTTATTCCAAAACCTTATAATTATCAGGAGTTTTAATTATGGCAATAACTTTAGCAAATGCAATAACTCAGGTTAGGGGTGTCCTAAATGAGACGAGTCCGCAGTTTTGGACAGATGCAGAAATTACATATTGGCTACAGGAAGGTACTAAAATCGTTGCCTCTAAAACTCTAATGGTTGAGGCGGAGGATGATATTAGTCCTCTTGTTGCGAATCAATTATCATACACTTCTAGTGATGAAACTTGGATTGCAAACGTGATCGAACCTTATGCGGCAATCTACAATGATGGGTCTACAAATTATAAAGGGTTAATTAAGATTCATCCTAGACAATTGGGGAACGTTAAAACTTTTACCAGTGGTGCGCCTAAATACTACTGTTTACATAATAGAAATATATACGTTTGGCCTGTGGCAAACGCAACCATAGTTGCGGCTGGCGCTAAAATAACCTTATTATACGCCACGGAAACGGACGACATAACAGATTTAGCGGATGAATATCAACATTTACCGATATACTATGCGATAGCCCGAGCTAAATTAAAAGATCAAAAGTTTGCAGAAGCGACTTCCATGATGTCTCAGTTCTATAATGATCTTAATTTTGAAAGAACGGATAAGCACGTAAGGGAAGTAGATTCTGTAGGTAGTTTTAGAGTTCCGCAGAAGGGAGGAACTGGTGCCTAAGATTGAAACAAAATTACCTCAAGTACCAGATAATCCTTGGAAAGATTTACAATTTAGATTTGATGGCCGATGGATACCTGACGTAGACCCCTCTTTGATCGGCCCTCAAAACTATGCTAAACTTGAAAACCTGCGATATAAGGATTCTGGTCTAGAAGGAGTTAACGGGTATACGGCTATTAACGGTACGCCATTGGCTACTTACGATAATATAGCAAATGGTCATCAATTAAGATCGGACAGAACACAAAAGACCTATAATTTTGTCCACGCAGACAACGACACAATAGGAAGACTGCGCGTAAATAGAAACGATATAGGAAGTACGGGAGAGTTTGATGCCACGAATCGCTTAGATACTAGTGCTCATTCTTATTATCAAGATTCTGCAAACGGACTCACGGGTAGATTTAGCGATGCTCCCCAAGGAAACATGGCCTATTGTAACGGCAGAGAGGCTATGATATTTGGTGGGGATGAGCAATCCCCCGCCGCTGTATTTTCAGCAGATGATGATGGATCTTCGTCGCCTTGGAATCCGACTAATCCTGTTGATTACACAGAAGAATTAACCAGTAACATTACTACGGAAACCATGACAATCTCTACCGCAGGAAAAGATTATGCGGTGTTAATGACAACTCGACCAATTCAAGGTATTAAATTTTATATTAATGGCGGTTCTACCGGCGGAACACTTACAATTAAATATTGGAATGGATCGTCGTGGGCGGCTGTTTCGGATTATAGTGGAGGCGACAAAACATCCGGACTCTCTAGTAGTGGATGGTATTATTTTGATCACACGAAAACCACAGTTAAACTTAAACATTATGAAGATTTATACTTGTATGCGTATCTTATTCAAATATCCGGTGCAGGGGCTACGGCTGATATTTATAATATTTCTGTTGATACTGCTTTGCAAAATGTCGAAAATGTATGGGATGGTGTTTATCGGCAGCCCGTACAGTTCCAATTAAAAAATACCAGTTCTGACACGGCATATATTGATTACACCGCACCTGTTAACGTGGCGTCGGACGAAGATAATCCTGTTGGTGGGAAACTAACATCGTTGGAAACCACAGGTGAAATAATAGTTATGTTTACTGAACAAATGGCTGGTATTCGTATGCAAATGCTTGGGGCATTAATCAATGAAGCCGCTGCTGGTTCTGCTATTACGGTTAAGTATTGGGACGGTTCTGCATACCAAGCCGTTGGGGTGCAGGTAGACGGCACAAGTGCGGGTACGGGGCCGGGGTTCGAACAGTCCGGATTAATTAGCTGGATTCCCACTACAACTGAAAAACCTAGGACTTTATTCAACACATTCGGGTATGCGTATCAGATAAAAGTAGGTACTAATGTCGTGCCTCCTACGTCGTCTGACGTATATATTGATCTTTGTACTGGCATTCCGGCCCTAAAAGACGTGAAAGCCTACGATTTCAGTATTAATTACGGTACGAGATTAATGCTTTGCGCTCCTTCAATTAGTAATGAAGGCAATAGAATGGACTTTTCGGCTGCCAATGCTCCCGACGTATTCAACGGAGCAGACAGTTCAAACAACGGAGATCAATCATTATATTTTGGTGGTAAAGAAAAGATAACCGCAGGTAAGGCACTCTACAACAGATTCGGATCTAACTTGTTGAGTTTATTGCTGGTTCTTAAAGATTCGGAAACATATTTATTAGTTGGTGATACTCCGGATGAGTTTGTTATTTACGAAGTATCTAAAACAATTGGATGTCCTGCTCCATTAACGTTGGCTACGGGAGAGGTTAACACCAGTTCAAAACCCACCGAAGGTGTCACAAGAAATATTGCCATTTGGATGTCGGCTTCCGGGCCGGTTATGTTTGATGGTGCTTCTATTAGTTCCATTCGTGGATTAGAGAATTTCTTTGATCCTAATAATGATGAATACATAAATTGGAGTGCCATAGATAAATGTAGGGGATGGATTGACAACGTCTACAAAGAATATAATCTCTTGATTCCGTCTTCATCCGGACAGACTACAGTCAATAAATGGTTAGTTTATGATCTGTTGAGACGTAAATGGTATGAAAAGAGAACAGGTACGGCTAGTTTCCCGCAATCTGCATGGGAGGTCATAGACGAATCGGGACAGAGAAGAAACTATGGCGGAACCGCCAGTGGTGTGATGCTTTATTTAGAAAATGGAACTAGTTGGGCCGGTACTGGAATCACCCAGCGGGTTAAGACCGGAGACTTCTTTCCAAGTAGTAATATTTGGGACGAGACTACCATACGAAAATTTAAATTGTTAACCCATAAATTCGAAGAAGTATCGGCACAAAACTATCTTGATATTTATTACTATGGAGACACCGAGGAGTTAATTGGTAGTGGTATCACATTTGTTGATACGGATGATTTAACCGGTGTAAAGGTTTCTTTTGAAGACACAACCGCAGCTATGGCAGTTAACGGAAACGCAGGAGTAGAGTGGGCAGCAACATCAATTGTATCAATTAACGTTAACCAAGATATTGGGGCTAAGCGAATTATTAATATTGTGACCGATGAAAACCGTACGGGTTGGGGTCATTGTTTCGAGTTTGTTATTACGACCACAAACGTACCTAGAGGTTTTAGACCAATTGCTTGGGGTATCAGATACAGAATAGAACGGAAAGGAGATCAGGCTACGCAATAATGATAGCTGGAAATATAAATAACTCCGAAATTGAAAACAGTTCAGACGATAATATGAATCAGGATAATGAATGGTTACAGCAGTTAAATGGCACTCTACCATTTAAGAAGAAACCAGCATTGAAAATTCAAATACCAAAATATGAAATTCAAACTTCGTCTAAACAAAAGAGAGGTATAGGAAATGTCTAATAAGTTCTTCGGAGCTATTGGGGTCAGTGGTGGCTCTGATGGTTTTCTTGATAATATTGATGGCGGAAACTTGTCGGATTTAGATGGAGCTTTCGCTTTAGATAGTACAGATAAAATAGGGGTATTCTGGCTTGATTCAGACTATGCCTCGACAAGTCCACCCGGTACGCAAGTCATACCTACGGTAATGCAACCCGATGCTAATGCTGGGAATAAACGATGGTTAATGCTTGGGGCTAATCTTGTTGGTCTATCCCTCTATGAAGCCGGGACTACCAATAAGGTTAATTTTTCTCAGAGTTCGGGTAATCTAACTATTGACAATACCTACGACACAGGTACGATTACAATTAAAGGTGAGAACAGTGGTGACGCTACTCTTATGGTTCTTGATCCCGCTGGTAGTGTGGATCTATATTATGCAAACTCCAAGAAGTTTGAGACCGTAACGGGCGGTATATCTATTACTGGTAGTTGTGATGTAACGGTGGACTTCACTGTTGGGGATACGGTAATAACCGACGGAGTAATTACCGACTCAACTGGTTTTCAGATTACTGGGGGGACTGTAACGCTCAGCGGATCTGGAGAAACGTTGGCGGTATTTACCGACGACGGGTCGGTAGATTTATATTATGACAATACTGCGATTTTCAGTACTGCATCAGACGGAGTGGCTATAACCGACGGCACGGCAACAGCGGCTAAATTACGCTTTAGCGGTGATAATTTAGTCATTGATAATAATGAAGCGGGCGGTTTGGTATCTCTTGTCGCCGAAAAAGCGGCCACGGGGCAAAGTACTTTATTTCAAGGCAACCCTGATGGGGCGACAGAACTGTATTATAATGGGACGAAAAAGTGTGAAACCGCCGGGTCTGGCCTATTGGTTTATGATAGCGACGCGTCCGACAATCTGTATTTATATCATAGCGGTACAGTAGCAATTCTGCAAAACTATACGCACGGTGGTGGTGTTCAGTTAAGCGGTGAAAACGCAAGTGGTGATGCAAAATATATAGTAGTAGGCGACCCCGATGATGCGGTGGAATTGTATTACGCGGGTACTAAGGTTTTTGAAACGAGAGCGGGTGGCATTTCCTTATATGACGGGTCTGGTTCACAAACTCATATAGTTGCCGATAGTACCGATACGCGTATTTATTCCGGGGCGCATGGTTTACCCGTATCAATACAAGGCGAGAACGCAAGCGGAAGCGGGAAATATATGTTTAAAGCCGACCCCGACGGGGAGGCGGAACTATATTATGCCGGTACTAAAATGTTTCAAACAAACTCTTTAGGCATTCAAGTTTTATCAAATAGTAATACAATGGCTTTACAAAGTAGCGGTAGCGGCTTTGAAATATATAGTTATGATCACGGCAACCCATTTTCTATAAAATGTGAAAACGCAAGTGGTGCGAGCAAAACTATATTTAAAGGCGATCCCGATGGGGCGGCGGAACTATACTATGATGGCAACAGAACGATGGATACTATTTCATCCGGTATTAGGGTTACGCGGGGCGGTACGTCTTATCATTGCCAAATTTACAATCAATCTTCCGGTGATGCCACTTGGCACAATTTAACGGTTAGCGCGCCGGTCAAGATACTTGGAACCGATAGCGGGTCAAATACCGATTCTATATTTATTGGCGACCCGGACGGAGAAGCAGAATTGTATTATGCAGGTGTAAAGGCTTTTGAAACACGCGATCCGGGCGGATTTAACCTATATAATACAACAAGCCCAACGTTTCAAGCGGCTATGTGGGTTGGTACAGACGGTAATGTCAAACTAAAACATTATCAAAGTAGCAAGTATTTTGAAATTATAGATACAAGCAACTACCCGCATGTTCGATGCCATGAAGGTGCTGACGTTGAACTGTATTATAACAACCTGAAATGTATTGAAACAACCGTTGTAAATGATAAAAGGGGAATAGCGATGAATTCCGGGGCTGTTATTGTATCCGGCAATGGTTCGCCTAATTCGGTAGTTTCGGCCCCGGTTGGCAGCATTTTTTTAAGGGCGGACGGTGGAACGTCAACATCTATGTATGTTAAAGAGTCTGGCACGGGTAACACGGGTTGGGTAGCTAAATAAGTCAATTAAATTTAATAGGAGAATAATATATGTCTGTATTTAACGTACAAAATAAGTTAGACGAACTCACAGCACAAGCAGAGGTGTTGACGGCTTCCGATCTATTAAATCACTGGAAGCAACTTATGATTCAACACTTCAAATCGCGTAAAGACCATATTGAGGATTGGCAGAACTTAACCGAAAATCAGTTGATTAAACTGAAGAACAGAGTAGAAACGATAGCCGATTCCGACGATCCGTGGACGGAAACGCAATGTAAAGACTTGGGATTAATTGCAATTCTGTATTGGAATGCAATTGCAAATGGAAACTAATAAACAAAGGGGGATATTACAATGAGTAAAGAGATTAAAGAAACCAAGAAAGAAATGATTGAGTTAGAGAAAGTCCATCAGATTATTCAGGAAACTGTGAATGCTTTTATTCAGCAAGAAATAGGAAATAAGATTACGCAGTTTAATATGACAGGCTTTACTACGGCCCTAATCGGTCAACTTTCCAATAAGGAGGGATAATATGGGGTTTTTGAATCAGCCAATGTATCAAAGAGCTATGCAACGACACTTGGCTAAAGCCTCCATGAGAGGTCAAAGGCCAAATGAATTTGCTGTACAGGCTAAGTTTGCAGATCAAGATCTCGCACGTAGACAGCAGTTTCGAGATATTCAGCAAACCAAACAAAGATCGGATTTAGCTCATCGTGGAAGAATGGCGAATCTTAATATGGCGAAGAAAGATTTAAAGACCGCCAAGAAACAGCTACCTTGGGAATTAGGTATAGGTGCTGCTGGAGCTTTGTATTCCACTGTGGAAGGTCGAAGACGAGCAAAAGCCACGGAAGCATTGGCTGAACAACAAAGACGAATATTACGTAACATAGAAATAGATAGAGATACCAACACATACAGACTTCAAGACTTAGCTCGATATGGTGGTATCCCTAACTTTAAATAACACTGGAGGATACTATGGCACAACAAATGAGAAAAGTAACTGAAAATAGAGGTCGATCTTCCAACCCGGCTCATGCTATTCTCCAGTCGAAAATAGCAAGACTGCCTGCTTCGTTAGCACAGAAACAGCAGAAAGCTATTATCCAGAGAGATACTAATTTTCAGAACCAACAGTTACGTTTAATGAATAAAAGACGTAAGATGGAAGAGGATGCGGCAGAACGAGGCATGGGTATGGAGGCTGCTAAATTAGGTCTTACAATGGGAATGAGTGACTTCGGAGGCAAGACAATAGGCGATGCTTTAAGTGGCGGAAGTAAAGCCTTGAATAAAGTATCCATGGGTAAACTAGGGAGTGCGAACCCCCCAGCCAGAAGTAATATGTTTAGTGATTTTAATATTGGTGGGGCTATTTCTTCCGGACTCACAGGATATGGGGTTGGTAAATTAGTCGGTGGTGGTAAAACTAAGAAGAGTTTATTTGGCGCTGGAAGTGGGGCTTTAATGGGTCTGTTGGCAAGCAAACCGGGGCAAGGTTTGTATAGCGGATTGACAGGTCTTATATCTGGCGGATTAGGAGGATATTTTAGCTAATGAGTAGAGCATCCAGACGACAACGAGCAAAAGAAATGGCCGCAGAAGCCGCCAGACAGCAAGAAACACGAAAGCAAGTTGAAGCTCTATATAGAGATATTTTAAAACGTGAAGGTGGTGCTGGTGGTCTTGACTACTGGACTAAACACTTCATGGCAGACGGAAAAGTAGACGCTTCTGAACGAGCAGCATTTTTAAGAGGCGCTGCTCCAGAAATGGAAAAGAGAGGCTTATCTGTTCCCGGATCTCCTATAAAATCGCAACTTGCATCTGGTTCGACTGAGCCGGAACCTAAAACTACGCCCACACCGCAAGCTCCGAGTTATAAAAGACCGGGAAGTTTCGAAGATCAGGTTAGGGAATTTGGTAAATCTCTAGGAATTAATTCTAGTATGATTGAAAAAACTATTATTCCTAGGGCTACTGCTGCTAAAAATAGTGGTAAAAAACATAGTTGGACTACGGGCCAATACGGTCAGCAAATGGAGGAGTATTTTAGTGCCAGAGAGAAAGGAACCTCCCAAGAACAAGCAGCGCAACAAGCAAACACAGCACTACCAAATGCAACTACTCCGGTTTCTAATACTAGCGCCAATCCGGCTAATCCAAATAGATTAAGTCGTGAAGAATTAGAACAGCAACATGCGGCCAAAAGTGCCGCACAAAAGGTCACGCAGAGTAGAGGCAGAGAAGCCAATGAACTAGTGTCGCAAGCGCAAAATATGAAAACGACACTATCTCAATCCCAAGGCAAAGGGGGGTTTGGTCGCGATGGTTTTCATGTTGGGGCAGAAAACGTAGCCGTAGCGAAAGCTGCGGGGTTGATTGGAGATCAGACTTCTCATGTAAATAGAATAGACATAAACGATCCAGCCAAAGCTCAACAAATAGAAGAAGTACGCGGAATTGCTTCTAAATTAGGATTAACAGAGGAACAGACTAATAAGGCTTTAAATGCCTCTCGTTCTCGTCAAACTGGTGGGGAATTAATGGCATCCATGGCTAGTGGCGGAAATGCACAGGATTTTGTCAATCGGCAACAACGTCAAGAGATGGCTCAACAGACCGCCTTGCAGAGGGAACTTGGAACTGAGGGTGCTATTGTATCTAATTTAGCTGCTTTGAATCCAGATGTTTATGAAACGGTAGATCTGAATAATCCTGTTCATGTGGATAATCTAGGCCACTCTTTGAAAATGCTTCAAAACACAAGTAGCCACGGACAAAATGTAGCTCTTAATCACGAACCTTCAAATTCTTGGGCAGATGTGGTTGGTGGACAGATACTACCAAAGGTAGTAGGTGGCGTTATTACGGCAGCCACGGCCGGAGCAAGTAGTCCTTTATTGGCTGGTATGGGCGTTGGAGGAGCATACAATGCGCTTCAAGGTGTTGCAGCAGGAGAGGGTAGTTTAGGCGAAATACTTCAGAATGCAGCAGTTGGTGCCGGACAAAGTGCCGTAGGTACTCTTGCTAGAGGTATTGGGACTGGTTTGGAAAGTGGTATTGGCGGTGTACCCGGTACTATCGCAGGAGATATTGGAGAAGGTTTAGTTAAAACAGTAGGAAATGCAGGTATTTCTGCATTACAAGGTGAAGATGTATCATTAAGTGGTACTCTAAAGGATGCCGCAATTAATGTTGGAACTAACGTAGCTGGCTCTGCCGGTGGTGCTGTATTAAATGAAGCTAAAGGTGCCCTTGGAATGGAAACGACACCTGCTGTAAGTCCTGTTCCGGTTGATGCCGCAGGCGAAGAGTTAGGATTCATGGATAGAGTTGGAGAGGGTTTCAAACAAGCCGGTGAAAACATAATGAACAGTATTGGAATTGGTGATATGTCTACCGGAGATACATTAAAGGAATCTGGAACTACGACAAGCGCAGAGCCGGGTGATATTGCTCCTTCCGCATTAGAAGTTGGGGCCGCCCCCGGAGATATTGGATTAGCACAAGAAGGGGCTACTATTCCCACAACAAAAACTGATTTAGCTAGATTAGCTAATACTGATACTGGATATGGTATAGGCGCTGGCATTCAAGATTTTACTATGGACGAAGGTCAGTTAATTCAAGGCGGTGATTATAATTTCACCCACGAACAAGAGAATTTAGCGCAGGCTCCTACTGGGCCAATGGGCGTGGTGCAGGAACCAATAGAAAATATTAATATTCCGGATGTAGAAACTGTAACTGGGGGCGTTGAACCGCTTCCATTACCTACGATTGAAGAATTAGGTGGGCCTTATCTAACGACTCCAGATCCCGTACCGGAATATTCTCCCACTGCTATCCAAGCTCCTATTATGGGGGAACCCGTTCCAAATGCCATTCAGAATGTTACTGGTACTGCGCCAAGTGGTTTGAGTACTAATGTTGATCAAGCCCTTACACCACCGTCCATAGAGGAATTAGGTGGGCCTTATTTGGCCGAAACGCCAGCCGAAGACAGGGAATACAGGGATTATCCTGAAAGTGCTCCTTTTGATCAACCTGCCTATAGGACAGATCCTATTGAAAACGTAACAGGTATAGATTCTAGCGGTCTTCCGACGGTTATAGATAATGCGCTTCAACCTACGAATCTTTCCATTGAAGATTTAAGCGGCCCATATTTAGGTGGTACTACTCCAGAAGATCGGGAGTACAGACCTGATCCTATTGGAAGCCCATTTGAGGAGTTAATTAAGGAAAAAGACGTATCTCCTGAAGAAACTTTGGCTCAAGTTGCAACGGGTATAAGTACTGTGGACGAGAACGGTCAGCCTAATCGTATTCCCGGAGTTAGAGATCCGATTGTAACTTCTGGAATTGCACCTCCTCCGTTAACGTTAGAGGATCTCGAAGAGAAAACTAATACCGGCGGTGGGTTGGAGATGCCTCCACCTGATGGCCCTCCCACATATGAAGTATTTACTCCCGGAGGGGCTTTAGAGGTAATTACTAATAAAATAGAAGATCAAGGTGGAATACCACCCATTACTATCCCACCGGGTGACGATGATACTGGTGCTGGAGCTACTAGTCCTCCGACTAGCCCGCAAGCTGATTTATTTAGTTCATCGGCGGGTCAGGAAGATCCGATGAGTGATCTTCAGAGGATGGCTACCGGAACACGAGCAATTAATTCCGGAATACTGTCGAACTTAATAGAAGCAGGATTAACCGACGAGGAAAAGAAGAAACGGAAACAATTGTGGATGGCGAATCCTGTAATAGAGGGAGTATAACATGACAATATACGAACCATTGAGAGAAGGATTTAGGGAGTTTAATAGACTTTTATTAGACTCCCAACAATGGGATGCTAAACATCAAGCTGCTGCGGCTCAGCAAGAACGGGAGAATACCCGACTCCAAAGCCAGTTGGAGTTGCAGCAGTTCAATAAAGAAATGGCAATGCATAACTTAGAGTTATCCAAGCGTGGCGAACAACGAGCAGTCACTAGGTTACGGGCCGATCTGGAAAACGCAGAAAAAAATTACCTATTGGCGGATAAACAGTTCAAAGAGACACAGAAACAGAATAAAATACGGAATGATCGTAATTCTGTAATCGACGTAATGAACTTTGAGAATCAGCAACATGCCCAACAGATAGCCGAGAATACAGATGCTAGAGCAGAAGTTGCAGCGGCAGAACGAACCGCCATGCATAAACAAAATCTTGAGAAAACTAAGAATGAATTAGTTAAGGTTCGAGACGAAGCACGTAAGATTCGAGATAGAAGTACGCCGAGACAGGTAGACCTTAGTGCATTGGCTGGTAATGATTTACTTGAGAATGGTAAACAAGAATTAATTTCGTATCTAAATCAGAATAATCCTAAGATTGCGGACATACAGAATAACATTCCTGTTGATAAAAATGGAAATCCCGTACTTATTTCAGCTAATGATTTAACTAAAATCTATCCGGGCTTAGCCACGCTTGCAGCTAAATATGATGATCGTAATAGAGTGGTTCAGAAAAACATAGAAGCCTTGAGAGGCAAGCACAAAGAACTTAAATCCTTCGTTGCTTCTACTAAGAATAAACATAAAGGTAAACACATGAAGGATGTTGCTATTGCGAATCGAGAAATTAAAGTTCTTGAGAAACAGATTAAGCAACATGAGGCGTTTTTCACTCCGCAAGGACAGTTAAATTACCATCAAGAAGAAGCAGACGAAGCCCAAAATAGAGCCACTATGTTACTGGATATGGGACAAACAAACCAAGCTGCTGTTGCGGAAAAACAAGCTGCCCACCATCGAGAGAATGTAGAGATTATTACTAAACAGATGACTAAACCAGATGCTATATCTGCTGATGGCCTAAGACAAATAAAAACTTATGTTAAAGGAACCAACGAACCCGGCCCATTGGTGACTCGCGATTTAACAACCGGCGACTTAATTCTGACTATGAATGGACAAACTATCAGAACAAAATCTTCTTTGGCTGATTTAGGATTAACGCATTCTGCTCCGGCCAAAGAGTCTCCCGAAAAGGATTTAACTCCGGGTCAGATGACTAATTTCAATGAGGACATAAAAGCTACAGGTATGGCCGCTAAGATTGTGGATCAGATAGGGACTCCGATTAAACAGAATCTAGGAAAACTAGCTACTTTGTATTCTCAAACTAAGTTTAAAGGTAATCCGAAACAGAATCTACTGTCGAAACAAGCGGCTTTGGAATTCTACAGAAAGACTCATTTGTCTTGGAAAGATGATGTAGATAATATACCATATATTCTAAGTAACAAACAAGTAACAGCGAAAGCCTTAACGAAAGTCGCAGAACGATACTCTGATGATCTGGCAATAGCACAGGCATCGGCTCAAGAAGCCAAAGACAATGGTAATAATAAAGATACGGTTGGGTGGACAAAACGAGCCGAAATGTTATCTCGTCGCTTAAAGAATCTACAATCCTTATCCAAGGGCTTTAGTAAACGAGATAGAATAAAAGCAGCTTTAGAAAAGTTTGCTTCGTATGAATTTGAACAACAATGGCGAGAGGAATCTGGAGATGAGTTTATGAAACCGTATACACCTGATCGTCGTAATTCTAAATTTGTAACTGGGGGTATGTAATGGGAAGTATTGCTGATCTAGCTAATGAGTCTAAAGAGGTCATTAAGAAACGCAAGAAAGATAGAAAAAGACAGACAGGCGGAACATTATCCATGCTGGTTTCTGGTGCCTTGGCCGATTCGGAATTTGATTTTACGGATGACGCCACACTTGGGCCGGTGCTTAAAGAGACGGGTAAGAGCATGGCAAGGCACGGACTACAAACTGTTCGTGGTGGTTTAGAACAGTATGAAGTTCCTGAAAGTACGATGCGTGTTCCCATTGACAACACAGGTCAACCAGTTCCCGTACAAACTACAGCTAAAACACCAGACACCATAGGGGAGTACGCTTCAAATATATGGAATAATATCAAACGAGCGACGGGCATTGGGGAGTACGAAGAACCAAAACCTTTCTATCATCCTGATCAACAGTTTACAACGGTGCCTACTCCCGGAGTCAAACCGTCTGCGGAAGAGGACAAGAAATATCGTAAGGTTGTGGAAGCGGCTATTGATTCTGATTGGCTCAAAGCTAATCCCAAAGTCATAGAAGATATGGGGTTTGTTGATCAATTAGTTATGGCCGCCCCGAATATGGGCGTGGCTGCTGCTTTAACCGTACTAACTAAAAGTCCCGCAGCAGGCGCAACTTATATGGGAACTCAGATCATGGGTAGTTCTATTGAAGAGAACGTAGCCAAAGGTGTACCATTGCGTAGAGCGACCAAGATGGGTTTTATTAATGCTATTGCACAGTATCCTTTAGAGCAATTTGGTTTAGGGAAGGCTACTAAATTATTTAATCTTCGTTCTGCTGTCGCACGACGACTTCAAGAGATGGCGAAAGCCGCTGCTGCCGAAGGTACAACGGAGGCTTTACAGGTTCTCCCGGAAAGAATTACTAATATACTGGCTCAAGATGTAAGTAAGTCCGAATTAGAAGCTATATGGGATACTCTTACTGATCCTGAAACTTTACAGCAGATGGGATTAGAAGGAGCAGCCGGAGCTATATTTGGTGGTGTAATTGGTGCTGGTGGTGCCATAAAGAATATGACTCTCAAGCAAGCTGCTCAAGCCGTCCTCAATAAAAGAGCTGCTGAAGTGGCAGAAGAGATAGACTTCGGAACACCAGACTCATCTTTGTCGGTCGAAGAGCAAGCTAAGTTAGACGACAAAGCAGAACTCGATGCTAAGATCGCAAAACTACGTGAAAAACAGAAAGCCAAAACTACTGGTTCGCTTCAGCCTTTCTCGGCCAAAGTGGAGCAACCTAAGTCTTTTATGCAGATGGCGGATGAAGCCCAAAGAAGGGGTGACGCAGAGCCTATTGGGTCTTCTAAGATTCATGATGTGATTGCTTCCGAGGAGGAAGCGGTACAGCTAATGCAACAGATTCAAGAAGCCACAGCACGTTTACAGGAGTTGGAAAATGCAAAGAAGGCACCAAAGCAAACAAAACCTAAAAGAGTTAAAGAGGCTGTTGCGGATGAGGCAGAGCAAGCAGCAGCAGAGCAATTTGAAAAGGAAGAAACTGTTCCTGAAACTCCTCCAGAAACTACGGAAGAATTAACCAATGACGAGAAGTTGGATCTGGCTGCCCAAGAAGTTCTCAAGAATCCCGGTGAGTGGGAGGCGGATATTGTTGCGGCAGCGAAAGAAAGATTAGGAGTATCTGAAGAAGCCGTTGAGAAGAAACTTGTTGAGCAAGAACAGAAGTCTGAAAAGGATCAGCAGTTAGATCAAGCTGCTCAGTTTGTACTGGATAATCGAGATCAGTTTACGGAAGAAGAAATAGAGGTCGCGTTAGACAGACTTGGTAAGACTCCTTACAAACACGAGACACCGAAGAAAGCTCAAAGGAAGTCCGCGAAAGCACCAGCTTGGAAAGACAGGGATAAACTTTACATACGTGATGAGAACGGTAATGAGACGGAGTTGGATATTGCTCCGTTGCCTAAAGGCCCGTCCAATGCTACCAATGATCAGATTAAATCTTGGAGAGCTACGGTTACTCAGGCGTTAAAAGACAACCCCACTGCTGAGATTTATTTTAAGAATAAGAAGGGTGGAATCTATTATTTAGAGGACGCACAGGAAGATCTGAATACTAAGATTGCTGCAAAGAAGAAGAAGCAAGCCGCTGCATTTAATTTAGAGGAACAACAAAAAGCCAAGACAGAAGCCGATAAAGAGGAAGCAGAAAGACAGGCAGAAGAAGATGCGAAACTCAAGGCTGAAATTGCGGCGGTGCCGGAGTGGACGAAGGAAGACGCTAAACAATTAGCTCGTATTAAAACAAGAATTAAAAACGCAGCTATTAGAGCCACCCGTAGTCAGCCGTCTAGGTTTAAAGATGTACAGCAAGAAATAAACTTGGCGGCAATGAAATATATTCGAGAGGGCAAAGATCCATTAAAATTTAATGCCAATGCTCCTGCTACGAATGCTATCAAAACAATGCGAGGCTTTACTAATAGAAGAAAAGTAGACGAAGCAGCCCAAATTAACGAGGAGAGGACTGCCGCTAATCAGCAAGGAGTCACTCAAGAGTTCGGCGAAGTCAATGAAGTAACTGATATTACTGATGTAAAGGCACCGGCCGCTGACGACACTCGTGTTACTGCGGACGAATCTACTAGGGTTCAAAATGTAAGTGACTACATTGATAAGATTGAGGGGATGGCCGAAGAAGGAAATCTAACCCAAGACGTCAATATGAATGATCCCGTTAAGTCTGCTAAAAGACTTGAAGAGGGCATTGACGAAAATAAGTATAAGGGTCGTAAGCTCACTTTGGCTATGCGTATTCACAAGGAATTAACTGGAACTTATGTTAATCCCAACGCCATCTTTAATACCAAAAAGCATCCGGAGCATATGCAAGAAGCCACCGTAAAGATGCTAGAGGACAACGAACGTCT
>Ga0180438_10004082_pt1 | contig 21340 bp, 15 predicted proteins | sample SS_ome_12_FD_132455 | JGI IMG/M metagenome (GOLD analysis project Ga0180438, IMG submission 132455) | Hypersaline lake sediment archaeal communities from the Salton Sea, California, USA - SS_3_D_2 metaG | ecosystem: Environmental > Aquatic > Non-marine Saline and Alkaline > Hypersaline >... | reverse complement strand
CGCCCCGGCCATCGATCCGCTTTGCTCGTACCACTTGCTCGCCCGGCGGTGCAAGACTGGCACCCGGCCCGGGTGCGCCCGCTGCAGGCGATTGCGCAGCAGATCGGCGAAGAGGCGGTGGTAACGGTACCACGCCCGGCGATCGTCAAGCGGCACGACAAACAGGTTGGAGGCCTCCAGGTATTCTAGAAGGGCTTGCGACTGGAGGTCGGAGAATGGAGGTTGGGGCCGGCGGCCGGTCCGATGATCCATTTGCAATCGCCAATCGCCGATCTCTCCAACGACGGCGTCACACAGTGGCCCACATAATTGATCCAGGATCGACGTTTGGAGCAGGAAGGCCTGGATGGAATCCGGTTGATGTTGTAGGACTTCCTCAATCAAGTAGTCGAGGATGAAGCGGTTGTCGCCGGTGAAATCCTGGACGAAGCTGGCCGCATCACCCTGCGTCGAAAGCGCCGCCCGCAAGGCGACCGCAGCCATCTGTAGGCCGGCAATCCAACCCTCGGTGCGGGACCCCAGCGCGGCAACGTCGTCGGCTGTGAGTCTCAGGCCCATCACTCGATTCAGAAACTCGGCGGTCTCTTTGGAAGTGAAACGCAGATCGGGCAGACGTAGCTCGGTCAGTTGCCCTCGACCGCGCAACCGAGCGACGGGCAGCGGTGGGTCGGCGCGGGTGGCAATGGCCAGGTGCATATTGTCGGGCAGATGATCGAGGAGAAATGTGATGGCGTCGTGGATGGGTTGTGCTGTGATGAGATGATAGTCGTCGAGAACCAAAACGAAACTGCCGGAGATGGTGTTGACCTGATTGATCAGTTCGGCCAGGGATTCCTCCAGGGACGTGGCCTGGGGCGACCGAAGCCCGCCAGACAACTCGTCCGTGACGTTGTTGGCAACCGTTTGGAGCGCAGCGACGAAGTAGGGCCAGAAGCGCGCCGGATCATTATCCCCTTCATCCAGTGAGAGCCAGGCTATGCGTGGGGGCGAGGTTCGCCTGGTCCCTATCCCGCGCGCCCACGCGCTCAAGAGTGTCGTCTTGCCGAAGCCAGCCGGGGCAGAGATAAGGGTGAGCCGATGGCCGAGATCCAACCCCTCATCCAGCCGTTCGACCAGGCGTGGGCGGGAAACGAGTCCGGGTCGAACAGGAGGAATATAGAGCTTGGTTTGCAGAAGAGGCCCCGTCATCGTGTCGCACTCTGGCTTCTACGGGGACGATCCGGTGGCCCGCACGATCGCGTATGCCACCAATCCACCCTCGCCCGCGTAGAAGGGCTCGTAGTCCTGGTCTTTCCAGTCGGGCACCGGCCCCAACGTGAACGGCCCGAAGCCCAGCACGTAGTCATCAGCACCTATCTGGTCGTCGTACCACTGCATGCGGGCGACCACGTCGGCCTTGTTCGCCGGATCATAGCCGCCGCCGGCGTAGAATTCGCTCACAAACAGGGGCACCACCTCGTCGCGCTCCTCAAGCAGGTGATACAGGAAGCGATAGCGACGGCATAGCGCACCGGCACCGTCGAGGACCGGCCCGCCGGGGATCCACCCGCCAGGCGCGGTCCCCCCGGTGTCCTCAGTGGTGGGATTGCCATCCCCGTCCACGAAGTGGACGTTCCACCATTTGTCTATCGGGCTATCGCCGAAGACCCCTTCGTGCAGGGCCAGGATGTGACCGCCGGCCTTGGCCCGCGCGAAGACGCCCGTCTCGACGATCGCCACCAGGTCGACCCACTCCGGCGTACCAGCGCTGAAGCCGAAAATCGCGAGCTTCAGGTCGTTGGCCTCGGCAATGTCCAGGCACTTGATCGTCAGCCATGCCAGGCGCGCATAAGAATCTGCAGGCACGCCGCCGCCCAGCGGCTCGTTCGTCAGCTCCCAATAGTCCACGGCCTCTCTAAGTGACGGGTCGTCTCGAACTTTGATCAGAATCGGCTCCATGAGGACAGCCGCGTATCCATCCAGGTCTACGCCCGGGTCATTGACCAGAGGAGCGCCCTCGTGGTCGTGGGTCAAGCGGCCGACGGTGATCGTCTGCGGACTGATGCGCTTCACGTCTTTCAACCAGCCCAAATCGTCCACGGCCTTGACGATCCGAAACGGTGCGCCGGCGTCCGCCAGGGTCTGCGTAAACTCCAGGATGCGGTTCGACCAGATGCCGTGGACGCCCAGTTTGCTCCGGTCGCCCGCAGGCGGCGGAGGTGGGGACGGCAGTGGCTGTGTGGTCGGGGTGGGGGTGGGCGCGTGCGTGGGCGTGGGGCTGGCGGTTGGTGGCGGTTGTGTGGGCAGGGAGGTTTCTGTGGGTTGGGTGGGCCGTGGGGTTGGTGTGGCTGTCGCCGGCAGGCTGGCCGTCGGGGTAGGTGGGCGGAGGACGATGGAAGCGGGCGCGCACGCAGCAGGCCCGATCAGACCCGCCAGGACCAGGGCGATGACCGGAAAGATCTCGATCCTATTTTGATGTCGTTCAAACATAGTATCCCCCGTGCCGGATTCTAGCAGATGGTGGGTTTGTTGGCAAACGGCTGGAAGGGGATCGCGGGCAGGCTACCTTCAGCGGCGTGTTGTGCTATAATGCGCTTATCGATCACTGTGGTTGGAGGTGCTATGCTGTCTCGAGCGATCCTTTTCTCTCTCTTGATCTTGACCTTGGTCGGCTGTGCTGGAGTCCCATCCACGCCGGAATCCGTGGTGCCAACACCGCCGCCGAGCCCGCTGCAGCCCACTGCCTCACCGACGCCGACCCGGGAACTGGAGCCTATGATTGTCACCATCGAGCTGTGGCTGCCGGTGGAGTTGGATCCCTATGGGGGCGGCCCGGGTGCGGGCGTCCTGGCGCAGCAGCTCAACGAGTTCAGCAGGGCCTACCCCGACGTCCAGGTCGAGGTGATCGTGAAGAAGGCCCGCGGGCGAGGTGGATTGTTCGACTTTCTGCGCACGGCGCGCGATGCGGCCCCTTCGGTGCTGCCGGACCTGGTGGTGCTGGATACGGCCGATCTGGAGACTGCGGCTGGGTCTGGCCTCATCCAGCCACTCGATGATCTCCTCTCGCCGGCCGAGATGGCCGACCGCTTCCCTTTCGCAACGGATCTGGGGACGGTGGATGGGCAGACCTTTGGCTTCGTCGTCGGCGCTCACATGGAACATCTGGCCTATCGCGTCGACGGACAATCTCAGCTCTCGGCGCTGTTGGATTCGTCTCCTCTATCGTGGACCCAGATCATCTCTCCGCCCGTGCCGTTCGTTTTCCCCGCCGGTGGGAGCAATCAGCAGGTCAACGACGCCACGCTGATCCAGTACCTGGCCGCTGGCGGGAGGCTCATCGACGAGGAGGGGCAGCCGCGCTTGGACGAGGACGTGATGGTCAATGTGTTCGGTTTCTACAGCGATTGTATCCGCACCGGCACCATCTCGTCCACGGTCGTGTTGAGAACCAGAGACGCCGACCAGGCGTGGGAGCAGTTCCAGGCTGGGGCAGGCCAGATGGCGGTCGTGCCGGCCGATCGGTTTTGGCTGGAGGCGGATGATACCGTCGCTGCCGGTTCAATACCTACCGAGAGTGGGCAGCCGTTCAGCATCGCCCGGGGCCGGGTGGTCGCCATGGTCACCGACGATCCGGCTCGCCAGTCGCTAGCGATGTTGCTGCTCGATTGGCTCATCGCACCCGACCACAATGGGCTGTGGACGCAGGCGTCCGGCTACCTGCCGGGGACGAATGCGGCGCTGCGCATATGGGACGTCTCGAACGAGGACCGGGCTGCGCTGCGCGGTGTGCTGGAGGCCGCCGTCCCGCCGCCCCGGCCGGAGGTGATGGCTGTCGTCGGGCCGGTGCTGCAGGACGCGTTAGAAGCTGTGTTGAGGGGAAGGGCGACGCCCGAGGAAGCGGCGGCAGCCGCTATCAAGACACTGGAGGAGTAAGGCAATGTCTACATACGACCTGCGCGCTGACGCGAATCAACTGGCCCAGGCTGCCCTGACCGCGGTCGACCCTGATGCTGCCGCGCGCCGTCACGTTCGGCGCGAAGGCGACCGGATGGTCGTCGCGGACCGGCGCTACGATCTGCGCGAATACGAGCGCGTCTTCGTCATCGGTGGTGGAAAAGCCGCTGTGCCGATGGCCCGTGCAATGGCCAGTATTCTGGGCGATCGGCTGACCCAGGGCATCGTGGTCACCAAGTATGGGCACATAGGTGACGTGCACGTTTCGGATCTCGGGTTTCGAGTGATTGAGGCGGGGCACCCGGTGCCGGACGAGAACTCCGTGCGTGGGGCGCGGGCGGTCGCCGAGTTGGCGGGACAGGCGACGGCGCGTGACCTGGTCATCTGCTTGATCTCGGGTGGGGGTTCGGCGCTGCTGACGCTGCCTGCGCCGGGCCTGGATCTGGATGACTTGCAAGCCCTGACCGATGGGCTGCTGCGCTCCGGCGCGACGATCAACGAGATGAATGCCGTGCGCAAGCACTGCTCGGGCATCAAGGGCGGGCAACTGGCTCGCCTAGTCGCTCCGGCCACGTTAGTCACACTCATCCTCTCCGACGTGGTTGGTGACCCGCTGGACGTCATCGCCTCCGGCCCCACCGTCCCCGACCCGACGACGGTGGCCTCGGCGCGTGCGGTGCTGGAGCGGCATGGAAACCCCTGGGGGTTCGAAAACCATGAAGGGTTTGAGTTTCTGGAGACGCCGAAGGCGGGCGATCCGGCGTTTGAGCGGGTGCAGAACGTCGTGGTCGGATCAAACCGGCTGGCGGCGCTGGCGGCGGTGGGGAAGGCCCGCGAGCTGGGGTACGACGCGCTGCTGTTTGGTACGTACGTCGAGGGCGAGGCGCGGGAGGTGGCGAAGGTAGCGGCGGCCCTGGCGAAGGGGGTGCGCGCCCACGGCGACCCCCTGTCCCCACCGGCCTGCCTGGTGTGGGGCGGCGAGACGACGGTGACGATCCGGGGCCAGGGCAAGGGGGGGCGCAACCAGGAATTGGCGCTGGCAGCGGCGTTGCAGCTTTCCGGCTGGCCGGGCGTGCTGGTGATGGCACTGGCGACCGACGGCACTGACGGCCCCACCGACGCGGCCGGCGCGATTGTGACCGGCGAGACGGTGGCCCGCGCTCAAGCGCAAGGGCTTGATCCCCACGCAGCGCTGGCGGCCAACGACAGTTACCACTTCTTCGACCCGCTGGGCGACTTGATCCGCACCGGCCCAACGGGGACGAACGTGAATGATTTGTTGTTTGTGTTGGTGGGATCTATTCCCGCGGAAATATCTTCCCCGGATTCAGTATATTCAACGGATCAAACGCCCGCTTGATCCGTCGCTGAAGCGCGATCAACGTTGGGTCCATCACCAGCGGCAGGTAGTGTGCGCGCTTGGAGCCGATGCCGTGCTCCCCGCTGATCGTCCCGCCCAGTCCGGCGGTCACCTCGTACAGGTCCTCTAGAATCAGCGGCAGTTTCTCGTGCCACTCCTCCATCCCCATCTCCGGCCGTTTGACGACCGTGGCGTGCAGGTTCCCGTCGCCCGCGTGGCCGTAGCAGGGGATCAGTACGTCGTACTGCTGCGAGAGGCGGTCCAACTCCGGCATCAGATCGGGGATCTGGGCCAGCGGTACGACGATGTCCTCCAGGCTCTGCACCGGGGAGACGGCCTTGAGTGCCTCCGCCATGCTCTGCCGCGGGCGCCACATCCGCCGCTCGCTGTTGGGTGTGTTGCCCACGAAGACGTCCAGCGCGCCCAAATCCAGGCACATGTCGACGATTGCGTTGTATTCCGCCTCGACCTGATCCGGGCTGAAGCCGTCCACTTCGACGAGCAGCATAGCGCCGATGTTAGGCTGGGGGAGACGTTCATCGAGATATTCGTAGGCGGTCTGGACGGCCAGGCTGTCCATGAACTCGACGGACGTGGGTATGATGTGCCCCTGGGTCATAATCCGGGGCACCGCGCCGATGGCCGAGGACACGTCTGGGAATGGGATCAGGAGGACCGCGCTGGCGGTGGGCAGGGGGAGCAGCCGCAGCGTGATGCGGGTGAAGATGCCCAGCGTTCCCTCCGAGCCGACCATCAGGTGCAGCAGATCGTAGCCGGTGACGTCCTTGACCCGTTTGCCGCCCAGTTGCACGATCTCGCCGGTGGGCAGCACTACCTCCAGTCCCAGCACGTACCGACCTGTGACGCCGTATTTGATCGCGCGGCCGCCGCCGGCGTTCTCGGCCACGTTGCCGCCGACGAAGCACATTTCCACGCTCATCGGGTAGCCGGCGTAGAAGAGCCCGTATTCTCTGATGGCTTCGTTGATGTCGTTGGTCACCACGCCGGGCTCGACCACGACCACCATATTCTCCCGATCGATTTCCAGGATGTGGTTCATGCGCTCCAGCGAGAGCAGGATCCCGCCGTGGACCGGCACCGCGCCGCAGGAGAGGCCCGATCCGGCCCCCCGCGGCGTGACCGGGATGCGCTCGCGGTTGGCCAGCCGCAGGATGTCCGAGATTTCAGCCGCGGCCGCCGGCTTGACCACGACTTCGGGCATGTGGGCGTGCTCGGCACCCGCCACCTCGTCGTGGGCGTAATCCAGCATGCGCGCTTCGTCGTCGTAGATGACGTACGGTTCCCCGACGATCGACCGTAGCTCGGCGACGATGGCCGGGGTCACGGGTTGGTAGGGATGCTCGTCATTGGTTGAGGTTGTCAGATGGGTGTTATCCATAGATTGTTCTCCGCGGGGGCGGGCGCTACGACGTCTCGACGTAGGGAACCGTCTGGGGACCCTCGGGCACGACGGCGATCGTGGCATGGGGGTTGGTCCGCCGCAGTTGGGCCACTGTCTCCTCGATCGAGTTGCAGGGGATCACCAATGCCTGCCGCAGTTCCTCGTCCGAGAGCCCGCCAGCATAGACGTGCACTCTGGCCTTCAGTTGGATCTGGGCCTGGATCTGTACCTGCCACTGGTCGTGGCAGCGGAAGCCGGGGGCTGTGACGGTGTCCAGCAGATCCTGGGGCGAACTGGCCTCCCACAGCAGCCGCCGGTATTCCCCATGGGAGGGCACGCCGTCCCAGCACTCCGATGCGATGATGATGTCGCCGCCGGGGCGCACGATCTGGGCTGCGGCCGACATCCCTTTGACTGTCTGGTACAGGTTGAGGTCCAGGGGGTAGCCGCTGTTCGACGTGATGACGATGTCGAATGGCTCCGGCACCGGCTGGAGGCTCGTCTCGCGCACGAACGCGACACCAGCGCAGTGGGCGGCCACCAGATCGCCGGTGAACACACTCGTGATCCCGCGCTCCCGGTTCAGTGTGACGTTGAGCAAGAAAGCCGGCCGGGTGCGCTGGGCCACCCAGAGCATTTCCTCCCACATTGGGTTGCCCTCCGTCACCGCCCAGGTGGCGAGCGGGTCGGCGATCATGGCCGCGCCGTGGTTGTCCATAATGGCCTCGATGTCGCTGATCCCGGGCAGGACGGCCTTGGGCCCGCCGCTCACGCCGGCGAAGAAGTGGGGCTCGATGAAGCCAGTCAGGATGCGCTTCGAGGCTTCCACATACGTCCGGTTGACCCGTACCGGCCGGCCCGCCCGATTGCGTCCTACCTCGACCAGGTTCTCATCGTCCCAGGCGTCGTGCTGCACAATCCGATACCGATCGACGACTACGTTGCCCAGCATGCGTTCCATCTCTTCGTCTGTCTGGGGACGGTGCGTGCCTAGCGCGTTGACGAGCACAATTTGTTCGTCGGGCACGCCGGCCAGGGCCAACTCCTCCAAGAGCACCGGCTGCACGCGGTCGTTGGGCATCGGGCGAGTCAGGTCGCTGAACACGATGGCGACGGTGTCGTCGGGCTGGACCAGGTCACGCAGCGGGGGACAGCCTTCCGGCGAGCGCAGCGCCCTCACCAGGGCGGCCCGCTCGTCCGGCAGGCCGGGCACAAACCGCGGTTCGACGACGGTCACGGGCGCGCCGTCCGGCAGATCCACCCACAGACCATCTCGGCCGTAGGCGAGTTGTATCCGCATCGCTCCCTCCTTGTGCGTCCGGTTGTGGCTCGAATACCGTTGGGTTAAACACTACCACAGGACGTTGAGAAACGCAAGCACACCCCACCTGCCCCCGTTCTAGACACGTCGATTCTTTGTGGTTGACCGCAAATATGATATAATCCTTTCGCGCGTCTGGTCGGGGTTTGAACATCATATCGGGCAGAGGAGGTTCAAGATGGAAGTCACCACGAAGCAATTCAAACGCTGTGATCTGGTCAAGACAGTGGGGCGCGTTGACAGCAACACCGCGCCGGAACTGGCAGAGGCCTTCGCCGCGATCAACGAGGCGGACCGCTACAGGATCGTGTTTGACATGAGTGAGGTAGATTTCATCTCCAGCGCCGGCCTGCGTGTGCTGATCAACACGCAGAAGACGTGCAAGCGCTGGAATCGGGGGGAGTTGGTGCTGGTCTGCGTGCCCGAGCGGATCATGGGGGCGCTGGACCTGGCGGGTTTTGTGCCACTGTTCAAGTTCTACGATGACGTCGTCGAGGCCGTCGGAGCTTTCTAGCGTCGATTGCGGCGCCCGCGGCGCTGCGCTCATTCGCCGTCTGTGTTGTGTTGTTCATCGAGGTCGCCTTGGTCGCCCACGTGGGTTGCTGAGGCGGCCTTGTGCTGTAGGTTCCTGAGCACGTCAGGCTGGGAGTCTATCCAGTTCTGCCCATGGTTGTTTGTGTGTTTGTACATGAACGATTCGCAAACCCGTACGTTCCCCGGTCGGTTTGACAGTCTGGCTGACATCGGGAGGTTCGTCTGCCAGGCCGCCGAGGCCGCTGGCCTTGATGAACGCGCCGTCTACGCGGTGCAGATGGCGGTGGACGAGGCGTGCAGCAATATCATTGAACATGCCTACGGTGGCGAGGGCCAGGGGACGATCGTGTGTACGTGCCAGGTCAGTGACGGCGCACTGACAGTGATTCTCCGTGACCAGGGCCGTCCGTTCGACCCCTCTGGTGTGCCGGAGCCAGACCTCGATGCTGAGCTGAGGGACCGAGCCGGGGGCGGACTGGGGCTCTACTTCATGCGTCAGTTGATGGATGAAGTTCATTTCGTGTTTGTGCCCGGTTCGGGAAACGTTTTGACGATGGTCAAGCGCAGCACAGCCAGGGAGTCGGCCGAGTGAGTGTCGGGTCCCGGCCCGCCGGCTGGGCTGCGTGGCGAGAGATCCTGGACCTGGGGCAGCAACTGATCGCCCGGTCCACGATCGCCGGCCAACGGGACCTGATCGTGCGGGCGGCAGCGCGTCTGGTCCAGGGGCAGGCCGCCCTATGGCTGGCCGCGCCCCTGTGCAAGCTGCCGGGGTCCGATCCGTCCTTCCCCCTTTCTCCCGGTACGCTGTCCGATCTGATGCGACGCGCTCTCGAAGCCCGGCGGCCGCTCTCCGACGCAGGGCACGAACCTGCTGCCCGGGCCGTCGCGATTCCTGTCGTCGCCCAGGATGTGGTCCTGGGTGTGTTGGAGGTGCGGCGACCCGACGGCCCGCCTTTCGACAGTCCTGAGATTGAGCTCCTCGACGGTCTGGCCACGCAAGCGTCCAGCGCGCTGTACGCTGCCCGGCAGGTGGCGATTGAGCGCTGGCGGGCTGAGCAGCTCGCACTGGTGTGTGGAGTCAGCGCCCAGGTCGCAGACATTCTGAATCTGGACGTGCTCTCCCGGCGTGTGGTGGATCTGATCCAGCGTACGTTCCACTATTATCACGTGGCGCTTTTCACCGTGGAGCCGGGTCAAAGGCTGCTCCATTGCCGGGCCAGCACCAGTTCCACCGGCGACCGGCCCCCGGCGGGTGAGCCGTTTCCGGTCGTGGAGGTCGAGTTGGGCCAGGGGATCGTCGGCACCGTAGCGCAGACCGGCGTGGAGATCCTGGCCAATGACGTGGCCCGCGAGTCTCGCTATCGCGCCGTCGACGCCCTGCCCGAGACCCGCTCCGAGGCGGCGCTACCGCTGAAAATCGAGGACCGCGTGCTGGGCGTGCTGGACGTGCAGAGCGACCGGCAGGACGGCTTCGACGAGACCGACCTGGTGGTCCTGGGAGCACTGGCGGATCAAATCGCCATCGCCGTCGAGGACGCCTGGCTCTACGACGCCAGCCGTCGCCGTGCTGACCAACTGTCGGCTGTGGCCGAGGTCAGCCGCGCAGTGACGAGCATCCTGGATCTGGATGCGCTGCTCAAGGAAGTGGTGACGCTGATCCACGAGCAGTTTGGCTATCCTTTCGTGTATCTGTTCACCGTCGACGCCGCTCGTGGGCAGATCGTCTTCCGGGCAGGCACCGGCGACCCCAATCGGGCAATACAGACGGATGAATTGGCCTGCGAACTGGACGATCCCCAAGGCATCGTGCCCTGGGTCGCCTGCCACGGGGAGGCGGTGCTGGCGAACGACGTAAGCTGCGATCCTCGCTACCGGCCAGTCAACCTGCCCCCGGCCGACACCCGTTCCGAGCTGGCGGTGCCGTTGGTCTTCGGCGGCGAGGTGCTCGGCGTGCTCGACGTACAGAGCGACCGGCGCGATGCCTTCGGCGAGGACGACCGGTCGCTGTTTCGGTCGTTGGCCGACAACGTGGCGATCGCCATCCGAAACGCGAATCTCTATCGCTCCGAGCGGTGGCGCCGACAGGTCGCCGAGGGCATGCGGGAGGTGGCCGGGCTACTCTCGGCCGACGTCGGCGTCGACAAGGTGCTCGAAGCCATTCTGGCCGAGCTGGAGCGCGCGCTGCCGTGTGACGTGGTCGCCATCTGGCTCCTGCGTGACGGTGTACTGAGGCTGGCGGCCGTCCATGGCTGCGGGGAGGATGTGTGTACCGCCGGATGTCTCTCACCCGATGTGGTGGGACCCTGGTTGATCCAGGCACTGGACGGTGACCGGCCGGTCATCCGCACACCTCAGTCTCCGCCCGAGCCGCTGGGCTCTGTCTTGGGGTTCCCTCCTGACCACTCCGCGATTGCTGCGCCGTTGCGCGCAGGCGCCCAGCGACTGGGGGTTCTGGCCCTGACCCACCGGTCCGCGGGACGTTATGGGGCCGAGTCCCGCATGATCACGACTGCCTTCGCCAGCTACGCCGCGGTCGCGATCGAAAACGCGCGCCTGTACCAAACGGCCCAGGAGCAGGCCTGGATTTCGACGGCTATGCTCCAGGTGGCCGAGGCTACCCAATCGCTGACCTCCCTCGATCAGGTGCTCGAGACCGTGGTCCGCCTCGCGCCCATGCTGGCGGGCGTGGATCGGTGTGCGCTCCTTCTGTGGGATGAATCCGCCGAGGCGTTTGTGCCGGCCGCGGCCTATGGACTCACCTCCGCGCAGCAGACGGCCTTCGACCGGTGGTTCATCTTGCCGGGCAGCGTGCCGGCTTTCGATAGCCTGCGTCATGAAAAGGAGGCTATCTTCATCGACGACGCGGATACGGATCCTCGATTGATGGGATCAGGTATCCGGGACCTCGGCCCGGGGCCGTTGTTGTTGTTGCCTTTGCTCGCCCACGGCGAAACGGTGGGGGCGATGCTGGCGGTGAACCACCGCTTCGACGATCAGAACGGCTCCTCCGGTTCCGGTGTCACGGACGCCGTCCGCAACGGGCGCCTGGCGATCGTCCGGGGGATCGCCCACCAGACGGCGGCCGCCGTCGAGAGTGTCCGGCTGCTGCAGGCGCAGCAGGAAGATGCCTACGTATCGGCGGCGCTGTTGCAGGTAGCGCAGGCAGTGGCCAGCTCGAGCGAACTGGACGACGTGCTGGGCACAATTGTCCGCATCGTGCCCATGCTCGTCGGCGTTGCGCGGTGCATCATGTTTTTGTGGGACGATGGCACTTCTGTCTTTCGTCCGGTGCAGACCTATGGCGTTCCCCAGGATGCGCGGGCGACGCTTCTGGCCCGGCGCTATGTACCTGGGGACTTCGCCCTCCTCGATGCGGTCCGCGAGCGGGGCCGGCTGATCGTCTATCCCGATGACATCTCCTCGGACGGTCTCGGGGGCGAGGGCCAGGCAGTCCCTCCTGGTATTGTCGCCAATTTGCTGGGGAAGCCACATGGTGAACTCCCGTCGCTGTTGGCCGTTCCCCTCGAAATGAAGGGGCAGGTGCTCGGCGCGATGGTATTGGAGGAAGCCGGCACGATGTCTGGCTCCCGTGATAGGCGGCTGGAGATCATCACCGGCATCGCCCACCAGGCGGCGCTGGCGGTGCAAGGCGACCGGTTTCAGCGGGAGATGGCCGAGCGGGAGCGCCTGGAGCGCGAGTTGCAGCTCGCCCACGAGATTCAGATGACGTTCATGCCCAGCCAGCCGCCCGATTTGGCCGGCTGGGAGCTGGCCTTCGCCTGGCGGGCGGCGCACCAGGTAGCGGGCGATTTCTACGACTTCTTCAAATTGGCCGGTGGACGGCTGGGGTTGGTCATCGCCGACGTGGCTGACAAGGGGATGCCGGCTGCTCTCTTTATGGCGCTCACGCGCACACTCATGCGGGCGGCGGCGCTGGAGGAAACGTCGCCGGCCGCTGCTCTGGCCCGCGTCAACGACTTGCTGGTGCCCGATGCCCAGCACGGTATGTTTGTGACTGTCTTCTATGCGGTTCTGTCGTTGGCCACGGGGGAGTTGACCTACGCCAATGCCGGGCATAACCTGCCGTTGTTGCTGCGGTCCGGCCGGCAGAAGTTGGCATGGCTTGAGAAAGGCGGCATGGCGCTGGGCGTGATGGAGGGGATTCAGTTTGGGGAGCGGTCCATCTCGCTGGGGCCGGATGATTGTGTAGTGTTCTACACCGATGGTATCACCGAGGCGCTCTCTCCAGAGGGTCACATGTACGGGGAGGGCCGCCTGCAGGCGGCCGTACAATCTGCTGAGTGCAGTTCGGCCCAGGCGATGCTCGATGGGATTGATCTCTCACTTGCCGCTTTCGTCGGAAGTGGCGTTCCCTCCGATGACCGCACGCTGATGGTGCTTCACCGAGTTCAGACGAAATAAGAGTTCGGAAGCTCCAGGGCTTCCGAACTCCTTACATCCCGGCAGTCGGTTGATCGAGCGTGTGGCTCACGTCACTCCGCGAATATCTCCACCCGCTCGCTGTCTTCTTCGTCGACCACGTCTATGATTTTTCCTACAGCCCCCGCCTGTGCATCGTCGATGAGATCCTGGACCTGGATCTCGTCGCGAGCGAAGCGCGCACCCATGTTGATGCCTACGTTGATCAGGCTCCGCGGGATGCGCATATCGATCTTCTGCCGCCCTGTTTTCAGGTCGGTGACCCGGATGCGGAGCTGGCGCGGTCCTTTCCTCTGGCTTTCGGCCCTGGGTTTCTTGTTTGGGCGGCCTGGTTCGTTCAGAGCCTCCAGCAACCGGGCGCCTTCCTCAGCGGTAATCTGGCCGCGCTCGATCATCTGCAAGATCTGTATCCGTTCCTCCGCTGTAGCCATTCGGTACCTCCGGCGGACATTGTAGCACATTCTCCCGGGGCTACAACCGGCACCGGCAGCCGCTTCTCCCAATGGTGCCCCTGGCGCGATTCGAACGCGCGACCTTGAACTTAGGAGGTTCCTGCTCTATCCGGCTGAGCTACAGGGGCCTGATTAGATTATAACACGCCCATCCATGCGCGACAAGTACCCGCCGCCAGTTGTGAGTTGACATGCAGGCGCTTCCCTCATATACTCATGGAAGCGAAGGAGGGTGGGTCTATGAAGACGGTCGTTGCGGGTGCACTGGGCGAGTGCGTGCACGTGGCAGGGGTGATGAACTTCCTGCGGCTGGCCGAGGCCGCGGGTTGGCGGACGGTTTTCCTTGGCCCGGCTGTACAGGTTGAAGAGATCCTGGAGGCGGCCAGGCGTGAGCATGTAGACGGCTCGGCTGAGCTTGCCGAAATCCTGGTGGGTGTCTCGTATCGGCTGACGCCGGAGACGGGCGAGCGGTTGCTGGCCGAGTTTGCGGAGGAAGCAGACGACTTGCGTAGCGCTGGTGTGCGTTTCGCCTTCGGTGGCACACCGCCGGTCGCCGAGCGGGCGGGCGCACTGGGCTTCTTCGAACGGGTCTTCGACGGCAGTGAGCCGGCCGAGGCAGTTTTGGCCTACCTGAAGGGCCAGGTCCGGGGCGTGCCCACGGAGGCCGATATTCCGCAGACGACGGTCGAGCGCATCCAGTGGAAAGCCCCGTACCCGATCGTCCGCCACCATTTCGGGCTGCCGACGGTGGAGGCCACGCGCGAGGGGATCTCCCGCATCGCCGAGGCCCAGGTGCTGGACCTGGTCTCGCTGGGCATCGACCAGGACGCCCAAGCCAACTTCTTCCACCCGGAGCGACAGAATCCGCGCCGCCGGGGGGCAGGGGGCGTGCCGGTGCGCAGCGCCGACGACTACTGTGCGCTTTACGCCGCCAGCCGGCGCGGTAACTTTCCGCTGATGCGCACCTATTCGGGCACCGACGATTTCATCCGCCTGGCCGAGATGTACGTCGAGACGATCCACATTGCCTGGTGCGCCATTCCGATCTTCTGGTTCAACCAGATGGACGGCCGCGGCCCCTGGGACCTGGAGGGCTCGATCCGCGAGCACAAGCGGGTGATGGCGTGGTACGGTGAGCGGGACATCCCGGTCGAGCTGAACGAGCCGCACCACTGGGGGCTGCGTGACGCGCCTGATGTGGTTTTCGTCGTTTCGGCCTATCTTTCGGCGGCCAATGCCCGCGCCTGCGGCGTGCGTGACTACATCGCCCAGATGATGTTCAATAGCCCGCCGGGCCTTTCGGACCGGATGGACCTGGCCAAGATGCTGGCTTGCCTGGAGCTCGTCACGGCGGATCCTCCCCCCCAACCTCTCTCTCGGGGAGGGCGGTTCCGGATCTGGCGACAGACGCGCACGGGGCTGCTCAGTTACCCGCTGGATCCGGACGCAGCCCGCGCTCACCTGGCCGCCAGCGTCTATCTGCAGATGGCGCTGCGGCCGCACATCCTTCACATCGTCGGCCACACGGAGGCCCACCACGCGGCCACCGCCGATGACGTGATCGAGGCGTGCAAGTTGGCGCGCCGCGCGGTCGAGAACGCGATCGGTGGCCAGCCGGACATGACGGCCGATCCGGCTGTCCTGCAGCGGAAGGAGGAACTTATGCGGGAGGCCCGGGTGACGCTGAGAGCTATCCGTGCGTTAGCTGAGCCAGACGTGGCAGACCCATTCACGGATCCGACGACGCTGGCGTGGGCGGTGACGGCTGGCGTGCTCGATGCCCCGCATCTGTGCAACAATCCCTTTGCCCGCGGGCAGGTTGTCACCAAAATCGACCAACGAGGGGCGTGCATCGCGGTGGATCCGGCGACCGGTCAGCCGTTGCCGGAGGAGGAACGACTTGCGGGCCTGGGCATCCGGCTGGACTGAGTTTTGAAGGCTTGGAATTGGTGGGTCAGTCAACTGGCCCAGCAGAAAGGAGACATAATCTTCACATGGGCGGGAAGGTACGCTACACAGTCATCGGTGCCGGCAATGGCGGAAAAGCCATGGCGGCGCACCTGGCCTTACTGGGTTTCCCCGTCACGCTGTACAACCGTACACCGGAGAACATCGCCGTGATCAAGACGCGGGGGGGGGTCGAACTGGACGGGCGCGAAGGAGGGCTGCAAGGCTTTGGCCAACTGAAGCTGGTCACCTCGGACATGGGGGAGGCGCTTGAGCGAGCGGAGGTCGTCATGGTGGTCGTGCCCGCCACAGCCCACGCCGACGTCGCCCGCGCCGCCGCCCCACACCTGCGCGATGGGCAGATCGTCGTGCTCAACCCGGGGCGGACGGGCGGGGCGCTGGAGTTCGTTCACGTGCTGCGCAGGAGCGGGTGCAACGCCGACGTCACCGTGGCGGAGACGGAGACGCTGATCTACGCCTGTCGCTCGGAGGGGCCGGCTCAGGCGCGCGTCTTTCGCGTCAAGGAGGCCGTGCCACTGGCGGCGCTGCCGGCCGCTCGCACGCCGCGGGTGTTGGATGCGCTGTCCTCCGCTTTTCCGCTGTTCATCGACGGCGTGAGCGTGTTGCACACCAGCTTGAACAACATGGGCGCCATCTTCCATCCCGCTCTCACATTGCTCAACGCCGGTAGGATCGAATCGACCGGGGGCGATTTTCAATTCTACATCGATGGGGTGACGCCGTCGGTAGCCCGCCTCCTGGAGGCGCTGGACCGGGAGCGGGTGACGGTCGCGGCGGCGCTGGGCATCCGTGCCCGGACAGGGATGGAGTGGCTGCGGTTGGCCTACGATGCCACCGGGGCGACACTGCACGAGGCGATTCACAACCAACCCGGCTACCGCGGCATCAAAGCTCCGCCCACGCTGAACCACCGGTACATCACAGAGGACGTGCCGATGAGCCTGGTGCCCATCGCTGCGTTGGGGCAGCGGTACGGAGTGCGGGTACGGGGGATGGACAGCATCATCCGCCAGGCGTGCATCGTTCACCAGACCGACTACTGGCGGCGCGGTCGCACGATGGAAAAGCTGGGTGTCGAAGAACTAAGCAGGGGCGAGCTCATGCGGTACGTGATGGAGGAAAGGCCCGGGTGAGTCTCTCTTTGGAACCGGGGGAATGGGGATGTCGAGATGATTACTGTTCATACCAAGCTATTCGCCACGCTTCGCGGCCACTATCCGCACCTGGGGATCGGCGAGCCGATGCCAGTGGAGATCCCGGCGGGGGCGACGGTGAGCGACCTGATCGAGCGCCTGCGCCTCCCTGCCGATGATGTCAAGATCGTCTTTGTCAATAGCGTCGTCCGGCAGGCCGGACACGTGCTGGTTGACGGCGACGAAGTGGGCTTGTTCCCGACAGTGGGTGGGGGGTGACCGATGTTCACGCGTGTCAAGTACCTGGGTTTCGCATTCTGTCTCTTGATTCTTTCCGCCTGCGCGTCTTCCACGCCTACCTTGCTTCCCACTCCGATCTCCAGCGCCACACCCCGGCCCCAACCCACCGAAGTCTTCTCTACCGTGTCTCCCCTTCCTCCCACGGCCGAGCCTGCCGATACCCCTGCCCTGCCAGATCAGGGGCGCGCTATGCGGGCCGAGTTTGCCGCCGACCTGGACCGGTTCCCGGATGCCACGCGCTACGAGATCGAATTGATGGTCGATCTCGACACGGCCACGGTCACCGGTTATGAGCGGATCACCTACACGAACACCGAGGACGTGCCCCTCGACGCTCTCTACCTGCGCCTGTTCCCTAACACGCCTGGCTACAGCGGCATCATGCAGGGACCACTGACGTGGCCCATGGAGGTGGCGAACGTCTCGTTGGAGGGACGCCCGGTGCAATCCGCCGTTGAGCTGGAGAACTCCGCACTGCGCCTGGCGCTCGATCCGCCGCTGGAACCGGGGGCGAGGTGCGAACTGGCGCTGGACTTCACGCTCGACGTTCCCACTGGCACCGATGGTGGATACCGCCAGTTGGGCTACTTCGACGACGTCCTCGCGCTGGCCAATGCCTATCCCCTCATTCCGGTCTACGACGACGAGGGCTGGAACGTCGAGGTGGCGCCTACCTACGGCGACGCTGTTTACTCGGAAACGGCGTTCTACACCGTGCGCATCACCACCCCGGAGGACGTGTTGGTCGCTGCTTCCGGCACCTGCACCCTGCCCTCCGTCGATCCCGGTGGCAGCGCGACCTGGACTTGCGTCACCGGGCCGATGCGGGATTTTAACGCCATCGTGGGGGGGGATTACAAGGTGGAAAGCAGGCGCGTGGATGGGGTGACGGTAAACAGTATCTTCTACTCCCAGCATCGGGAAGGGGGCGAGCGGGTGCTCGACTACGCGGCCGAGGCGGTGCGTTTGTTCAGCGCCCGGTTCGGTGCCTACCCCTTCGCCGAGCTGGACGTCGTCGAGACGCCGACGCTCGCCGGCGGGATCGAGTATCCCGGGCTTGTGGTGATCAACAGCACGTATTACGAGACGCTGAGCGACCGGATGGAGTGGGTCGTCGTGCACGAGGTGGGTCATCAGTGGTGGTACAGCCTGGTGGGGAATGACCAGGTCGACGAGCCCTGGCTCGACGAAGCGCTGGTCCAGTACAGCACCTTGCTTTACTTCGAGGATCGGTACGGGGCGAACGTGGCAGCGCGACTGGTGGATCAGGTTTTCCGGCGGCCGTATGAGGAATTGGTGGAGACAGGCCGCGACGCACCCGCCGGGCTGCCGGTCGCCGCCTACAGCGGGGAGGATTACGGGCCGCTGGTCTACCAGAAAGGGCCGCTCTACTTCCACGCGCTGCGCCAGGAGGTAGGCGATGAGAACTTCCAGGCGATCCTGCAGGCGTACTTCGCCCACAACCGGTATGGCGTGGCCACGCCGGAGGAATGGCTGGCGACCGTCGAAGCGGTCGCCGGCGACGAGTACCGTGGGCTCTATGATCGGTGGATTCTGGGAACAGAATAGGAAGTATTTGCTTGGGCCAGGTATAAATAGAGCAGCGGCCGGTTTATTGGCAGGCCGCTGCTCTCAATCGCCCCGCGCCCTCTGCCCGGCGCACCCGCCCCCCTTGACGGTTGCTCCGTCTTACCCTCGCTCTCAATCAACAGTTGTCGAGATGCGCTCTGTTGTGAGGCGCCGCCGGGAAGCGCCAGGGCGGCTGACCCAGTATCCCATATTATTCTAATCTAAATCTCCCGCGCTGTCAATAGGTCAAACCTTAAAATTATTTCTCAGGCAAAGGCTGGCACCGCGGGCAGAAGTGTGTGCCCCGCTGGCTCACGCGGGTGCGCTCGATGGTCACGCCGCAGCGTGGGCACGACTGTCCTCCTCGTCCGTACACCGCCAGACGATCCGCGAACTCCCCCGCCCGCCCGTCGGCCTGTTGGTAGGTTCGATCTGGGAGCGTCGTGCCACCGCTGGCAATTGCCGCCTGCAGCACAGACTGGATCGCCCGGTGGAGCCGCTGTACCTCGGCAGCGGAGAGCGTGTCGGCGTGGCGCAGGGGGTGGATGCCGGATCGCCAGAGTGCCTCGTCGGTGTAGATGTTGCCCAGCCCGGCGACAAACCGCTGGTTTAAGAGCAGCGGTTTGATGCGTCCGCGCCGACGGGACAGCATCTCTCCGAACCGCTCGGGCGTGAACCCATCCCCCAACGGCTCCGGTCCCAGGTTGCCCACGACCTGCTCGGGCTTGGCCGTCAACACCATCCGTCCAAACTTGCGCTGGTCGGAGAAGTGTAGCCGGCTGCCATCGTCGAGCAACAGCAGCACGCGCAGGTGCCGGTCGTCGAGGCACGCCTCCGCTTCCAACACGAGCCGCCCGCTCATGCGCAGGTGAACCAGCAACGTGTCACCTCCGCTCAACGTGATCACCACCCATTTCCCACGTCGTTCTACATCCAAGACCGTCTGGCCGGTGAGACGTTGGGCAAAGGCGGCGGGATTGGGCGGGACGACGCTGCGCGCCCAGCGCACCTCGGTCCCGACGACAGTCCGTCCGGTCAACGACGCCCGCAGCCCGCGGGCGACTGTCTCGACTTCGGGTAGCTCAGGCATAGTGCGACCATTATAGATGTGGGCGTCCTGGGAGTCAACCTTTTCCCAAGCTTCGCACACAGGCGGGGCGTCAGAGGGGCTGCTCACCGGTGTCCCCCGACGCCTGTGAGCGGTTTTCGAGATGGCCACGTGCCGGTTGTTTCGGTTGACAGCCTCCCACGCCGGTGCTACAATCCAACCTCGTTATTTGGGAGTGATATGGTCGAAGAGAAACAGGTCCCTCTGCCATCGTCCGTCGAAGAGACTGCTCCAATGCGCCGCTACGGGCGCGTTGAAGAGACGCAACCCACACCGCGCGTCGGCCCGCGGGCGGTTCGCACGCCCTCGTCGATCGGTGATCGTCGCAGAGGCGCCCGCCGTTTTCTCCTGGTTGTGTTGCTCATCCTGTTGGTATCAGTCTTCGGTGGGCTGGGTGCAGGGGCATATGCGCTGTGGCGGCGTACTGACACCTTTCCGCGGACCAATGTGCTCATCCTCGGGCTGGACCGCCGGCCAGACCAGGGGACCGTCGTCCGGTCCGACACGATGATCCTGATGACCGTCTACCCCGCAGGTCCGCGCATCGCACTGCTCTCCATTCCCCGCGACCTGTACGTCGAAATCCCCGGCTACGGCACCAACCGCATCAACACGGCCCACTTCTGGGGTGAAAGTGAGATGGAGGGCGGGGGGCCTGCGCTGGCCGTGCAGACGGTGGCGCAGAGCCTGGGTGTGCCGGTACACTACTACGTGCGGCTGGATCTGGATGGCTTTCGAGCCGTCGTCGATGCTGTCGGTGGAGTAGACGTCGTCGTCGAGAAGCCGATCGTGGACAATGCGTATCCGACCGACGACTATGGTACCGTGCGGATTGAGATCCCGGCTGGGCCGCAACATATGGACGGTGAGACGGCGCTGCGGTACGCTCGCTCCCGCCACGGCTCATCCGACTTTGACCGGGCCCGGCGACAGCAGCAGATCCTCATTGCGCTGGCCCATCGACTGCTCGAGCCGGACGTGTGGCCTCAACTGCCCGCCGTGATCCACGTTGTGCGAGACAACCTGGACACCGACCTGACGGCCCGGGAGTTGTTGCAGCTCGCGCCCACCCTCCAGCGCGTCGGGGCGGAGGGCATCGAGCACCGCGTGATTGACCGTGAGATGACCGAGCCGTGGACAACCCCCACGGGCGGAGCTGTGCTGCTCCCCTGTTGGGAGGTGATCCATCCCTTGGTGCAGGAAATGTTCACGCCATAGAATTGGTTCAAGAACGGCTTCTAAGGTTCGCTTTCAAAGCTTTGGGCGCTTGAGAAGGACACTGCTGGATACTCGCATGGTGCCACGAAATCGGCTGATTGATCGACAGGGTATGCGCGTTGGTTGCCGGCTCCAGTCCGCGATCTGGATCGCTGTTGTTTCGCTCGTTGTGCCGGTGATGCTGGTGTTGTGCGCGGCGTGCACGCAACCGACCGCACCCTCGCCGACGTCGATGCCCTCTCCCGTTCCTTCTCCCACACCGGAGCCCAAGACATTGACCGTCTGCCTGCCCGACGAGCCTGAGGGACTCTACCTGTACGGGACCGATAGCGCAGCCGCCGGACATATCTGGCAGGCGATCTATGATGGGCCGCTGGACAGCCGCAACTATGGATACCAGCCCGTCATCTTGACCGGTATCCCCAACCTGGCGGACGGCAGTGCTGCTGTCCAGACCGTGATCGTCCAGGCCGGTGACCGCGTGCTCGCTGCCAGCGGAGAGGTGGTCGAGCTGGCACCTGGCATCACGGTCAACGGCTTCGACGGGGAGCGTGTGCCCTTCGACGGCACGCCTGTGCCTATGCAGCGGATGGTCGTCACCT
>Ga0180438_10004080_pt1 | contig 21358 bp, 9 predicted proteins | sample SS_ome_12_FD_132455 | JGI IMG/M metagenome (GOLD analysis project Ga0180438, IMG submission 132455) | Hypersaline lake sediment archaeal communities from the Salton Sea, California, USA - SS_3_D_2 metaG | ecosystem: Environmental > Aquatic > Non-marine Saline and Alkaline > Hypersaline >... | reverse complement strand
GGCGTCGCATCGTCAGGGTTTCCCCCATTGCGAATGATTCTCGACTGCTGCCTCCCGTAGGAGTCTGGGCCGTATCTCAATCCCAGTGTGGCCGGACACCCTCTCAGGCCGGCTACCCATCGTCGCCTTGGTAGGCTTTTACCCTACCAACAAGCTAATGGGACGCGGGCCCATCCCCAAGCGGCAGCTTACATGTAGAGGCCACCTTTGACTCCCACAGCATGCGCCGCGGGAGTGTCATCCGGTATTAGCGCTCCGTTGGGAACGTTGTCCCGAACTCGGGGGCAGGTTACCCACGCGTTACTCACCCGTTCGCCACTTTACTAGGAACTCCGAAGAGTTCCGTTCTCGTTCGACTTGCATGCCTAATCCACGCCGCCAGCGTTCGTTCTGAGCCAGGATCAAACTCTCCGTTGTCGGCTTATTTCTTTCGGGAAGCCGACGTTACACCGACCTCCCACCATTTCCTATCCAGACGTCCAGGTGCTTGCCGCACCCGGAACGAAGGATCCTCGGAAAGGCCCTGAACGGTAGGTATGCGCTATTTCGTTGTCAAAGATCCAGCATCCCTGCGTGGGATGTCTATCGAATGTGAGTGAGACGGAGCAGAGGCAGTTCCCCCCTATTGGGAGGGGGCATCCCCCGTTCCCGCCCTCTCCTATAGGCAATATAGACGAAAGCCCCGGTTCCGTCAACCCTTTTCTGCGAACCTTTCGTCTTTTTTTTCAATGCCTCCCACCCTTTCCCACAGCCCACCGCTATCCCCGTAACCACATGTCAATCCACAAATAAGACCTTCTTAAAGCGCCTCTTCCCCACCTTCACAATCATCGAGGCACCGGCCTCCACAGCCATCTCCGTATCGGACTCGCTGATTCTCTCACCGTCGATCGTCACGCCTCCCTGCTCAATCAGGCGCCGCGCCTCCCCGTTGGAACGCGCCAACCCCAGTTCGACCACCAGACGCACGACCCACATCTTGCCGGCGCCCGCGCGCAGCCGTACTTCCTCGATGCCCTCCGGCAGCTGCCTATCCCGGAACACGCGATCGAACTGTTCCGACGCCGCGAGCGCCGCCTCGCGGCCGTAGTACTGCTCGGTAATCGCGCGCGCAAGATCGGCCTTCATCTGCCTCGGGTTTCCCTCGCCCGTGTCGAGCGCCTCGCGCATCCGCTCCAGATCGCGCGCGGGGACGTCGGTCAGGATTTCGAAGTAGTCGAGCATGAGCGAGTCCGCAATGGACATCAGTTTGCCAAACATCTCGGGGGCAGGATCCGTGATCCCGATGTAATTGCCCAGACTCTTGCTCATCTTCTCCTTGCCGTCGAGACCGACCAGAAGCGGAAGCGTGATGACCACCTGCGGTTCCTGCCCGTACGCGCGCTGGATATCCCGTCCCACGAGAAGGTTGAACTTCTGATCCGTCCCGCCCAGCTCCACGTCGGCTTCCAGGGCCACCGAGTCGTAACCCTGCATCAGCGGGTACAGGAACTCGAGGATGCTGATGGGCCGGTTCTCCGAAAACCGAGCCGAGAAGTCATCCCGCTCCAGCATTCGAGCCACCGTGGACGTGGCGGCCATTTCGGCCACCGATTCGAGCGTCATCGACCGAAGCCAGCGCGAGTTGAAGTCGATCAGGGTACGTTCGGGGTTTAGAATCTTGAAGATCTGCTCCTCGTACGTCTTGGCGTTCTTCTCCACCTCTTCTTGAGAGAGCCGCCGGCGGGTCTCGCTCCGGCCCGAGGGATCCCCGATCATCCCCGTGAAATCGCCGATCAGGAAGATGACCACGTGGCCCAGGTCCTGGAACTGCCGCATCTTCCTGAGGGACACGGTGTGGCCGATGTGAATGTCGGGGGCCGTCGGGTCGAACCCCTCCTTGATTCGCAACGGGCGACTCTCGCGAATCGCGCGCTCGACCTTCCGTTCCAGTTCTTCTTCGGAGATGATCTCCGCGGTACCGCGCCGGATGAGATCCATCTGGTCGTTGAGAGGCGGCATCGGCCCCGTGTTCCCGATCACGGCAACGTCTCCCGCGTTCCGGTCCGGCGTGTGTCCTCAGACTGAGAGACTAGCAGACCCGGACCTACGGGACAAGGGCGAAGTCCCCGTTTTCCCTTGACCCTCTGCAAGCGGCAAGCTAGATTAGGAAATCGCGCAGGAAACCGCGCGGTCCGCCCGTCTGACGGGAGGACGCACGGTTCGGCGTCCGAAGGAACCCACGGTCCGACGCGGGAGACCCAATCCACATGACGACGCACAGCCAGGACGGAGCTCCGCCGGAGAGCCCCGGCAGGCCCAGGACGGGAAGGACCCTTGTTCGGGTGGCCCTCCTGATCGTCGTGGCCGTTCTGTCCGGTGCCGCGGGCGTGCTCTTTGCGCTGCATCAGGTGTACCGGTCCGATCTCCCGGATCCCGAGAGCCTCCAGACCATCCGTCCGGCCCTGCGCACGCCCGTGTATTCGGCAGACGGCCAGATTCTCTACACGTTTTTCGAGGAAAACCGGGTCCTGATCCCGCTCTCGGAGATGCCCGAGCACCTGGTCAACGCCGTCCTGGCGGTCGAGGACCGCAAGTTCTGGGAGCACTGGGGTGTGGACCTCATGGGCATCACGCGGGCGGTCTGGAGCAACCTCCGGCACCGCCGTCTGGCCCAGGGCGGGAGCACGATCACGCAGCAGCTGGCCCGGGACCTCTTCCTGACCAAGGAGAAGACCCTGTCCCGGAAACTGAAGGAGCTGCTCCTGGCGATCCGCATCGAGCAGACCTACTCGAAGGAAGAGATCCTCGAGCTGTACCTCAACCAGATCTACTTCGGAGAAGGGGCCTACGGCGTCGAGGCCGCGGCCCGGACGTTCTTCGACACCCACGCACGCGATCTTTCGTTGGCCGAGAGCGCCCTTCTGGCGGGCCTGCCGCGGAACCCCAGCGGGTATTCCCCGTCGGACCACCCCGAGGTTGCGCTGAGACGCAGAGATCTCGTCCTCGACGCCATGCTCGAGGTCGGCGCCATCTCGCCGTCCGACCACCGCAAGGCCGTGGAGACGCCCCTGAGGCTGGCCGAGAGACGCCCGTACGGCAAGGTCGCCCCCTACTTCGTCAGCTACGTCAAGCGCCAGCTCGAGGAGACATACGGGGCCGAGAGGCTCTACCGGGACGGCCTCAAGGTCTACACGACGCTGGACACGCGGCTCCAGGCCGCGGCCGAAGAGGCCGTCGAGTCCTGGCTCCTGGAGCTCGAGGCCAGAGAGGCGTACCCCGTCCAGCGGGACTCCACCTGGCTGGCCCTCAACCCGAAGCCCGAGGGTCGGGTCGAGTACATCCAGGGCGCGCTGCTCGCGCTCGATCCCAGAGAGGGCGCCATCCGCGCCATGGTGGGGGGCCGCAGCTTCGAGGAGAGCTACTTCAATTGTGCGGTCCAGGCGAAGCGGCAGCCGGGGTCGTCCTTCAAGGTGTTCGTCTACACCGAGGCGGTTCGGCAGGGCTTCACTCCCGGGTCCGTCCTTCTCGATGCTCCGCTGGTCATCCCCGGCCCTGCGGGAGACGACTGGGAGCCGCCCAATTACTCGAGGACCTTCCGGGGGCTGGTGACGCTCCGCCTGGCCCTGGAGAAATCCATCAACATCCCCACCGTGAAACTCCTCCTGGGGGTCGGCGCACGCAACGTCATCGAGATGGCTCACGCCATGGGCATCCAGGGACGCCTGAGCCCCTATCCCTCCCTCGCCCTCGGAAGCGCGGAGGTGACGCTCCTGGAGTTGACCTCCGCCTACGGCGTCCTGGCCAACCAGGGAATCCGGGCCGAGCCCATCTCCATCGTGGAGGTCCGGGACCGTCACGGGCTGGTGTTGGAGAGGAGCCGCGCCGAGAAAAGGGAAATCCTCGACGCGCAGTCGGCCTACGTGGTGACTCACATGCTGGCCTCGACCATCGACCAGGGGACCGGCCGGGGCGCCCGACTCCGGGGGTTCCGCCTCCCAGCGGCGGGCAAGACCGGCACGACCAACGACTATCGCGACGCCTGGTTCATCGGCTTCACGCCGGACATCGTCACGGGCGTCTGGGTGGGTTTCCTGGACAACCGCTCGATGGGGGACGACATGACCGGCGCGGCGGCCGCCCTCCCGATCTGGACGCGTTTCATGATCGAAGCCACCCAGGATTCGCCGGGGGAGGATTTTCCGGTGCCCGAAGGGATCGTGACCCGCCGGATCTGCTCGACCACCGGGTACTTGGCCGGACCCCGGTGCCCGGAGACGAGGAACGAGATCTTCATCGGCGGGACCGAGCCGACGGCCGTCTGCCGGCTCCACGCGCCCATCCTACGCCGGCTCTCGTCGATCGGGTCGCCCTAGCCCGGGCTGTCCATGAACCCTGCCCGGGTTCATGGATAGATCGGGCGAGAGCATAGGCAATAGATTACGGAAAAGGGCACGGCGGAGAGTCCGCCGGTTTCTGTCTGGTCGCCTGTCGAGTTGGCAGCACTCAGAGCATCCCAGTCGGGCCTCGGCACACTACCTCTGGCGTCTCGTGAACCCCCCGGGCCAGCCCCTGCGCGGCCCCCACGGCCTACGCGACGGAAGACCGCCTCCGCTCGGCGCTTCGGTTGTGGAAGCGTGCAAGGACCATCCGACCCTCGGGCTTGCGCGCTGGGCCGATCCGGAAGGCCCCGGAGACGATCTCGGCGGCCCCCCGCACGTCGGTCCGCGACGTTCCCAGCAGCTGGGCCATCGTCTCGCCCTTCCCGACCCGCTCGCCCACCTTCTTGAGAAGCCAGAGGCCGACGGCCGGGTGGACGTCATCGGTGACCTTCTCCCGTCCCGCGCCCAGTCTTGCGGCCGCCATCCCGATCTCGTACGCGTTCAGCCCATGAACGAAACCACTCCTCGGCGCCCGGATGGACCCGCGGACCGGCGCAGTCGGTAGGCGAGAGGGATCCTCGGCCACGCGAGGATCTCCGCCCTGGGCCCGGACGAAGGCCTCGAACTTCGCCAGCGCCCGGCCGCTGGCCAACGCCTCCTCGAGCCTGCGGTACGCGGCCCTGGGCGACCGAGCCAGCCCGGCCAGGATGAGCATCTCGGCCCCCAGCGCAAAAGTCACGGCTTGAAGATCGCGGTCCCACCGCCCGTGGAGGGCCTGGATGCACTCGACGATCTCAGGGGCGTTCCCCACCGCCCGCCCCAGGGGCTGGTCCATGCGGGTCAGGAGCGCCGTCGTGGGCAGCCTCCAGTGCTCGGCGACTTCCAGCAGGCCGTTGGCCAGGGTGCGCGCTTCGGCCGCCGTGCGGGAGAATCCGCCCAAGCCCACCTTGATGTCCAGAACCAGGCCGCCGACGCCGGACGCCAGTTTCTTGCTGAGAATGCTGCTGACGATGAGGGGCACACACTCCACGGTCCCCGTCACGTCCCGCAGCGCATACAGCAGACCGTCCGCCGGAACCCACCGTGAACTCTGCCCCGAGATGACAAAGCCGACCCGACGGAGCACCCTCGAGAACCTCTTCTCGCTCAGGAACACCTTGAGCCCCGGGATCGCCTCCAGCTTGTCCAGCGTCCCCCCCGTGTGCGCCAGCCCCCGGCCCGAGATCATGGGCACGCGGACCCCGCACGCGGCCACGAGCGGCGCCAGGATGATGGAGACTTTGTCCCCGACTCCCCCGGTGGAATGCTTGTCGATCGCGGGCCCAGACACCTCGGCCAGGTCGAGCCGGCAACCGGAATCCAGCATCGCCCGGGTCAGGTCCACCGTCTCCCGCTTGCTCATCCCCTGGAAGTAGACGGCCATCAGCAGGGCCGCCATCTGGTAGTCTGGGATCGTGCCGGCCGAGTACCCGGAGACCAGACTTTCGATCTCGGCGCGCCCGAGACGCCCGCCCGAGCGTTTCCGGACGATGAGGTCCACCACCCGAGCGCCCTGGTTCATCGCTCCCCCCACGCGCTAACCCTCCGGTCTCTTCGGAAACACGAACCCCTCCGGGAGCAGATCCCGGACCCTCCGCCGCTCCACGACACCGCCGGGCGCCGCCAGCAGGAGGACCAGATCCGGCCCGAACTCCCACAGCACCTGGAGACACGCGCCGCACGGACGAACCGGGGTCCGCTGGTCGCTCACGATGGCCATCTTCTCGAGCGCCCGCTCCCCGGCGGCCACGGCGGCGAAGACGGCACTTCTCTCCGCACAGCAACTCAGCCCGTAGGAGGCGTTCTCGACGTTGACGCCCGTGAACACGGCCCCGCTGGACGTCTCCAGGACCGCCGCCACCCGGAACCCCGAGTACGGCGCGTACGCCCGCTCGAGCGTCTCTTGGGCAAGTCTCACCAGCTCTTGGTCTGTCACCTCGGCACTCTCCTGCGAAAACCGCTCTCAGCGGGGCTGTTGAACAACGCCCTTGTCTCGAGGCCGGCCCGCCGAGGACGGTCCGTTGGGGGCACCACGGATCGTCCTCGGCGGCTCCTGCACCGCGGAGATGACTTATTCAGAAGGTCTACCCGCTGCGTTCCGTCCAGATCTCCTGGAAGAAGCTCGTCCGACCGATCCCGGAGATCCCGAAGCCTTCGCCCAGCGTCGCCGCCAGGTCGGCAAAACTGGCCCGAGTCCCCACGTTGACGTCACGCCGGACTCTCGGACCCCAGAGCAGGGCGGGCACGTACTCCCTGGAGTGATCGGTACTCGGCGTGGTCGGGTCGCAGCCGTGGTCCGCCGTGAGCACGAGCACGTCGTTCTCGGTCAACAGGCTGCGCAGCTGTCCGAGGCGGCGGTCGAACGCCGCCAGCCCGTCTGCGAACGCCCGCGCGTCGTTCCTGTGCCCCCACAGCATATCGAAGTCGACCAGAGTAACCACGAGGAGTCCCCGGCCCAGCCCGGCGAAGAGCTCCAGCACACGGTCCAGGCAGTCTTCGTTCCCCCCTGCTTTGATCGACCGAGTGAATCCCCGCGAGGCGAACAAATCCCCTACCTTTCCGACCCCCCAGGTCTCCAGCCCTTCGGCCATCAGCCTGTCCAGAAGGGTCTCCCCCACCGGCGGCAGGGCAAAATCGCGTCGACCTGGCGTCCTCTCATACCGGCCGGACGAACCGCAAAACGGTCGCGCGATCACGCGGGCGACGCCGTGCTCTCCCACCAGGAGGTCCCGGGCTGCCTCGCACATCCGGTAGAGCGCCTCGGGCGGGATGACGTCCTCGTGCGCCGCCAGCTGGAACACGCTGTCGGCCGACGTGTACAGGATGGGCGATCCGCTGGAAACGTGCTCATCGCCCAGGCGCGCGATGACCTCGGTGCCCGAGGCGGGCCGATTCCAGAGCACCGGGCGCCCGATCCGCTTCTCGAACGACGCGACCACATCCGGCGGAAACCCCTCCGGGTACGTCGGGAAGGCCCGCTCGAGAACCACGCCCATCAGCTCCCAATGGCCCGAGATCGAGTCCTTCCCGGGCGACTGCTCGGCCATCCGGCCGTAGGCCCCGTCCCCCGGCGCCTGGGCCGAAAGGCCCGCGATCCGGGCCACGCGCCCCAGCCCCAACGCCTCCAGCCCCGGAAGACAGAGGCCGCCGACAGCGGCGGCCGTGTGCGCCAGTGTGTCGCTCCCCCCGTCCCCGTAGAGGTCGGCATCCGGAAGGGCACCGACCCCGACCCCATCCAGGACAACGACGAGGGCCCGATTCAACCCGCTCGGTTCGATCAGGAGAAGGACACCTCCCCCACCCAGTTCTCCGCCCCGACCAGCGTCGACACCCTCACCGGCTCGCCGGCCGCGTAGTACACTCGGACCACCCGTCGCCCGATGCCGCAGATGACCTCGTAGGGGATCGACCGCGACTTCGCCGCCAGCTCGACCACCGGGAGTTCCGCGTCGCCCTCCTTGCCGAAGACGATGACCTCATCTCCCACCGACACGCCCGGAATCCCGGTCACCTCGACCATGGTCAGATCCATCGTCACGTTGCCCAGGATCCGGGCCCGCGCTCCGTGGACGAGCACCTCACCGGACCTCGACAGCTGGTAGGCGTACCCGTGACCGTACCCGATGGACACCGTGGCGACCCTCGTTTCTTCGCTCGCGACCCACGTCCGGCCGTAGCTCACCGACTCGCCCGGCTGGACGTCCCTCAGATGGACCACCCGCGCCTTGAGACGCATCACCGGCTCGACGGCCACCGGGGGTTTCCGCCCGTCCAGAGACAGCCCATAGGCCAGGAGCCCCGGCCGCACCATGTCCAGGAAGGAGTCCCTGTGATTCAGGATGGCCGAGCTGTTGGCGGCGTGGACGGTCGGAATGTCTACGCCCCGAGCACGCAGCCGGACGATCAGGTCTGTGAAGCGGCGGACCTGGTCGGCCGTGAATGCCGGATCGCTGTCCGCGACCGGGAAATGCGTGTAGATGCCCTCGAGCGAGATGCCGGGCAGACGGTGGACCGTCTCGATGAATTCGTCGGCCCCAGCCAAATCGACGCCGGCCCGTCCCATCCCGGTGTCCACCTCCACGTGACACCGCGCGGCGCGGTCGAGGACGCCCGAGCGCCGACTCAGGTGCTCCGCAAAGGCCCGGTCCGAAACGGTGGGCATGAGATCGTTCTCGAGGATGGCGTCGACCTCGGACGGGAGGGACGGCGACAGGATGAGGATGGGCGTCCGGATGCCGGCATAGCGGACTTCCAGGCCCTCGTGGAGCGTGGCGACCCCAAAACCGTCCACCAGGTCGCACGCCGCTCGCGCGATCTCCACCGCCCCGTGACCGTAGGCGTCGGCCTTGATCGTCAGGAGAACCTTGCGGTCCGGTCCGACCCAGGAACGGATGGCCGCGATGTTGCTCCGGAGGGCGTCAAGATTGATCTCCGCCCAGCACGAGTAGCTCATGTCCATCTTCCTTCCACGTGTGATCCACTTATATCAGACCCCCCTCTCCGCCGCAAGCGTTTCCTGCACAGTATGTTGTACCACCCTGCGGCGGCCCGAGCCTCCGGACGTTCGGCTTCGCCACCACCCCCACCTTCCTCTCGGATCGTTCCCCCTTGAACCGTAGGACGGAATCCGGTAGCATCCGCTTGCACGCGGTCTACCTCACAAGATCTGTACCCTTCCGGGAGCACGAGGATGGATGACGCACGCGACGAGACGGAGAGGTTCCAGGAACTGGTGGACCTGGCTCGGACGCTCCGGGCCGAGGGCGGATGTCCCTGGGATCGCGCGCAGACCTTCGAGAGCATGCGCCGGTACCTGCTGGAGGAGACTCACGAGGTTCTCGAGTCCGTCGATGACGAGGACCACGATCAGTTGCGCGAGGAACTGGGCGACCTGCTCTTCCTCGTGTTGTTCTACCTGATCCTCGCCGAGGAGCGGGGCCTGTTCCGGCCGACTCAGGTTCTCGAGGGCACGATCGCCAAGATGCGTCGCCGTCACCCCCACGTGTTCGGGGACCGCGGCGCACGCGACGAAGAGGAGGCCTTTCTCTCCTGGGAGTCGGCCAAGAGACAGGAGAAATACGCGAACGACGCGGGCTCGATCCTCGACGGGATTCCCAGAACCCTGCCCGCCCTCACCAAGGCCCGCCGCATGCAGGAGCGCGCCGGTGCACTGGGGTTCGACTGGGAGGACGTTTCCGGGCCCCTGGAGAAACTGGAAGAGGAGATGGCGGAGTTCCGGGGTGCGCTCCGGGAGGGTCAGCGAGACCTCTCGGAAGCCGAGCTGGGGGACGTGCTGTTCTCGCTGGTCAATGTCGCCCGTCTTCTCGACTACGACCCCGAGGCCTGCCTCGAACGGACCAACGCCAAGTTCCGGAGGCGCTTCGCCCAGATCGAGAACCAGATCGCCCAGAGCCCCCGTCCACCCACACTCGACGAGATGGACCGGCTCTGGGACGAGGTCAAGCGCCGCGAGGATTGAAGAAAAAGGGACCCCCTCCCCGATTCGGGGGCCCCCTCGAAGTTCAGCCTGCTTCTATCTCAAGAACAGGACCCTACCCTAGAACCGGCCGGTCAGAGAAATCCGGTGGCTCGAGTCCATGAAGTCCTGCTGCTCGGGCAGGTAGGCGTAATCCAGGCTCGCCTGGCCGAACGTAATCCCGGCGCCAAAGGAGAACACCGTGTCCTCCTCCTGCCCTTCCCGGCCGCTTCTCATCCCCGCACGGAGGGCGGCGCAGTTGTCCTCGATGTACATGAACCGGATTTCGCCACCCAGGTGGAACAGGACTTCCTGCTCGGATTCCTTCTCGGCATCCGCCGCGATCGTGAAACTCTGGTCCGGCGAGTTGATGGCCAGACCGACCCGCAGGTTGGTGGGCACTTCCTCGCCCCAGTACTGCGTCCCGATGTCCTGCACCAGGATACCGATGGCCAGGGTGTTGGACGGCGTGAAGCGGACGGCGCCGTCGATCCCGAAGCCCGTGTCGGACTCGTCCCCGAACTTCGACATCAGGATCTTGGCGCTTCCCCCGATCGAGATCCCGCCGAGGCCCGTGCCGTAGGAGAAGAGCAGCGCGTTGTCCTTGTAGTCCTCGTTGCCCGACCACCCTGTCCGGTTCACCTTGATGTCCGAGACGCCGGCGTTGATCCACGTGAAACCGATGGCGCCGAACGCCAGGTGATGGCCGTAGCCGAAGTAGTTGTAGTTCCGGTCGAGCGACATGTCGGAATACATGAAGCTCGCCTCGATCCAGTCGATCTCCATCAGTCCCGCCGGGTTCCAGTAGCCGGCGGTCACGTCCTCGGCCGCCGCCACGTAGGCTCCACCCATCGCCAGAGCCCGAGGACCGACGCCCATCCGCAGGTACGGAGCACCGAAGGTGACCTGGTCTTCCGCCAGGGTGGGGCCCGCCGCGGCCAATCCAACCGCCAGGGCCAGCAGGGACGCTGTCAGTGCAGTGCTGAACTTCGACATCTTCCTTCGCCTCCTTCGCAAGCCAGGTTTCGAGCATGGGGCTTGGGGGCGGGGCTCCCCGCCCCCAAGCCCGAGCGGCCAGATTCGTCTTACCTCAACACTCCTCTCAGGACGACGATCTTCACGACCTCGGTCGTGACCTTGCTCCCGTCGTCCGCTTCGATGTAGCAGAAGTACACGCCGTTGGCCACGTTCTTGCCGTCATCGTCGGTGCCGGCCCACGACACGCCTTCCAGCGAATTGGTCATCATCACATCCTCAGCGAGCGTCGCCACGTAGTTGCCGGCGAAGTCGTAGACCTTCACCGTCACGTGCGCCGGCTTGCTGAGGCTGCCCTCGATATCCGTGACACCGTCGATCTCAGGATCGAACGGGTTCGGGTCGTTCTCGGCCTCGGTGAGCGTGAGCACCTTCCCCTGAGTGGTGAACGAGAAGCTCGTCACGTTGCCCACCGAGTCCTCGACCGTGACCACCACGCTGCGGCCGCCGCTCGGGATGTCGAACGTCAGCACACCGTTTTCGTAGGTGTACTCGTCGACGTCGTCGCCGTCGACCTTGATCGTGATCGTGCTCGGGTCGATGTCGCCGCCGCAGTCGCTCAGGCGAATCTGGACGGTCTCGTCGCTCATCAGCGACAGCAGCTCCGCGGTCGGCGCCATGGCGTCCACCATGTACCGCCGCGTCACCGACTGGCCGATGTTCAGGCAGTTGCCGGAGTCGGCGCCGCAGATGCCGTCGTACACGAGGTCGAACGCGCCGTACGCGTAATGGAAGTCCGGCACGTCGTCATAGTCAAACTCACAGCCGCAGCAATCGCGCTCGCTGTAGAGAACAACCTCGAGCATCTCGCCGTGCGCCAGGTCCATGGCGATGTCGCACGCCCGGACCGTCAGCACGCCGCCCTCTCCCTCGGTGAACTCGAGAGCATCGGGCGTCAGCTGCATCCGGTACTCCTTGAGCTCCGTACCGTGGAACTCCTCGTCGTAACAGCAGACGGTATCCTGTGTCTCCCTCACCACCGTGTAGAGGTCGAGGAAGACGGACCTCGGGTCGACGCCGGCTTCCGCATCGGTAATCGTGAACTCGATGCAGAAGTCCGGTCCGATGAACCCGGCCGTCCAGTCGACGACCGGCTTCGTCGTATCGACCATGAACTCGGAGCTGCAGGTCACCACGTCTCCCACCACGTTGCGGGCCGTTACGGTGAAGGTGTTGGTCTCACCGTCGGTCAGGACCTGCTGGTTGTTGTAGTCGGCCTTCACGGCGAACAGACCGGAAACCACGTCGAAGTAGCTGGACCCATCGAAGCCGAGATCATCGGCGTTGCCCCAGCCCTCGGCGAAGCACGTGCCCGAGAAGATCGTGATGCCGTTCAGCGTGGCCACGATGCTCGACGGGTCGACGCCGTTCACCGGGTTCGACGGGTCGGTGGCGTCCGTGATGTACGCCTTCAGGATCGGCGTGGAGTTGGTGTAGCCGTTGGACATGTAGAACGGACCGCAGCCGGCGATGTAGAGACCCATGCGCTGGATCACGGAGAAGATCCCGAACGCGTGGGTCTTAAACGTCACCGTGCAGCCGTCCACGTCCGGAACGACATCGAAGATGTCGGTGAACTCCCAGCCCTGGCCGTACACGTTCCAGCGTGCGACCGTGTAGCCGAGCTCCTGGAAGCTCCCCTTGACCGGCGAGCAGAAGGGCATCGTGATCTGGGCTGCGAAGTCGAGATCGTTGTTCACGCAGCTCTCGATCATGCAGACCATCTGCGCGTCGCCCACCGGGGTCAGATGACCCTGCTGGGAGGGAGGCGTGGCCGGCGTCGGGACCTTGTCCACGTGCAGCGCGTAGTCCCCGCAGGAGACTCCGGCCGGGATCATGACGGTCACACCACCGTCGTTGGTCCACGGGCCGCGGGTACCGTCCTCCCGAGTGACCCCGGGGAGCACCCACGTGTTGACCGCGGCGTCGATCTCAGGATCGGTCGGTTCCTCGACACCGGTGTCCCACCAGGAGGCGATGATCGTGATCTCGCCGCCCAGCTCATAGATGCTGCCGTAGGAGTACACCGTGGTGGTCTGCCACCAGGTACCCTCCAGGGCACCCGGATCCCCGCGGCGCACCACCACGTGCGGTTCGTCGCCCGGTTCGCACGGATAGTCGTGGCCGAAGAAGACGAACACCGGCGGAACGTCGCAGCAGACCTGGCAGAAGTCGTCGGCGCAGGTCAGTTGGAGGCTCACCTCGTCGCAGGCGTCCTCCCAGTCGTCGCCCTCCGGGACCGCCATCCGCTCGAGCGAGTCGAAGTACCCGGCGCCGCTCTCCTGGACCGTCACCCGGCCGGTCTCGTTGTTGACGAAGACCTTCAGGGTCGGCGGCTCAGGGTCGTAGATGCCGTTGTACCCGAACGCCCGGGCCTGCACGTAGTACGGTCCGGTCGGCCAGTTGCTGAAGTTCCACTCGTAGAACACGTCGTAGTAGAGGTCGGAGTCGGACACCTGGTGTGTCGGGTACCCGTCCCGCTCCCCGAGCTTGGTCCACTCGGTGTCGTCGTCCTTGGCGGCCGACTTGACCATGAACTCCACCGTTTCCGTGTTGTCCTGGTCTTCGCTCGTCATCGTATAGACGATGGCGCCCATGATCGGGTCGATCCCTCGAACGGTCGCCACCGGCCACATGTCGTCGATGATCCGGAAGACCACGGCATCGCAGCCGCAGGACGCTGTCCGGGTGTTGCCGACGCCGTCGGTCACCAGCACACGAGCCTCAAACGCCATGCCCGGCGGATACTCACCGTTGTCCCACAGGAGCCAGTAGTACCCGTCGCCATCCGGCGTCGTGACCGGGAGACCGACGTCCGTCCAGGCGGGCTGCTTCGTGTATTCCCGAATCTGGAACTGCACGGAAGCAACGCCCGAGGCGGGGACGTCATCTGTGCCGTCGTTGGAGCAACAAGAACAGTCATAGAGCCAGGGCGTGTCGTTCGCCATGGCGTAGAAGGTCATCTGGCCGCTTGCGACCTCGATGGTCTCGCCGCCGATCGCCTCGTTGGCGTTGATCTTGGCGATGCAGCCCCAAGGATCGCAGTCGTCCACCCAGAGCGTGATCGGGTCGGAGTAGGCGACGTTGTGGTTCCCGCCGCCGTCGTCCGCCTGGTCCCAGACCGCGGCCCGAACCTGAATCCCGCCGCTGCAGGAGAAGTTCGGGTCCCAGATCCCGCCGAAGGGCTCGCAATCATCACAGAAGACGTCTGCCCAGGTGCCTGTGCCGGCGGTGAGCCACTTCCACTGCAGGCACATCTCGAGCAAGCCGCAGTCGTCGGAAGCCGTGACTCCGATCTCGATCGGGTCGGCACCAATGATGTCGTCGGCGGAGACGCCCGTGATCACGATGCCGGTCGGTGGCGTGTTGTCGACGTTGAGCATCACGGCAGGACCGACGTACGTGTTGAGATGATCGTCGGTCGTCGTGACCCTCACGTAGACGCTGCCGTCGGCGTGGTTGGTCGTGATCCAGTCCCAGGTACCGTTGGTGCTCGTACCCAGCGGGTACCAGGTCTCCCCGTCCGTCGAGTACTCGAACAACCACGAGTCCACCGCGAAGGCGTTGACCGCGAAGGCCTCGAGTGTGTATGTCCCGCGAACGCAGGTGCCCGCCGGGATGCTGACGAAGGCTTCGGTCGGCTCCACGTCCAGCATGTAGACGTCAAACGAATTCAGCGTACCGTCGTTGCCCATCACGTCCCAGTACTCGGCCCAGACCTCGAAGGTCTCGTAGCCGTCGGCGATGGCGTCCGGCGGAATGATGCCGTCGGCCACCGGGTTGAAGGTCACCGGGAAGTTCGGCGGCACGTCCGACCACCCCACGGGGTAGTCGTCGCCGTCCCAGGTCACCCAGTACTGGCAGCGGTGCATCTCGTCGCTGCAGGCCTGCGGGAAGGTGGCCTCGCAGGTGATGGCCTCGTCCGGATTCACCCACACCAGGCCGTACGCCCAGTTGTCGGGATTGGTGAACTCGTTGCCGCCCGACTCGAGACTCGAGACATAGCCGTTGGGGGCAACGTTGTCGACCCACACCTGCGTGCACCAGCCGTTCGCCGGGTCGAAGGTGTAGTCGTCGGGCCAACCGTCCCCGTCGAGGTCGTCGGTGGCGTTGACCCAGGTGGCGTCCCAGCCCAGCAGGCGCACGTCATAGCCGTCCGCCAGGAGAGAGGCATCCCACTGGAAGCGGAAGATGGTCGTGCCCGTTCCGCCCTGATCCGTCCAACCCTGCCAGACCCCGTTCACGTAGGTCCAGTTGGTCCAGAGATCGGGCAGGTTGGAAGGCTTGATGTACAGGTCGATCTCCCCGATGTCCACTTCATCCTTGGCCACGAGGGCGGCCGTGATCTCGACCGTGCCCGCAACGGTCGGGACGGTCCGGCCGCAGATGTCGAAGGTCGGCTCCATGGTGTCGATGGCGATGTCCACCATCGTACCGTCGACGATCACGGTGATCTCCGGCGTGTAATCAATATTGCCGGAGGTGTCCGTCAGTTTGGCCTTGAGCTTGTAGCTCTCCCCGTCCACCAGCCCCGTGGTGTCCCACGGGATCCAGAAGTCGGGGTCGTTCACGTCGTCGACCGTGCCCACCGAGACCCACGCTCCGCCGTCGTACATCATCAGCTCGACCATGGCGATGTCCGACGCGGCCGGCCATGTGCTCGCCCGGACCTGGACGTTCACGAGTGCCATCGGCACCCGCTGGCCGTCCCACGGCTGAAGGATCGCAGCCATCGGGGTCGCGGTGTCCAGCACGTTCAGCGTAACGGCGTCGGTTCCCCCGTTCGGGGACGTGTCGCCCGGGATCCAGCCGGCTTCGTCGTAGACCGCAATCGTGAGCGTGTACGCACCGGCATCGAAGCTAGTGAGATCCAGGTCGAATCCCCACGGCGTGCCGAAGGTGACGCCTTCCTCGGTTAGGATGAGATCCATCCCCAGGTACGCCTCGACCGTGAACGTGGTCGAGACGTCGTCCCGGGCGTCCACGACCACCGGAACCACCCCGCTCACTTCCATCCCGTTGGGCGAGGGGTTGCCGTCGACCGAGAGGATCTGGACCTCAGGTCTCGTGGTGTCGATCTGGAACACGTAGAAGGCTCCGGCGTCCACCAGCGCCTGGTCGGTCCGGTAGTTACCCGGATCGTCGTAGACCCTGGCGATCACCTGGAAGACGTCTTCGTCCACCGCCTGGAGCCCGTCGGTTCCCATGGTGAAGGGCACTGTGTTGTCCACCGCGCCGACGTTAAACCACGGGCCGTACTGGTTGCCGGCGGTGTCCGGATCGATGTCCAGGCGGCGGGCCCGGAACTGGACCTGCGCCGCATCCGGGTAGGTCGCCAGATCCACGTTCGCGAGGATCCGGATCGGGTTCGTACCGTCGATCAAGCCGCCGTCGCCGAGCGTCTGGCCCACCGGGATGGTGGAGAGCGTGGCGATCGGGGCCGTGTTGTCCGGTGTTCCTCCGGTGACCCAGAACTCGTCGCCGTCGTCGTTGCCGCCGTCGTCGTAGGCGCGGACGGCAAAGAGCCAGGTGGCCTTGGTCCCCTTCACCAGGAAGTCGGACACCCACTCGACCGTGTTGGCGTCGATCGGGCCGCCGACCGGTGTCGTGTAGTTGACGGTGCCGGTTCCGCTGTCACTGAAGACCATGTAGTGATGAGCGTCTATGCTGGTAGAGGCCGTCCAGGTCAGCTTGATCCGACCCGAATCCAGAATCTCGGCCTCCAGACCGGTGACCGGGTCCGGCGCCGCCACGTCCACCAGGACTTGCTGTGTGACCGAGGTCGTGTAGGCCGGATCCACCGGGTCGTAGGTCGTGTAGCCGGAGAAGTTGCCGGCGTTGTCGGTCGCAAGTACGTCCAAGGTCGCGGTCAGGTTCGGACCGGTGTCCCAGAGGGCTGCGTTGTCCGTCCGCTGGACCGTGTGGGTGTAGGTCCAGACGTTGTCCAGGTCGGCATCGGCGAACTCGACGTACACCTCGTTGGAGACAGTCTCGGGATCGCCCCAGCCACCCGACAGCGCCCAGACGGCGGTCACCGCATCGAGCGCCGCCTCTTCGTTCATGTCGACGCTGAAGACCACGGTGTCGCCGATGTTGACGATGCCGTTCCCGTCGGCGTCGCCTGCGGCGGCGAATGCCACCAGGATGTCGTCGGCGTTCAGGATCGGCAGTTCGTTGTCGACCGGCACGTCGGCCTTGGTCTCGTCGGCCGGAGCGGCGGTCTGAACCTTGCTCTGGTCGATGTTGCCCTGATCATCGCGGGCCCAGACGTCGACCTTGGCCTCATCGGCCCCGGCCGCCACGTCCAGGTCGCCGGCCTCGACGATGAATCCCTGGACCCCAGTGTCCACGTACGAGAACTGGCCGTCGCCCTCGCCGCCGACCGAGAACTCATCGTCGGTCAGCTCCACCGCAGCGCCCAGGCCGTAGTGGCTCAGGTCCGCGTACACGCGAGGTCCGTTGGCCGTGTTCTCCCAGTTCATGTCGTAGCCCGGATCTTCCGGATTGCCCATGTTGACCACGATGTCCATCCGGTCGCCGGCGTTGACGGTGCTGTTGGCGTCCAGGTCTTCGGTCAGCGTGAATGCCTGATCCGCAGGTGTAGCGGGCGGATCGGTGTCGACGGCCGCATAGGTCGGCGTCCGGCCCGGTCCGGCCAGCGGGAGCGTGGTGTTCGTATCCTCCGGGAAGAAGATCCCGGTGGAGACGTTGCCAGAGGTATCGACGATCCGGTAGGAAACGCCGGTCCCCTCGGCCGTAGCCGGGAGGTCCAACCCGGAGGCTTTCACCTCCTGGAGCACCCAGCCGAAGTGGTCGGCGCCCAGTCCGCCGAAGTTGGGCGCCAGCAGGACCGTGCCCTTGACGGCGGTGTCGTACGCCGTGATGTCGACGATCACGCTGTCGATGTCCCCGTCGAAGCTCCCGTCGTAGTAGAAGGTCATGCCGTCGAGGACGTTCACGACATCCTCGCCCGGCTGCCCGGCGCCACCCACCGCGTCGTTGGAGAGGAAGGCGGCCACGTAGTCGATATTCGTGGTCGGCCGGGTCGGATCCAGGACGACGGTCTCGGTGGAGGTAACGGTCTTCTCGTTCCCCGCCGCGTCGTAGCCCTTGACCTGGATCGAGGTCGCACCGGCACCGGTGCCGTCCTCGGTCACGGTCGCCTGGATGGTGAAGGCGGCCTTCACCGTCGTCATCTCGGTCCACCCGCCGCCGTTGATCGGGTCCAGCTGAACCTCGGCCATGACGGCGCCGGGGATCGTGACGTCGATCTTCACCACATCACCGATGGCCGCGATGCCGTCGCTGTTGGCATCACCGCCGGTGGCCAGATCAAAGTCGATGTCGCCTGGAGCGAAGTCGGGCGGGACCTGGTCGATGTCCGCCGTGACGGTGGACGCGACCGGGGCGGTCTGGTTCCCCGCGTCGTCGGTGATCCGGCAGGTCGCCGGCGTGGCGCCCGAGATCCCCGTGTCGTGGGTCACCATCGTGTGGTCGTGGTACCAGATCCCGGCCGCCAGATTCTCGGTCATCGAGACCCAGCCGGCCTGGTTGGCGTCGATCAACGACAGATCGACCTCCACGTCCGACTGCCCCGAACCCGAGACGACGTCGGTCAATCCCTCGGCCTGGATGTTGACCACGACGCGGACCACGTCGCCCTGACCGACCACGCCGTCCTCGTTGAGGTCGCCGTCGATCCCCGGGATCTCCGGATCATCGAAGAAGTCGATGTCGATGTTGGCCGCAGCCAGCGTAGGCGGGTCGGTGTCCATGTCGAGCCCGACGGCCGAGGCCACCGGATTCGAGACGTTCCCCGCATCGTCGGTGACGATGACGGTGAAGAACTCGGTCCCGTCGATGCCGGTGGGGGTCACCGCGTTGAGCACTTTGTCGCCGTGCCACACATGGTCGCCGCTGCCGCCGGCGTCGGCCCCCGAGCCGTTGTCGTTGACGGTGAAGGTCTCACCGAAGGCCATCCCATTCTGGGCGACCACGGTCTGTTCGTCCCCGATTGCCGTGAGATCGACGGCAACCGTGATCTCGTCGCTCGGGGTCGCCGGGTTGGCCGGAATCGGACCGGTGAAGTCCTTGTCGACACCGGTGATGGTGATGTCGCCCGGCGCCGGGGTCGGGATGTCGTTGTCGATGTCGGGGAAGGTGTTCGTCGTCGAAGTGATGGCGAACGAGTTCCCGGCATCGTCCACGATAATGCAGTCGACACCCGGATTGGTCTGGTCCTTGGTGGTGCCCGGCTGCACCTCGACGGTCGGTGTGGTCAACAGAGGACCAACGGCTGTCGCCCGCGTCCACCCGGGGACCGTGGTCGCGTCGACATAGTTGATGTGCGGTTCCAGGTCGAAGAGGGCGAAACTCACGTCGGCCTCGTCGTCCATCCCGGTGACGTTGACGGTGCACCACACGTCATCGCCGTTCGGGAAGCCCGCGCTGGCCGGGTTCAGCCATGTGTTCGAGCCGGCGTTGGTCAGAAGGGTCAAGATGGAGATCGCAGCCTCGGTGAACGTCCCGGTATCGGGAACCACGTTGTCGATCGCCGGCAGCGTCCTGTCGCTCACCAGCGAGATGGACGTCCCTCCCAAGTCCCACAGGGTAACGGTCACCGTATGGACACCGGCCGCATCGTCCGTACCGACGTACCCGGCGTCCGCCGGAAGAACAGGCACCTGAAGCGCGACGTACGGATCGTTGTAGACCCCGTAGGCCATCTGGACTCCCTGGGCTTCCTCGTACGCGGGAATGTTCACGTTGTTGGCGATGACCGTGAGGTCAAAGCCCACGTACCCGATGTTGCTGGCCGTGTTTGCGTCCAGCGTCTCCAGGTCGATGATGGCGGTCAACCAGTCCGCAGGGGTCGCCCCGGCCGGGGGATTCGGATCGGCCGGGTTCAGGATCTCATCCTGCTTCGCCACGAACCAGCTTTCCATTCCCGAGTTGTCGGCGTCCCACTCGAAGAAGATGTCCGTATCCCCAACGTTCCCCCAGGTGGGAGCATAGGTGTCGATGTCGTTGGCGATCGTGACGTTGACGCTGTCGGTATCGGACCCGACAAACTCGAACCAGACGTCAAACCCTCCCGCGAACTGCCAGGTCGGGTCGGCCTGTGCATCGACCGTGACGTCCAGCTCGTAGAGCTCGTTGGCGCAGTAGCGGGCGGTCCAGATGTCGAAGTTGTCGCCCGTGACGAACAGCACGCCCCCCTGGTTCAGCGTGAAGGAAATACCGCTGTCGGCGTAGGCCACACCCACAGTCCCATTGGGACAGGCGATCGGGCCGACACCGGTCTGGACGTAGTTCTTCTCGACCTTGAACGTGGTCGGATCCGCCAGGCACTCGATGTAGAACTGCACGTAGCAGGCCGAGTCGGCGCCCACCTCGCCGGGCGCCACGTACAGGCCCTCGAGGTAGTCGACGTCGATCCACAGGCTCGTGTCGGGCACCGGTGCCGCGGCGAAGGTCCCGTCTCCGGTGTTCCCGGCGTTCGGGAAGTACGCCGGACTGACCCCCGGATGCAGGACGGCCAGATCCGCCTGGACCTCGTCCGTAGCGGTGACGACGTCCAACGCGTGGAAGCCGGCGGCTTCGCCCAGCATGTGGAGACGCTTGGCGTTGACGGTCGAACCCGCGTTGTGCGTGTTCTGAAGATGGATCAGCAACCGCACCTTGTCGCCGGGGCTGACCACTCCCGTGCCCAGGCCCCCGGGGTTGGTCGCTTCGTTGGGGTCCTCGACATCGATCTTGACGTAGGTACTCTCCGCGGCACCGGCCTTAATCCGCACACCACGTTCAAACGTGGCATAGACCGGCGCGGCGGCCAGCACCAGAGTCGTGAGGACCAGAGAGAGAACCAGCAGGCGATTCCCTGACGCGATCATCGACGCTACCTCCTTCACGCGATTTCCACCCCGTCCCGAGCCACGGATGCTCCTCGACCCGTGTCTCTCTTCTCGCTTTCGACACATTCGCTGAGTACAGCCCACGTGTTTCCTCCTTCGTTCATGGAGCGACGAGCGCCGTGGCCCCCCTGCCACGCTACGTACACTGCCAGGCCAAGGCGCGCCGCCGGCCTCCGAACCACCCGCCGCCCGCTCAGCCTGCGATGACCCACTTGATCGCCCGGTGCGTCTTCTCCCCCCTTCAGGCCTCACCGGACGGCTGCTCTTCGAAGACCAGAACAGTCCCCTTGAAATAATGAGCAAGGCGAGGCGGTATGCGCCGCCGCGCCACAGAGCCAGGAATCACCGTGCTGCAAGGTGCACGCCCGAAATCCGGGGCAATATGTCACACGGCCTACCCAGTGTCAAGAACAAAGTGCCCTCGTTCTTGTAAGCCACGAAAGTGCCGTAACGCTAAGCGGCGCACAAACTAGCACACGCTCCTGGGAGTGTCAAGAAAAAAGTTGCCGATCATTGGATCTTTTTTCACGACG
>Ga0180438_10004079_pt1 | contig 21363 bp, 11 predicted proteins | sample SS_ome_12_FD_132455 | JGI IMG/M metagenome (GOLD analysis project Ga0180438, IMG submission 132455) | Hypersaline lake sediment archaeal communities from the Salton Sea, California, USA - SS_3_D_2 metaG | ecosystem: Environmental > Aquatic > Non-marine Saline and Alkaline > Hypersaline >... | reverse complement strand
CGGAGCGGCAAGCTTTACGGCGAACGGTACGGGTAGTGGTATTACATTAGATACACTAGCGGCCAACAGTACGCTTACTCTGGACACGACAGGTAACGCGGAAGTGACCAATGATACATCGCTGCAGCTTGCCGCTTCCAGCGTTGGCGGCACTTTCGATGCGACAGCAACGAACGGCACTATTACCGACGCAGGTACTCTGACGATTACAGGTGCTTCGAGTTTCACAGCGAACGGTGCAGGCGGTGGTATTGCACTGGACACACTTGCGGCTGACGGTACGGTTACACTGGATACAGTAGGCAACGCAATAGTAACTAACGATACGTCACTGCGGCTTGCGGCTTCCAATATTGGCGGTACTTTAGATGCAGTAGCAACGAACGCTGCGATCAGCGATATGGGTACGGTAGCAGTAGCCGGAGCAGCGAGCTTTGTGGCGAATGGTCTGGGTGGTGGTATTACATTAGATACACTTGCGGCCGACGGCACGGTGGCTATGGATACTGTTGGCAGCATTGCTGTGACGAACGATGCCACATTGAAACTTGGCACTTCTGAAGCGGGAGGTACATTGGACATTACTGCAAAAACAGGTAATATTGATATCGGCGGATCCATCACGTCAGTCGGAGGTATGGAGTTCGAAGCTGTTACCGGGGCAATCACACAGAACGCCGGCATTATCACCTCCAATGTCGGGTCTGTGATTATGAAATCCGCGGCAGATCTGAATATGACAAACTACAATATTGCTAATCCAGGTAGCACGAATCTAACACTGGATAGCACGAGTGGCTCAGTAACATCTGACGATGCCGATGATTGGAAATCAATAACAGCCACGGCAAAGAATAACATCGAGCTTCAGGGAACGGGGGATATAAAGATTGGCGGCGATTTGGAATCTACTTCCGGTGGCGTATCAATTGTTTCAGATAGCGGCACAGTCTTAACAACAGTTGATAACGTTACTATAACCGGCAATTCCACTTCTGGTACTGGAGTCGACCTGCCTTTTGGTAGCGGAAAAGCTGCGATTATGATTATTACTAAAGAGGACCTGACATTGGGCTCTAATATCCACCTCAAAGCCAAAGGGCAATATGATCCCCAACAAAATGATGATCGTCTTGACGTCGGATTTGATCCTTCACTAAGCGGAGGCGGCGATCCGATCGATGTTGCGATTTACCTTGGTAGTCATCGGAAGGATGCTGAAGGCGAGCCGATTGGTCATGTGGCTGTTGAATCGATGGTTGAAATTGCCAAAGATGGCACTATGGTTGTTGATGCCGGTGAGAAAGTAACGTTTGGAGGGAAATTCAACGAATCAGTTTTCAATCAAACACACAGGCTGGAGGTTGTCTCACGTAGAAGCACGACTCTAAACGAGGTAGTGACTTATAAGCGGCTCCCTTATGCGGATGAACCAGAGAGTATAAGAAATTGGTTCACATCTCCGGGAAGTTTTACCGGAGCATATGCACTGCGAGGGAAAGAGTTTTTTGCGGAGATTTTGGCATTGATCAATCCTGTGCCGCTGGTAGCACCCAGACCATTGGAACTGGAGGTGCGCAATGAGGTGGAAGGACAAGATACCGATGCTCTGGAAAAGTTGTTAAATGAATTGGGAATCGGAGTTCAGCCGTATGTGACAGATGCCTATGCAGCCTCGCTCAGCACGGACCTGCGTCTTTATAGTGCAGCGGAAAAACTTCAGCAGCTAATCCCCGTCCTCGAAGATGTCGGTGGCACTCGAATCGCTGGGTTGCGAACTGCGGTTGCACAGACCTTCCCGTCACTCGATGTCCTTTCCGAGGAGCGGATGGATTCGTTCGCTCAGGAGCTGACGCGTCATAAAGGTGATGGTTCAGATTATGATCTGGCAGGACAGTGCATTTTTGCTTTGACGGAGTATGTCAATATTCTGGGCACAGATATCGGCTGGCCCGTGGAAAAGTCCGTCGGATTCGTTATGGGCAGGTACGTTCCGAGATTGACCGAAGGCGATGAAATCCGGATTGCTGTTATTCAAATGCAACTACAGAAAGCTCTTGGAATTGGAGTTTAAGTCGAGCTATGCGAGCACCAATGAGATTGATTGACAGGTATACCTAAAGGCCTGAGAATTCGGTCTATTCAGCGATAAACGGACTTTGATATCTTTGCGTTTTGTCAATGGTGTTGCCGGTTTATCTTGCCGGTACGATAACACGAAATCCGACGTCGTTGTCCCTGTCGCTGAAGCTCACTGTGTAGTCGGAATCATATTCCAGAAGTATATACTTTGGAGGGGCCAGACAGGAACCGCCGCAGATTACAGACTGCGCATCATTACCATCATCCCGGCACCATTCCCATGCATTGCCGATCATATCATAAAGGCCCCAGGCATTTGACCTGCCAGCGCCGGCCACGGGCCAAACCGAATTATAAGTGTCGTTTGAATGAACGATTTGGTTAGGATCGAGAATTTCATCCTGTAGATAATCTTTAATAGCCCCGACAGGTGCGATAGGCAATGGTGGAGTTTCTCTGTCCTTCTCGCGGTTCCATTCGTCCGCCGAGTTCTGCCAGGCAAGCCCCCTGACGTGAGCATAACTGCTGATTTCACCTTCATTTTCGCCCCAGGGCTTAATATTTCCTGTGTCGGCGCTGCATGCATATTCATGCTGTGACGCGCTGGGTAGCTGACCGCCTAACCATCCAGAATAGGTTTGTGCGCCGTAGTAGGTTACCCAGGTTACAGGCAGATCGGCCTCTTCTTCGGCCACTGAAAAATTATTTCCTGACTGATCCCATTTTATAGCGGTGGGTGGTGTATTCGTAACGGTGCATTGTATCAGCTTATTATTAGTCTGGTCGGTAAATATTGACCAGCCCGGAAGTTTGGGACTGCCTCTCGTTGCTCCATGTTGCTCAAGAAACAGCCGATATTGTTCATTGGTTATTTCATGGATAGTCATATAAAAGGGCTCAGGATTGCCGGAGCTTGCGGGGATGAATCTGAGTATTATAGTGGGATCTTTCTTTGACACAATGTATTTCGGCCAACCAACATTTCTGGCGTCATTGAGATCTATCGTTTGAAAGAAATCGATCCATTCTCTCTGCTCATCTTTGACTGCTTTTCTTATCTGCTCCCAGTCGGCGACCTGGACCGTTTTATTGAAAAGCTCTTTGAGATTGGAAAGCGACAGAATGTTTTGGGCGGTATCTTTGGCTTGCCTGAGGATATCGAAGCCCTTATCGACAATTGTCTTATTGTCGGCTTCTGCCGGCAACCGGTTGATATTGACGGGCTCAAAATTCTCGCTTAATCCTATTCTGGTGGCGAAAACAAGACGCTGGGTTTTATCTTCTAAAAGCTCCAGATGCTTGCAGTATTCGGGCTTGATTATCGACCTTATCGTTATTTCATGGGACAATAATGTTTCCCAGAGATTTTTGCATGTATTGGTATTAATTTTGTCTGTGTTTTTTTCGATAGCCGGCAGGGCGAGCAAGGCCTCCACAGTCTGCTTGGTGACGACAAACCTGGTGTACTCCTGCTCGAGTTTCTCGATATTTTGTTTCGAAGGGCCGGTCAGTGTGCTGCCGACCGTATCAATAAGTTTTGAGATATCGTTGAGTCTCACACCCAAAAAGTCCTTCTCAGACTTATCGGGAGTTTCTGTTGAAAAACCATCCTGCTTGCGGCCGAGCTCATTTTCAACAATCTGTGTGATTTCGGTGATTTTCTCATACCAGGAATACTCCATACGCGGGTCCTGCGCCAGTTTCTTATAACCCTCGACCTCTATGAGCCAGTCACGAAAAGTTTGTTCTGTGACAGGTTCCTGAGAGTTGTGGATAATACTGCTCTTAAAGAAAATGTCTTTTAGGATTTTATCATTTTTCCAATCTGTACCGCAGACATAGTTGGCCAGAGCCATGGAAAGACCTTCGAGGTTTTCAAGCTCGCTAAGACTATAACTGTTGATTGCTTCAGTGACGAATTCGTTAAAGCCGGCGAGGATTTTGTCATCTGAGCCGCTGTTATCAATCAGCACCGTCTCGCGTCTGATAGCCGTTTTGGCAAGGCTGTCGAGAAGCTCGTCCCTGCGGCTGATTGCTTCAAATGCTGTTCTGAGTTTTTGCCGGACTTCCCTATCCCTGCCGAGGTCTTCATATTTTTCCGGCCATGGCGGATTCGAGAGGTCGCCGAGCCTTATCCAGGCAGAATACGCTGCTTCCGTCTGCAGGCTGGTGTCCAGTGCATTTCGTACGAGTTCCTGCCTGTCGCCGGATTGTTCTATCTGCTCAAGTTTATTAACTCTGGTTATCAGTTCAGAAAGTCCATCGCGGATTTTCGTTTCTTTGAGGGCGTTGGTGTCCTTCCATTTCTGCCAGACTGACCGGATGCTCTGATCGCTCTGAGGCAGATCCTCATCAAAGAGATAGCAAAGTTGCAGTCCATCTTCAATCGCATCGAATGCTGTAAAGATGTCGGCCAGATCGGCTCGCCACTGCTTAAATTCGGAGGATTGTGAAATCCCAAAATTTATGAAGGTGCTGTCATTCACATCCGGTATACCATTCTTAAGTGGAATATTTTCAACGATGCTGCTGATTCTATTGTTTCTTTCCAGTTCATAAACATCTGCAAGTTTCTGTTTCCAACTTTTTTCTCCCGCCTCAGAGGCCATATCCGGGGGCAATTGTATCTGTAATTGTCTTTCTAAAACAATAAGGTTACCACGTGTTTCTTCTATCTTTTGCCGCAATTCCGCATATGATTCCAGGTTTTGTTCGATCGTAGAAAGGGGGTATTCATTCAGAAAATTATCCCTGAGCATAATCCACTTTTCATTAACCTTATTGTCCTTTGCAGTCGAAATGAATTCTTTCTGTATTCGTTGAACATAATCTCTCGGCAGTTCCCTTGCTCTATCGGCTCTGTCCAGAAGTTCATCAAGCTGGGGCTTGTACCGGTTGATTGTGTTGCTGATCTGTTGCTCGTTTTTTGCTATCGGTTTGATTACCTGGATCTCTTTAATCCCTGGTTGTAATCCGCTTAGGTCTTCGGCACATGCGTTAGCTTCCTTGGGATTGGATATGAGGGCTTCTTTTATATAGCCTTCAATAGTATCGACCAGGCAAAATATTGCTTCACGGGGATCAGGACGCAGATAAAGATACCCTTTAATAACATCAAGCCTTTCTGTGAAAGTCAGCTCCGTTGGAGTATCTGCGGAGTCATTTCCGTGTTCATTTGAGAAAGCTTCTCGATTAATATTTGTTTGCCAGTTACTCTCAATAAATTCCGCGATTGTCCGGCTCATATCCACCAACTTGCCGAGCCTGTCATTTAGTTCGTCGACACGGGTTGCATCAGCAACCTGATTGGTAACATAGACATAGTCAAGCTTGACAAGGACCGGGTCGCCTGTAGCCTTAATCGTTTTCTCATACCCAATCATATTCTGGAGTGACAAATCAATATTATTCAGTACACCTTTCCGGCTGATTTCCAGAATTAAATTAACATTTTCGACAATTGGCTTGTTTGGCTCGGGCTTTGCTTTTTCGATCAATTCGCTGAGATAGGCAGCAGATTTCTGCCAGTCGAGGCTTTTGAACTTATTTGCGGCATCAGTCATCTCAACCAGAAAAGGCCATGCATCGGATGAGTTGGGATCGAAGAAGCTGCTTATTTGCTCAATTGCTGCCAGTGCATCCTGCGTTCTTTGCTGCTCGGCATATTCCGGATGTCCTATTATCTCCCGAATATATAGCTTTGCCTCGCTGCGCATCACTTTGTCGGGATAGGATGCTGTTTCGATTTTTTCCAATATCTCACCAAGTCCCGCGTCCCGGCTCCAGCTATCTCGTATTGCCTGTTCAGTCGAGCTTTGACGCAGATCGTCTATCCATGCCTGGTATTGATTGCACAGGCTCTCCCATTCTGCTTTTTCAGGCGGAGGTGGTGGACGCAAAATCAGACCTAACAGCACGGCAATTAAAGCGACCAGGACAATTCCTGCGGCAATGAGACGGCCGGGCGAAAGAAGCTTCTTTACTACTCTAAGCTTTTCCAGCTCCTCGCTCACCTTCTCGATTGTGATAGTATCCGATTTAACAGAGGCGCTTAATAAAAGATTGCACAGGTTCCTCCAGCCGTCGGCCTGTTTTCCCAGTTTTGCCCATTCCGGTGAGTCAGGTACCTGCCATCCGTCGACAGCGGGAGTAGGCCGATGTGTAATAAGCTCATAGATGAAGCGTGCTATGGCTCGCAGGTCGTCATCCCAGTATCCTTTGCTGTCGAACTGCTCATCGGATGAAGGGTCGGACAATACGATTCGCGTCTGCGAAATCTCCCCTGTGCCTGCCATTAGAACATTCGTCGGCTTGAGGTTGCCATGTGGCCGCCCGCATTCTTCTTTGAGCTCAATCAGCCCTTTCACGATGGCTTCGACAATCGCATGAAAAACCGGACTGGAAATTCTAAGCCTGCCGTCTATTAATTGCTGAAGGCAGCGGTCGTATTTGTCGGTTACATAAAATGCTCCATCAGGAATTGAGCCGAACTCGTAAACAGGCGCCCAGTGTTGAGCACCACCGCCGGAGACTTTCTGCTGAATTTGGGCGCTGTTGAGAAACAGGCCTGTTTCGCTTTTTAGGAGATCCTCTCCCAGGATCGAAGCGGATGGTTGAAAGATCTTAAGGGCAAACTTTTCCTCGGGGTCGGCTGCTTGGCGCCCGCTATAAACTACAGCAACGCCGGTCCGATGAAACTCATGAACACTCTCAAACCGGCCAAAACTTGACATTTACTTTCTACCTTATCTTGGACTCAAGCAGACCTTAACTACGTCTCAGTCTGGTTTTGGTACGGTTATAGCTTCTATGCCTTTCTCTTTTATCTCGATGTTAATTTGTTTTACGCGCAACCCCCAGCGTTTTGATTTTATATCAGGCAGTATCAATCGCCTTGCATCATCATTGCCTTTTTTGTCGGTAAATACTCCCGGCAGGTCTGCCAGAACGAAAAGATATCTTGCTTTCCTGTCTTTCCACCTACGCCTGATTGGGTCTTTTTTGTCAAGAGTAAATGTACATGGTCCCCGCCCAAATTGAAACACGAACATGTCCTCTTGACCAGATTGTCGGAGTGTATTCCCCGGTGTCCAATAATCAGTCATCGACTCCGATTCCCACTTGCTTTTATTTATTTCATTAACTCCGACCAGATGGACCTCAACTGATTTGTTGCAAATTGAATCACTTGCGACCACAGTCACTACCCGAGAGCATCCCACTGTTAACAGCCCCAGTAGAACCAATCCAAGTACATAACATCTAAACTGCGTGGTTTTCATAATAAGCTCCATCAATTTCTAAATTTATATATTTGTCTATATCCCTTTTTCGGACGATTACGCCATTTACTTTGCCTTTTCTTGCCCTGCCAGCCGGTTTTATTTCAAATATTATTGGTCTAAAGTACGCTGTCAACCAATAAATATTAGACTTTAACAAAGTACTTTCCCCCAAAGGCTGATTTACTCAGAATCTAATACCAGGAATTTCTAATGATTGTTGAATGTTTTATCCTGTTACGTTACGATTGCTAAGCGATTTGTTAGAATAAAGTTGAGATTATGGAGATTTTTGGCTATGTCCGGGAAATTGTCTTTAGGAAATGTAGATTTTGAATTGAGAACGCTAACTTCATTGGCGCCCGGGAAAGCAAAAGAAAACACGCCGTTTTCTGTTGCTGTATTAGCTGACTTCAGCGGCCGGGGCAATCGTGGCTTGTGTGAGACAGGTCCTTTGATTAAAGCTCGTCGGCGAATCTCGGTAGATGTCGACAATCTGGAAAACTTGCCGATGAAACTTGATGCTCGGATTCATGTTCCCCTCGGCAGCAAGGATGGACCTCGCGTAATCCTGCGGTTTAACGAGATTTACGACTTTCACCCTGACAAAATATTCGACCGTTTGGAAGTCTTTCAAAAGCTCAAGACTACCCGAAAGCTCCTGCAGTACCCGGCAACATTCGCCGAGGCGGCTTCGCAAATGCGCTCTTGGGTGATAGGCCAACAGGAGAAAATCAGGCCCGAGGACGAACCGGCCAAAAGCAGCCCGGATCAAAATGAGACTGATGCTGAGACAATTGAGCGATTGCTCGGGAAAAAGACTAATCGAGAATCTATCGCGGCCTCAACGAGGCAATTTGATATAGAATCGCTAATCCACGAGATAGTGAAACCATACATTATCCCCGCCCCTGACCCGCAGCAAGCTGAACTTATCACTCAGGTTGACCAGGCAATTAGCGGTCAGATGCGAGCGATTCTTCATTACCCCGACTTTCAGCAGTTAGAAGCTGCATGGCGGATGCTCCAGTTTCTCGTAAGCCATATCGAAACCGACGAAACGCTTAAGTTATATTTAATTGACGTAAGCAAGACCGAACTGGCTGCCGATCTAACCATAACGAATCAGGTTCATTCCACCGGTACTTACCATCTTCTTGCCGAGCAAAACGAAGCTGAGCCGTACGCTGTCATATTAGGCGGCTATACGTTTGACCAGACCGCTGAGGACATTACGCTGCTGCGCCGGCTTGGTTTGGTGGCGCAGGCTGCAGAGGCGCCGATCCTAATAGCGGCTGATTCACATTTTGCCGGTTGCCCATCACTTGCCGCTACACCGAATCCAAATGATTGGCGATGGCAGCCCAATGCATCCGCTGTCCCTTTGTGGCAGGAGCTTAGACGTTCACCCGAGGCGGCGTATATCGGCCTTGTTCTGCCCCGGTTTCTGCTGCGGTTGCCTTATGGCAAAGATACAGATCCGATTGAGCAGTTCGATTTCGAAGAATTCTCTCCTTTTGCCGACCACGAGCAGTACCTGTGGGGTAACTCAGCCGCCCTCTGTGCATGCCTACTGGCAGAGGCCTTTCGTGAATTCGGCTGGTCCCTTACGAACGGGCTTCGTTACGACCTGGCCGGCATGCCGATGCATATATATCAGTCCGATGGCGACAAGCACGTTACTCCCTGTGCTGAGACGATTCTGACCGAGCGGGCGATGGAGGCACTCATCGGCAGAGGGCTTATGCCTGTGCTTTCAATTAAAGACCGGGATGCCGTTCGCGTACCGCGTTTTCAGTCGATAGCGGAGCCGCCCGCCCCATTGACAGGGCCTTGGCGGTAGCAAAGAGGATCGATTTTATCCTCCGATGATGACGGTAGGAAAGCCAGCTACGATTGTGCCACCATGGGCCGTGCTGTCCCCCATTCGAGCAGCGGGCCGGTTACCTATCAACACGGTCATCGAGCCCTTAACGATAGCATCCGGCGGACCGACACAGGTGGCCGCATCGCCCACACACGCGGCGGGCAGTCCGCCGATAAGGACAGTCGGACAGCCGGGAGGCAGTATCGGGCCTCCGACATGCGGCTTGGGCCCAACCGGTGTCGGATCCTGCATCGGACATGTATGCATATCAGTGATTCTTGCTGCCGGCGGCATTTATGTTTCTCCAATTATCTGCTATTTTAATTATCGTATTATTGATTATATCAAAAAGCGTGAACTTGACAAATCGCTTTTCAGGCAGATATCTATATCTTTCCCTGTGCTATCTCACATCAGCGAGAGAACCGAACCAGGGATATGAGCCGCCTCATCAATGTAGTGTTGAAATCCAAAGACACCCTATCTGGAATTGAAGGTTATTCTACTTTTTTACTAAGTTCTACAGTTTTGGTGCCCCATCCACTACCGCACCTCTTGCACAATTGACCGGGTGGAAAATCTCTTTCTTGTTTACACCTTGGACACCATGAGCGTTTTTGAGCTTGCTGTGCTTGAGGTTGCTGTTTTTTGGTCTTAGTTTGTTCTTCTTCTTTGATGACTGTTACTTTTTCTTTTGGCTCAGATTCCGATTTCCCTGAGGTCGATGTCAATCGTTTTTTGATATCTTTGCTATTCCAGAGGTGCATCCGGTCCCCGTCCAGAGAGACTTTCTTGATTTTAAAGCCCCCGTTTTCCTTATTCAATTCGATGATGACGTTATGGATTCTGGGTTGCGGCTTAACGTCTTCGGATTTCTTGATTTTACCCTTGCTGTCACACTGCAGGACCGCCTTGCCTTTATCGTTGAAAATATGGAATTTGAGATACACCTGTTCCGTCGGATACTGTATCAGATCTTTTTTCACACTATTTGTATTGAATCTGCCGCTGCTGCCTTTAACATCCCATACACCATCCCTCTGGGGAGTGATGATTATCATCTTATTCAGCAGATCATTCCACTCTTTGCCTTCGCGCGCGTCCTTATCCTTGTTCTGCTTACCGAAAGCGAGCAGCGAAAACTCTGCCTGGGAACCCGAGCCGGTCGTTGGGTGTTTATTGACTGCCGATTCCAACCACGTTTCTTTCCACCATTTAACCCGATTAACAGTGGGGCTCCAAGGTTTCTTCCCTTCAACCTGCTTTCTTGTAGATCCACCGGCTCCCGCCACCTTTGTTTCCTTGGTAGACGCAGTCCAGAGGCCAAGGCTCGCCTTTTTGTCCTTCCGAACGAGCGCCTGCGGGATGACCTCGACACACCATCTTGGGATTGTACTATCAATGGTGTTTTTCTTCTTATTCCCCTTGCTTACCTTATTGGCCTTCTTAGTATCACTGGGATCTTTCGGCTCCAGGTACCCTCCGTGCGGGTAGGTACAAACATGGAGACGTAAAAGTTTATTGTATTGGTCCGTTTCTCTCTCTTTCTTAATGGACGGTACTTCCTCGAACACAAAGCCATGTCCTGTGTCGATGTTCCAGTTCATCTGGAGGTATTTGAATCCCGATTTCTTGGCGGCGTAGACATCGTCGTCTGTGACTTTGCTCTTGGGAAGCGGCTGTTCGGACACGATGTAATCCAAAGCTTCCTTTATCATATCTCGCGACAGTTCTGCGGCGCCCTCGATATGATTCTCGAATTCAATTTTGCCGATTGCTTGACCGGAGACCTCTTTTTCAAGATTATCCATTGTTTTTTTATCCGGGGTGATGGTATTGCAGTAGTTGCGGAACGAAATAAGAGATTTATTACCGTCATTGATGAAAAAAGCATTAACGATGCCGTATTCGTAATCCGTTACTCCCTTAACTTTCTGTCCGTAGAACTCAGCAAACGCCCTTCCGATGAACGCGCGTTTCTCTTTATTTTGACGCAGGTCTATGGAGGCGGTGACAGGTAAATCCACCTGCTTCCAGTCCGTATTTTCAGGCCTTTCGAATAGGTCGCTTTTGACATATGCATCCTGGAGTTGTTCGACGACGTTGTGCGTCTTCCAGAGTTTTTTAAGGAGTATGCCCCGAAAGTGCCTGAATTTCTTCTCAAGCAATTGCAGCGCCCCGGCGCGGCTGTTAACAAAGGGATGCGCGACAATATCCCCGGCCAGATGACAGATGTGCCCGAGCCAGTAAGAAAGCTCGCACTCAAGAGTGCGTTTGAGTTGTTCATTCTTCTTCCATTTTCCTGCTTTAATTTTAAACTTCAATTTTATCAGGTTGTAAATCACCAGCGCGCCGGTCTTATTGTAGTGGGCAAGGGCAGCCAGATCTTCATGCGCCGGTGTGGATGTCCACAGGTTCTTGGGCAGGGACATCAGGTCAGGACCGTTGGAGCCGAGGTATCCGTAGCTCGCCAGCACGCCGGCCTTGTCGTCTTTATTATTTTTCCATTCTTTGATCTGTTTAGTCAGTTTTTTCTTATCCCAATTCGCATTTCCCATGGTATTAAAAAGGTTTTCGTTACTTGTTTCCAGGTTCTTAAGGAACTCGCGGACAAACCGGTGGTTATTTGTTTCTTTTTTGGGCTTGTTGCTAAAGTCCTTCAGGGTGATCTTCTTATCTTTGAACATAGTTTTCTTGTATATCCAGAGATGTGTGATAGTTCCCGGCATTTTCTTTTCTACTCCTTGAATCGGTTACGGCTTTTCTGAAAGCTTCTCATCTAACTGCATGGTACCTCGTACATCCGTACGTATGCGGCGCCGTCCGCGGTGTCCTCATAGAAGCCGATTAGAAGGTACAGCTTCTTCTTATCATAAAGCACGGCAGGCCGAAGAACGCAAGTCTCGTCCTCTTCAACAAACGGGTGGACACCACTGATGCGGACGGGGGTTCCGCCAACTACGTTCCCATCGGAATCGAGCAGGCATACTTCTGTCGTTGCCGGCCGTAACAGCATCTCGTCAACTTTCTGCTCACCGAAGTTCTCGATGAGCAAAGAGCGCATGATCTCGTGCCCCTGATCCCCGGCATCCTCTTCCGGCGGGCTTTCTGTCAAAGCCTTCCTCATCTCCGGCGTCGCCCGCTTCTCGAATACTGTCTCGACGTCTCTGGCAGAGGCCGGATCAAAGAAGGTCGCCACGAATATATCGCCGCCTTTGCCCGTGGCGGGATACCTTGAGAGTGAAACAAGTCTCTGATGAAGGCCGGATGTAATGTGCGGGACCCATGAAAGGTGGCTGGCCCAATGGAAGCCGAATTGCCGGAAGGTCTGGTCATAAAAGCATACGACAGAGTTGCCGTCCCTTTTAAGTCCCGATGCGACTGCAACGATGGCCGAGTGTTCGCGTTCGAACACGGTATCCGGGGATGCTGCTGCCACACCCACGACTATACAATCCAGGCTGTCGGAGCCTGTTGCGATGAAGATCTCGTCCTCACCGTCGGAATTCAGGTCGGCCGCTGCAATGGAAACGTTTCGTGCCGCATTGGGGGAGACACTGGCCACATTGTAGAGATGTCGATTTTTGGTCTCGTAAACTGAAACCTTGCCATCCTCGCGGACGAAGACAAGCCTCTTTGCACCGGATTGTCCCGATGCGACTACCATGGGCGATACTGATGGCGGATCGAGTTCCAGCGGAAGACCGGGCAGTGGTTTTCCCGATGCATCAGATATGGAAAGCATGCTCACGCTGTCTGCGAGAGGCGCGTCAAGGCTCAGGAATACGAGTTCCGGCCGGCCGTCACCGTTGACGTCCACCACGCGGGGCTTATGCTTAACAAGATTGGCGTTTGACGGCTTCAGCGTAACTGTCTCAAGAGGGCGTCCGCCGAATCCGAAGGCCCGCTGTTGCCCTTCCCAGTCTACAACAATAAGTTCATTCCGGCCGTCCCCGTTCCAGTCACCCACGGTCAGGGGCTCGCCGTCATGTACTTCAAAGCCTCTTAGAAGGGCAAACTCCGTGGGCTTGTTCGTACCGTGAAACATAGGGATCACAGTTACTGAGCCTGCTATCTCAGGATCGTACTGCGTGGTTACAAATCCCCAGGCCCAGTCGGAACGCACCTTATGTGAGGCCTGCTGCCTCCAGAAGAAGGGCGATATCAGGGAATTCGAATCCAGTTCTTTTTCCAGCAGTAAAGTCGCACCTGTGTCATTTTGTATCATGATGAAATCCTTTCTGGATTCGGACATTGACATTCCCGGCGTCCTATGCACTAACTACCGTGCTCCCGCACCAGGGCATCACGCGTGGCCTGATCAACCTCGCCTGATACAGACAGACCGATGTCCTGCTGAAAGGCCTTAATTGCTTCTTCTGTTTTTTCGTCCAAAGTCTCGTCCACTGGACCGCAGTCATATCCCAGGTTGTGGAGTCTTGCTTTTACGCCACTGGTCTCGCTGACGGGATTCATATGCCCCAGTTCGAGGTCAAATTCGTCTCCGGTGTCTTTGAATGAGATTTTGCCTTTTACGGCGTTCGGCGGAATAGGAATTTCGGCCTGGCCGTCTTTATCGGTTTTCCCTTCGGAGATCATACCGTCGATATCCACGATGTAGGGCTCGTCAGACCTAAGTTCACCGTTCAGCTTAAACTGAAGGATGAGCTTCTCAGGAACACCCTTTCTTTTGAATCGGTGGTGCTTCTCGCTGGCGCAGGATTCTTCTTTTTCTTCTTTGTCGCGTATGTATACCTCATCGCCCGGCATCAGGACGTTAGGGTCCTTGCGGTCCTGCTTGAGCTTGCTGTTTTTAGAATCGTTCCAGATGGTGTCGGGAAAGAAGCCGTACTTGAAAGCTATGCTGGAAATGCAGTCGCCCTGCTTGACTATGTATTTCTTATAAGGCATCAAATCTTCTCCCAGGCTTCCTTGTCAAGGTCCGGGAAACAGACCTTGCACGTACCCTTCTCAAGTCCTTCCACACGGGCGAAGCCCTTTTCGTTGAGAGTGCCCTCGGCCACCGAATTGTCCGGCAGCGTTATTTTGTACTTCTCGCCGGGGATACCCTCGTCGTCTTCGCCCACTAATTCAATCTCGATCCGACTGGTCTTCTTCTCTTCTTCTTTTAGTTGTTCGACAGTTTGCTCACCGGCGGCAGTTCCCCCGGCTTGCGGGCCGGCGGCAATTGCACCGGCTTGCGACGACTTGTGCGGTTTAACCTCCTCAGAGCCGTACTTGCCGGATTTCGTCTGGCGTTGCTCGGTCTTTATCTCAGCCACTTTGCCGGGATCGGCGATGTCGGCATCATCAGCCTGTTTCGGTACCGCCGGGGGGACGGTATTGGTTGCTTTTCCGCTCTTGGGACTCGGCATAATGAAATCCTTCGATCAGTTGATCTTTACTAATCCACCTTGTACCTCTACAATGGCAGAGCCCTTAACGGAGGTCATCGTACCCTGCACATCAATATTTGCCGGCGACTTAACCTTGGTACCAGCCGTACCCTTGATAGAGAGCTGGCCCATAGACTCGAGTTCCAGTGTACCCATCGTGCCGATCTTGATACCGCCGGCCTCGATGGCTATATAGGATTGCCCTACCTTAATGGTGACGTTGGTCATTGCTTCAATGACAATATTTTGTCCTTTCAGGTAATAATCAGAGGTAACCTGCTCGGCGTGGTTGGCTTTAAAGATCTCTATTACGTCACCTTTGACCGTCAGGGATTTACTGCCACCGACTTCCTTGGCCTCCTTACCTACAACCTTGAGGTGCCGATCATTACCTATCTCTTCTAAGTGGTCAACATCGACTTTTTCGTGTCGGCAGTTCTTGATATGCTCTTTCTTGTCTTTTTCGACCACGAGGTGCCTGCTTCCCTTCCCATCAGTTCCGACGGTCTCGAAGCGGTCGTTCTTGATGCGGATATCGAGGTTCTTCTCGCCGTGTATATAAATCTGCTCTTCGCCTTTTTTGTCTTCGAAACGAATTTCGTTGAAACCTTCGCCGCCCTTGCTGGAATTCGATTTGAGAGTAGAGATTGTTTTGTTGCCGGGCAACTCATATGGCGGCATCGCCTGTTCGTTGTAAACCCGGCCGGTTATAATCGGCTTGTCAGGATCGCCCTCAAGAAAATCCACGATAACTTCCTGGCCTGTACGGGGAGTATAAATAGCTCCCCAGTTCTTGCCCGCCCATACGTGCGCCACTCTTATCCAGCAGGAGCTGTTTTCGTCGGCCTTGCTGTAACGGTCCCAGTGGAATTTAACTTTAACTCGACCGTATTCGTCCGTATATATCTCTTCGCCCGACGGCCCAACAACAATAGCAGTCTGTGGACCTGAAACCTTTGGCTTTGGCGTAGTACGCGGTGAACGAAACGGCTGTGAGCTTTTGATAGAAGTAAAGCTGCACGAAAAGGAGGACTCACCGCCTGCGGCATCGGCAGAAAAAATCTCATCGCCCTTAATAGTATAATTCGCGGAAGTAATCAGGTATTCGTCGTTCTGATCATCGCGGGGATGGTCCGTGAGGTTGAAATTAAAGCCTACACAGATACCGCGGGAGTCGGAGCTGGCCTTTGCCACTTCGTACTGAGCCTGAAGTTCTTCGATTCTCTTCTTGGTATAGTCTTCTCCATGGCCGGTTTCGGTGTATTCGCCGGGATAATCGTAGATTTCGAAATCTGCGGCGGTATGTCCACGGCTTACTTTGGTCCTTGCCTGCAGGTCCCCTTTGGGATTCTTGAAATCGAAATCGTTCAGAGCAAACGAGCAGGGTTGGAGATGGGTCTCAACAGCCCAATCCGAAATACACTCTTTTTCCGAGGTTCCAGTTTCCGCGGGTTGATAGCTGAGTTCTCCGAATTCAGGATAAGGCTCATGAGCGCTGGCTGAATCGGCCATTACCAGTGAGTGTTTACCTTTCTCGTGCTTAAAGTAATAGTAAATTCCTTCCTGTTCCATCAACCGGCTGACAAAATTGAAATCGGTTTCACGGTATTGCACGCAATATTCCCATGTGCCGTATGTGCCGCTTAAGCCCTTCTCAAAATCAGTGAAGCCGCGATCACGAAAAATATGCTCAATAATTTCCGGGACTGTCTTGTCCTGGAAGATCCTGCAGTCTGCCGAGCGGGTCAGGAACCAGAGCCAGGGCACTACAGTTGCGCGGTAGCGGGCCAGTTGACCTGAGGATGTAAGCTGCGTGAAGTGACTCACATAGCCGTTAAAGTAGCGAACTTTACTATCACCGAGATTAAGACGGATGCTTACGTTCTGCCCGACGATGCTCTCGGATTTGATTTGATAATCTTCGCTGGCCAGCTCCAACTTGTATTCGAAGAGCCGGCCGAGTTGTTCAGTGCCCGAGAAGCTTATCAATAAGAGAACATCCTCGCCCAGGGGCGTTTCAATTGCCAGTTCCCTGTTTTTCTGTGTTGGTTTCTCAGGCATTTTTGCAATTCCACCTATTAAATATTTCAGAACGCTTGAGTCTACATTTTGTGCTGCTCGTTTGCAACAGTTATCGTTTCTTTTCTGTGAGATTAATGTCAGTCGAAAGAATAAGTAAACTTGCTGTTTTTTACTCCCACGTGTACCCGTTTCGCAGTTTTGCCTTCCATAAGCCGTCTCAGCAGCTCCTGGCTGATTTCCGGCAGGACTGTGTTGGTCAGAATCGCGTCAACGGTCCTGGCTCCACTTTCGACTTCTGTACAGCGGCTGGCGATAAGATCAACGGCTTTGTCATCATAAGTAAACGGTATTTTGTGATTTTCCTGTGTCCGGCGGCCGATTCGGCCAAGTTGTAAACGAATTATAAGTTTCAGCGTTTCATCATTGATCGGATAGTAGGGCACTGCCACAAGCCTGCCCAAAAGAGCTGCCGGGAAGACTTCCAGCAAAGGTTTGCGAAGAGCCTTGCATATCCCTTCAGGCCCAGGCATCAGCTTCGGGTCTTTGCACATGTCCATAATCAAATCAGTCCCGCAATTGCTGGTCAGCAGGATAATCGTATTCTTGAAATCGATCAGGCGCCCTTCGGCATCTTCCATCTGGCCTTTGTCAAAAACCTGGAAGAATATCTCGTGCACGTCTCGATGTGCCTTTTCGACTTCATCGAGTAAAACGATGCTGTAGGGACGCCGGCGTACAGCTTCTGTGAGAATTCCTCCTTCGCCGTAGCCGACATATCCCGGGGGCGAACCCTTGAGCGTCGAGACGGTATGGGCCTCCTGGAACTCGCTCATGTTGATTGTAATCAGGTTGTTCTCGCCCCCATACATCGCTTCGGCCAGGGCAAGCGCCGTTTCGGTTTTTCCTACGCCGCTGGGGCCAACCAGAAACATCACTGCGATCGGCTTGTTCGGATTCTCTATGCGGGCCCGTGATGTGGTGATTCTCCTGGCAATAGCTTCTAACGCATGGTCCTGGCCCATAACTCGCTGCTTGAGCCTGTCGGCCAGATTCAAAACAGCTTCGATTTCATTCTTTACCATCCCGCCAACCGGAATACCCGTCCAATCGGCAACGACCGAGCCGACGGCCTGCGCATCAACGCAAGGAAGAATCAGCGGCCTTTCTCCCTGCAACTCGCTGAGCTGCTCCTGCAAAGATTTTAGTTTTTTGAGCAATTCTTCTCTATCGATGGTCTCTGATGCTTCCGGGGCAGTTTCGCCGGAGTCGGTATTGCTCGCTGTATTTTCAGTTGCTTCATCGGATTTCTTCTCAGCTTCGTCAGCGACATCTTCCGCTGTTTCTGTCTGCTCAATCGTTCCTTCGCCGGATTCTCGCAGTTTGGCGCGAATCTCCAGTATGGAATCTACCATCTCTTTTTCTTTCGACCAGCGGTCTTCTATCTCGGCTAATCTTTTGCGCTCCGCTTCGAGCTTCTCAGAAATCTCCGATTCCCGTTTTTTATGGTCAATGCCAGTGATAGTTTCTCTTCCTATGATCTGAAGTTCCGTTTCCATGGCTTGAATTCGCCGGCGGCAGTCCTCCAGCTCGGGGGGCACTGCATGCTGGCTGACGGCCACTCGGGCACAAGCCGTATCAGTTAGACTGACTGCTTTATCCGGCAGTTGACGCTCAGGGATATACCGATGTGACAGACGGACCGCCGCATCCAGGGCCTCATCCAGAATCTGAACTCGGTGGTGCTGCTCCAGATTTGAAGCCAGGGACCTCATCATGAGTAAAGCATTGTCCTCTTCCGGCTCGTCGATCTTTACCACCTGAAACCTGCGGGTCAGTGCCGGATCTTTTTCAATATACTTCTTGTATTCGGCCCAGGTAGTGGCCGCAATTGTTCGCAATGTACCCCGGGCCAGGGCCGGTTTGAGCAAATTGGCTGCGTCTCCGGTGCCGGCGGCACCTCCGGCTCCTACAAGAGTGTGTGCTTCATCAATAAAAAGAATAATCGGTTTAGGTGAGCTTTGGACCTCTTCGATGACCTGACGCAGACGGTTCTCAAATTCGCCTTTCATGCTCGCGCCCGCCTGCAGCAGGCCTACGTCCAGCACACGAACAGCTACGTCCTTGAGCGATGGCGGCACATCTCCTTCTGAGATTCGCTGTGCGAAACCTTCGACGACCGCTGTCTTGCCTACTCCTGCTTCTCCCGTCAAAATGGGATTGTTCTGACGGCGTCTCATAAGAATATCGATTATCTGCCGGACTTCCACATCGCGTCCCACTATCGGATCCATTTCCCCGCTCCGGGCTTTTTCAGTGAGGTCTACTGAAAACTTGGAGAGTGCTTCGGCCTTTCCCATTGCCGCAGGTGCCATCTCTGTGGTCTCGCCACCGGCTTCAGCTACGGCTCGCAGTGAGCTGCCGTCGGTTGCTGTGAGAGTTTCCTCGGGTGAACCACCTACGATTTTCGCAAAATTATCCGTCAATTCTTCCAGCTTGATTTTGCCGAACTCATTTGAAATACCCAGAAGAACGTTCTTAAGGCCGCTTGTCTTAAGCATACCGACGATCAGGTGGCCTGTGCGAATTTGCGACTCACCGAACAAGAGGCTGCCGTAAACCCAGCCTCGTTCGACAGAATCTTCCAAATGGGAAGACAAGTCCGAAATGCTTGTTGAGCCTCGCGGCAGACGATCCAGTTCCGCTGTCATATCGGCCGCGAGTCGCGACGGATCAATCTCAAAGTGTTTTATGATGCAGTGCAGGTCTGAGTCGGGCATTTTTAAGATCTGGTGCAGCCAATGTACAAGCTCCACGTAAGGGTTGCCCCTCAGCTTGCAGAATATCGTAGCTCCTTCGATGGCTTTGTAGCCTATACTATTGAGCTTTCCGAATAGAGATGTGCGACTTATTTCAGCCATTGTCAGGTCCTTTCGCCTTCATTTAATAGCGGTGGGAATAAACACTTTCCGGCATGAGCTGCCTGGTTAAAAACATTCGACAATTTTATGTCTTTAACCTCGAAAAAAGCCCAAATACCGGAATTTCTTACCTACGCGACTGTCGTAGTATTCGCAGGAATTTTCAATTAAATGAGGTATTGTGTCAACCTTTTTATTGGCTTCTTTGAATAATTAAGGTGATTGATTTAACTGAAAGATGTGGTGGAATCAGCTTTTCTGTTTGGTTAGTTTGAAAGCAGATACCCTCAGTTTGCCCAAATAGTGCTATACTTATAGTGATGGTTACATTGGATAGGAGTAAGTCAAAATCAAAGAGGATTTATGCCTATTGAAGAATCCCAAAATCATTGACGTCCAGTACGATATTTCAATAATTAAATAACTCAGGGTTTGTTGAAAAAGTTCAAAGTCATAACTAAGCGTGCTATGGTGAAATTTTCTTGGACGTGCTGAAGAATTAATATCAGGCTTTATACCAGAAATTGCTCATCATTCCACGTTTTTTTTCAACAGACCCACTGCCCTAAGTTTTTCTTGCGGATGTCCTTAATTTTTCCGCAAGTTTTAGGGGGAATTCCTGCGTTGTTTAATTTTCGAAAGATATTAATGCTATGTTACAAGGTAGTGAAACTGGCTTCCTGACATATCGTTTTTTGAAAGTGTAATTATTACGAGCTCCACCTTATCTATGTCGGATTCTGTGTTTGGATCAACCCTTCATAGCCTTTATAAATAGCTCTTCACCGCGATACCCTGTACGGTTTTTTACATTAAACCTCGCCCCCACTGCTGGGGGGACAGCCGATCGATTATGTCCGGGCCATGCTGCAGCTATAACCTCCCCTTTCGGGGATGCCCACACATCACAGGTCATCTTTGAGACAAAAAGCGCACTTGGAATATTGAGCTGAAGACACATACCGGCTGCAGCCGATGCCCAATCTTTTACGTCACCTACAAACGCGGCATGAGTAATTTTGTTTTTGACTGAATATGGCTCAAGTGCTTTTACATAGTAATTTGCGCTCGATACGGTGTTACCCAATTCCCACTCGGAGTTGGGTGGGAACATTGCGAGATGCACACCTATGAGGGTATGTTTGTCAAGTATGGGTATTTTACAGTAGAACGCCGCGGCCATGCAACTGTCTACATGGTAGAAATAGATTATGTCATTTGAACCTGCATAGACGATGTCCCCGGCTAATCCTTTAGCCTTATCAACTGCATATTCACCCACCTCACCCAATGCTACACAGATCTTTCGAGCCATATTTATTCTCCTGATAGAGAAGTGTTAAAAATCTAAAGATAGCCATTATTTTTGTAACTTTCAGGCCGATTCATGATGATTGCCATTTGTCTCTATTTCTCTTCGAAACGGTATATACTGTTCGGCCTGAGGTTCTCGGGCACGCAAATAAAAGTTAAATATCATTTTGTATATCCACTACTATAATTATAATTTTACTCAGATCCACTTCAAAGTCAAGATGAATCTAATGAAACCGGCTTTTCTGCTCGTTGACATTGAGACCCGGACGTATTAAAAAAACAACAGGGATGTGTCTGGGCAATGCGATTGCATTTTGTAAGGAACACGTGATGGTAGAACAATCCATAAAAATAGACTGTGGGGCTGTTGAAAAAGTCAGTGTTTTCCTTTATACAGATTATTCTTCATCCAACTTTTCTCAACACACATTTTCTTCTAAAACTGAAAGGAACTTTACTTATCACAACATCAAATCGCT
>Ga0180438_10004078_pt1 | contig 21366 bp, 21 predicted proteins | sample SS_ome_12_FD_132455 | JGI IMG/M metagenome (GOLD analysis project Ga0180438, IMG submission 132455) | Hypersaline lake sediment archaeal communities from the Salton Sea, California, USA - SS_3_D_2 metaG | ecosystem: Environmental > Aquatic > Non-marine Saline and Alkaline > Hypersaline >... | reverse complement strand
TAGTCTTTGGTATTGCAATTTTTTCGATAGTTTTGGCGGTTTATTACGTTCCACGAAGAGTTTCAAAGAAAACATTAATTGCAATTATAACAAGCAGAGGCAAAATTTCTTTTAAGACACTAGCTGACCAAATGGGAAGGGATAAGGAGCAAATTCGTAAAAAAGTGAAAGCATTAATTGCAGAAAACAAATTAAAAGCACACATATCTGAAGATAGAAAAAGAGTTGAACTTGACTAGTTAGAAAACTTTTTTCACTACTCCCGCCTCTGGAAGCCCCTACCCTTTAGGGTGGGGAGGAAAGAGGCGTTTAGACTAACATAAGTTAAATAATAATCCTTTCCCATATTTAACCAACTCTACTTTTTTGATAGATACGCTTTTGTCTTTTCCATTAACATTTTTTAAAATAACTCGCTTTCCAAGACAATGAGTACCTTTTACTCTATACGTTCTACCCTCAAAGTTTATAAGATCATACGGTTGTAACGGGTATCTCTGTCTTCTAATAGACGGTTTGAAACCTTTTCTATTCAATTGTAGTGAACGATTATTGCGCCGCACCTGAATGACTTCATACGGTCTACACCGTTCTTGTGTTGTGCCTCCCGCAATGACAAACGCATCATTAACATGCGACTTTTCTAATCCTAACTTATTGCGCTGGTATTTGGTAACGTACCCGTAGGTAAGCTCTGCTCCTAACTGTTCTACTAGCCTCCAACGAATGTTGTTGATACATGCTGCTGCTGTAAGTGACTTCTTTGCCTGCTGCTGGATGTGTGGGTAGCCAAACTCCTCGGCGGTTTTATCTCCCTTCTTTAGATTACAGTTCCTACACGCGATCGTTAAATTCGACACTCGGTCTGTGCCACCTCTGCTTTTCGGGACGATATGCTCAACTTCTAAGGGAACGTCTGTTTTACCACAATAGGTGCACTTTCGTCCCCACTTATACAATAGATATTCTTTGACTTCATAACCATGAAGTGTGCCCTGTTGATACTCTACGCCTGTAACTTCTGGATGCTGCATTTTCTGTGTGTCGAAATTCGCAGTCTCTATCCTTTTGTAAGTTATAGGAAGTAGCGTTGCAAGTGTTTCAACTAATCGAATATGTGAGTCATGTTTGTGCTGAGTACTAGGAGCTAACCATCCTTCAGGACGTTTACGATTATCAAATCGAGGTGGTCTATACCTAAGTCTGCCTCTACGTGTTCTACGATACCTCCGTCTTTCTTCAAGTTTTTTTGAGCCATCCTTGCGCAAGCTTAAAGTGCCACTGATAACTTCTAACTTATAGGTCTTGGCACTAAAACCGATTTCAGTAAAACCTATATCCACTCCTAATTTAATCTGTTGTGTCGCTTCTCCAGTGGCATATTTCAACTGAATGGTGAAAGGAAAACGCTTAACAACGTGTGCCTTTCCTTCTTTTAATAATTTCTTTCCTGTGTGTTATGTGGTAGGCATGAGCGGTTGCCCCCTCATGTTTAACACGTAGATAGGTACTCTCAAGTCCTATCTCCTCCTTTAAATTGCTTTAAAGCAGGTTGGTTCTCTTCGCCAAGGTTATCAGTCAGTACTCTACGGTGATCACTGAGAGTTTCCTCTCTGTTTAAACCGCCGTTTACAGAGCAAGGGACTAGAGAAGCATCCCTTGGTGTGTTCTTTAACTCTCCTGATAACGTAGATACCGCCATGTGTTTCCACCATGACCTCTCTTAGGCTAATCAACTAATTGCTCTTGCTCCTCACGGAACAAGCCCCATCCATCAGGGTGGGGTAATTGACATTGCTGGAATGCATTCCAATGTTTTACGCAAAAGAGTTGCGATAGCCTTCCCAATACCCTCTCCTGTTATTGCACTTGTACCCACAATAGAAAAGGAATCTCCAGCAACTAGAGAGAAATATTCCACATCTAAGGCATTAGGTAAATCCTGTTTATTTGCAACTAGAACAAAAGGGACGTTATCTGGAAGTTTATTCAACAATCGTTGGAGCATCTGCACTGCAGTTTTAAATGTTTGAGGTCTTGAGCTGTCAAAAAGAACAAGTAAGCCATCTGCTCCTTGAACTAAGATTTCTCTCATGAATTCGAAGTGTTCATGACCTGGCGTACCAAAAGCAAAGATTTTTATTCCCGACAGATTACAACGTCCAAAATCTAAAGCGACTGTTCTACCCTTCTCATTATTTATGCTAAGTGCTTGTTTTCCACTAAGTTTTTTAACAAAGGTAGATTTGCCGCAAGCTATAGGACCAGTCACGACTAATTTATATCTAAGCAACGGGATACCTCAGTTTTGTATTCTATTTCAGAACATCAATATTTGATTTAAGAATGCGTAACACATGGGTATGATAGATTTTGAAAAATCTTGTTTTGATTCAATCTAAAAGAAAAAGAAAATGTAATTTGATATGTAATTGACTATTCTCCAATGATTTGAACAATTACTTCTCTGGAACGGGGCTTTACATCAAGTTCAAGAAAAACAATCTGTTGCCAAGTTCCAAGTATCAGTCTCTTTTCATTAAAAGGTACTGTAAGACTTGGTCCTAAAATAGATGCTCTAACATGAGAATGTCCATTACCATCATGCCACATTTCATGATGTTTGTACCAAGCGTTTTTAGGGGCTAACTTTTCAAGGGCATTAGGTAAATCTTCTACCAAGCCTGGTTCGAATTCAATGGTTGTAATAGCTCCTGTCGCCCCGGGACAGAAAACTGTGGCGATCCCGTTATTTAAATTAGTTTCTTGAATTACTTTATTTACTAGCTTGGAGATATCAATGATATCTACTTCACCTTTGGTTTGAAACTTGATTTTTTTTGTCACTACGGGTATTTTTTTCCTCTCCTGGTTTTTTATGACTATTTTATCTGATATCAGCGAGAAGACCCCTTCCGAAAGGCAGGGGTAGTTGACTCTGATCAGAAGATTTGCTAACGGTTTCTCTTTAAAAGCCCTGAGGCGCCTTTTCTAATATCTTTTCCTTCTATTGTCTTCCTTTGAGATGAACTTGCAATATTCGCTGCTCTTACGACAGTTTGAATGATTATACTTTCTAAAATATCTCGGAGAACATCTGGTGCATCTTGGCCTATTCTTTTTGCACCAGCATCTTTTAGTAATCTCCTCATCGCAGTCTTTTTTAACTCATGTGTGTATAGTTGTGTTAAATCCCATCTTCTGATGAAATTTACAATAGCATCAATAAGATCCCTTTCTCCCAACTTTCTATTTTTGGCTGCGATTTCGAGCTGTACAGCATGCACTCCTCTTGAAATCTTTCCGTGATACGATACGATATCACCGCCCATATACTGAGGGCCCTCCATAAATGCGTATTCACCCTGAATACCTCTTGCTTCGAGTTCTTCACGGAGCATATCAATATAGTCAACGTTAATGGAAATTCCGCCAGACGTACCAAATAAAACGGTAATTTCATCAAATGATGCAATTGGTTTTTCCATACCATGAATATCTAAGAGAAGCACTTCTGAGTGAGTTTTAAGGAGATCAGTAATTATTTCTTGAATCCTTTTACGAAAGGGTGTGTCTCTCCACTTAGCCCTGTTGTAGTCTTTATCTTCACGTGAGACAGTCGCAATCAAAGTATATGCTCCAACTTCAGTTGCAACTCTATACGCTATTTCACCCGTCAAGAGATCAGCACGTGGACCCATTGCATGAGGCGCCGTCAATAAGACAGGTATATCTCCCGGTCTTTCGATAAATCCCTTTAAAGTCAATAAATTTTTCTCCACAGACTTCGACGATCTCATAGAATTCCCTTAGAATTGGGTGACAGAATGCAAAACTTCATGATTACTTTTTAATCTAGACTTTATAAAAAAATACTTTTTAATGAATTAGTGCTAATCTAGCCTTAAGGGATCATTGTAAGTCATCAAGCATTCACGTCACAAGACAAAAGGTTTCTATCAGAGGGATCGATTTGAGTATCATTGAAAAAATTTGTAGTGATTACAAAGTTGCAATCGGACTTGAAGAGGAAATTTTAATCATTTCAAAGGATGGAACACTGGTAGCTGCTGCAGACCAACTAATGGAAACTGCTGCAAGCCTATTGAACCGAGATGCTGAAAGACTGGAACGTATAATGCTGAAAATTAGGTCTCTTGACCCAGAACCCAACCTAGCACAAATTGAGCATGTTAGTTTACCGATTCCACTTTCAGAAATACCTTCTGCAATCACGGAAGGAAGATCGCTTCTCTTAGATTCCGCAAAAAGTTTAGGTTATAAATTATTTGTTCAAAGTTTACATCCTCTTGAAAGCAATCCGCATCCTATGTGTGGGACTCATATTAACGTATCTACAAAAAAAGGTGTTCAAGAGGCAATGAATCCTAAAGAGATATTAGCTGTATATAACCATCTTTGGAATCATCTTCCAGAGCTCATAGCCTTATCGGCAAACACGCCCATCATTCAAGGAGAGAAGGGAGCTACTTCAAATCGCGTTCTTAATTCTACAGTTCTAAAGCCGAATCCATTTGGTCAATTAAGAATTCCACAGCATAAACCTGCTCTGGTGCAAGATAGTTACTATGGTGCCCTTCGCTACTCGCTAAAAATAGGTGCAATTGAAAAAGAGCCAACGATAATAGCAAATAAAACAGGGCATAGATTACGAGACATTACACCGCGAGGCCCCTTTACAAACATTTCAGACGATAAGGAAGATAGTTTTGCTCGAAATCGTATTGAAACAAGAATTTTTGACAATCAAAGAGATCCGAAAAGGTTAGTTGACTTAGCGAGAATTGTGGGTGGGCTTGCCATCGAAGCACTATGTCTTTTAAAAAATGGTGACAACATCATTGAAGATCGCGCCCATTCTGTAAATCGAGAAAGAGCGATTTTGGATGGCATAAATGCCACTTTCTTACATGAAAAGAATGGTTCTGTCATAGAAATTCCTGCTAGAGAAAGAGTTCTTGAAATGCTTAATCGGACTGAGATACACAGAGAAATTCTAGGCGAACAACTTCAGACAGATTTGAAAAGTGCAAAAACTGAAGTAGAAATAAAACGCCCTCGCCTAGAAGTTGCGTATTCCAACCCTGAATTTGAACGCGTGAGAAGAAGTGGTAAAATGGTTGTATCCGTTCGCTTTGGAAAGGTTAAGAATGTTTCGGATATACGTAGCAGCAAGAAATACAAGATTTCGAGAGGTCAAACAATTACAGGAAAACTTGGAATTGGGCTTTCTTTGACTTATGATGAATCAGAAGCAACTCCAGGTCTAGTAACTGATTTCAAAGATGTTTTAATGAAAAATTATTTGTTAGTCTCTAGTATCCGTATTCCTCTCAATGAGTCTGATGAAATCATTGCTGCGATTTCTGAAGAAGAATACATGAGGCGACAGTTTTTTGGTGCGGACGCCTTCCCTTATTTCTTTTAAACATTTTTTTCTTCTAAGCCTCAAAAAATTATAGAAAAAGAGTGTACATTTCTAACTGCTTTATGTTCTCAATGACTCTTGTTCTGAAACGAAATTTAAAAAGCGTTGGTGCGCGGTGGGGATGCTCATTTGCATCGGTGGATGTTTAAATCCATACGCTGAAACCTCTACAAGAGCCCCTGTCATATTTCGGTCTAGAGCAATTTTTACTCCTCTGATGATGTCTAAAAGCACACTCACGCCAGCACTTGCATCAGGGAGAGTTAATCTTATATCTACGGTTACAGGTTGTCCGGCAAAACATTTTCCTTTAATCCAGAAGTAACTGGCGCGGATATCTTTCATAAAATCCACGAAATCCGTAGACCCAGCGACCAAAGGGACCTCGTACGGGACCGAACTACTTACTGATTCAGTTTTTACCGATCTTTTCTTACAGTAGCCCTTTTCATCAATAGCGGCGAGAGATTCTGTCCCACCACCTATATCAAGTTGATAACTCTCGTCAATATGTACTCCTCTTTGAACAAACAGATTAATGAGAGTCTTATGCAAAACAGTCGACCCAATTTGATTCATTAGGTCATCACCAGCGACAATGCATCCTGCTGAATAAAACTGTTCGCTCCAGTATGGATCAGAAGCTATCAGAATAGGAGTTGGATTGATAAAAGCACACTTTGTTTCAATTGCCGTTTGCGCCCACCATTTCGATGCTTTTTCGGCAATACTTGGAAGTAAGTTGATTATTATTTCTACATCGCTTGCCCTTATGACCTCCTTAACGTCTACGGGTTCAGAATTATCTACTTGTATCATTTCTTCCAGAGCACCTTCTGTTGAACCTAATGGGTCACACTTTTGTACAATAACATTTAATTCGGGGATTTCTGCAAACTTGGGGACATTATTAGGTTCTGCAAAGATTGCTGCGCTTAAATCTTTCCCTACTTTTCGTGTATCAATATCAAATGCAGCTACAATTTCAATATCAGTTATTTGGTATTTTCCTAGGGTGATGTTAAGGAAGCCAAGAGCCCCTTCACCCTCTTTTGCATCCTTATAGTAGTATAAACCCTGAACGAATGCAGAACAAAAATTTCCAACGCCTACAATAGCAACTTTGATTGGCATACTTTCATCATCTCTTATAATAAAGTGAACTTAGGACGAGTTCACACTCGGATTAATAAATAATTCGTTAATCGGTTTTTATCTGGTTTACGAAAAACCAACGTTTTGAGTCTTTTTTTATTTTGTTAAACTCAAAATCGGAGTAGGTTTCAAGAATCTCGAATTCTGCTTCTTTTAGCAATTTTTTAATCGTTTTTAGTTCGTATGCCCTTTCAATGTACTTCTCGGAAAACCGCTCATATTTTCCGTCTTCTACTTTTTTAAATAAAAGTAGCTCTCCGATCCAGAGATTAGGTTCGTGTGAGTTTAGCCAAATTAATTCTGCATTAGCTTCACTAAAGTCGTAATAATCAACCTTGTATTCTGGTAACACTTTATTTATCTTGTAATCGGAATTCATATCGCAAATAAAAATACCCTTTTGGTTAAGATGTTTTTTAATCGAATTGAAACATTTTTTAAGGCTTGATTCTTGTAGAACATAGTTTAACGAATCATAAGTAGAAATTATTAAATCGTATTTCTGTCCAACATTAAAATCAACCATATTAGATTGATAAACCTTCAGCCCTCTCTTTCTTGCAATTTCTAACATACTTTCGGATATGTCTAATCCCTTGACATCATAGTCTTTATCGAGAAAAATTTTTGCTAATCTACCCGTTCCACAAGCGACATCCAAAATATTTTGGGGCTTAAAATTCAAGCTTTTGAGGATTTTTTTAATAAAATTGTAATAATCAAAATAGAATTCTTCAGGTGTAACAAGATCATATACTTCAGCAAATTTCTCATATGATCTAATTGGCTCCATGATCAAGACTTTATTGGAAGTTATTTATTAATCTAAAGATTGAAATTTCACCTAAACTACATAATTAAAATCCTACATTGGAGAGTTGAAGGATGATATTTCGTTTTTACCAACCAAAAGAGGTTACGTGTCAATTATGTGGTTCAAAAAGCGTTGAAATATCCGACTTCTTAGTTATTTGTGGTGATTGCATAAGAGAGAATCCGTCATCTTCGCTTCCTTATATAAAAAAGGCACATAAAAAAGCAAGATTACCTTATGGTTTACCTGCCGAACCTCCTAAATCTCCTAATGGAATTCAATGCAATTTTTGTTCCAATCAATGTTCTCTTGGAGAAGGCGATATTGGTTATTGCGGCTTAAGGAAAAATGAAAATGGACAGTTTGTAGGTGCTGGGACTAAACAAGGAATGCTATCATATTACTTAGATCCACATATAACAAATTGTTGTGCGACATGGTTTTGCCCAGCAGGTACGGGTCAAGGATATCCCGAATTTGCATATCGAGAAGGACCTGAACAAGGTTATTCTAATTTGGCAGTATTTTTTTATGGATGTAATTTCAATTGTTTATTCTGCCAGAATGCATCTCATAAGGAATTTCCAAAGCACCTGATTAATGTAGAAGAGTTCGTAAAAACCATCCGAAAAAACGAACAAATTAGTTGTATGTGTTTCTTTGGAGGCTCTCCTGAACCACAATTACCGTTTGCACTTAAGGCGTCTAAACGTGCTTTAGAATTAAAGAAAAAGATATTACGGATTTGCTGGGAATGGAATGGGTGTGGTAATTCATCCCTTGTAAGAAAAGCAGCCCAATATTCCCTTAAAACTGGCGGAAACATAAAATTCGATTTGAAAGCTGCCACTCCCTCTTTAAGTTTAGCCGTCTCGGGAGTCGATAATACTAAAGCCTTCGAAAATTTCGAAATGATAGCAAAAGAGTTTTATAATGAGCGTCCAAACTTACCTCTCCTCATGGCCTCCACCTTACTTGTGCCGGGGTATGTAAGTGCTGCAGAAGTAGAGCAAATCGCACTATTTATATCTGAAATAAATCCAGATATCCCCTATTCCCTTTTGGCGTTTTATCCTGCGTTTAAAATGATGGATTTACCCCCAACCTCTAAGACCCAGGCATCAGAATGCTATCACATTGCTAAGAAATACCTTAACAGGGTAAATGTAGGAAATTTGCATATCTTGGGTATAAAAGCACAAAATGAATTACTATGAAAAAAAGAAGACTCTTGTAGAAACTACCAATAATACGGGATTCTTCCGCGTTTTGTTATTCCAACCTTACAATTATTTATAAAACTGCGGAATGGTTGATATAATCCCACGTTTTATGATAATCATCATCTTCCCGTGAGAGGAAAGACCAGCCTTAAGGTTATCGGGCTGTGCGCTCGTCACCGAGTGCAACACATGCTTCATCAATACTGTTTTTTTCAGTAGTTCAGCAGTCTTGAAGGACGTTATCCCGCTATGCTTGAAGAGGTTATGGATCTGTGACCAGTTACCAAGCCCACGAGGACGGCATTCACAAAACAGTTGAAAACGAATTCAAGGAAAACGACACTGATCACACAGCTTTTGAGCAACATAGAAAGTCGAAACAATTAAATGAAATTCGACACAGAAATAGAAAAAAACAGTTCACATGATTTTAAAGAATTTTTTAATAGTTCTTACAGGTTTAAAATGAGTTTTAAGTTTTCTTGTAGTTTTTTAGATGGTTTTAGTCATGGTGACAACGTTTCGTATCAACTTGTCAGCGTTTTGACCTACCCATTTTTTTCCATCGGTTTTGATGATATGTTCAATGTTTTCGACGGATTTCTTAATGATTTCGATGGTATTTTTTCCCCCTTCGTTACAACATTTTTGACAAACGTTGGCAAACTAACTGCTCGCCTTCTTTCCCCTTATTTATAAAGACATGATGTTCGTTTATAAAGAAATAAGTTTTTTTCAACGTTGTGTCTTAAGTTTAGGGTTTTTTACGTTCAATAACGGAAGACCGAAGGCTTTATCTTATTTTTAAAAGAAATAACAAATCTTTCTTACCTTAATTATTTTGAATTAATCATTACACAGTTTCGGCGTTATATAAAATCTCTTTCAACGCTATGCTATAACATTCTACCGTCATCAGGATTCATAACGACTACCGACTGTCTTCCTTCTTGTTATTCCTATATAAATCTGATTTGCTGTTTCAAAGTTTTGACTGAAAACCTCACGGTGTCCCATCAGGACGTTATCGATAATATTCACTGACTTTTCCTTAAGAAATAACTCGCAAAGGATTTTATAAGGTTTAAAGAATCCCTTCCATTTCTCTGGTTTATAAACTTCATTCATAGACAGTCACCTCTTATTATTTCCTCTCATAGACTAACAGCACCGCTTAAAAAATTCACTGAGCTCATTTATTCCAATTATGTAATTTGTGAAAAATTTAAAATGAGTTTTGAATTGTGCAATTCTTTACAAACGAGTCTTCTTAATAAAGAAATATAAATAACAAAAAATCTGTTGTTATATTCTATCTTCAAACGTATAGTATCACCAGGGACAAACAAATACTCTTTTTGAAGCACAAGTTAACACAGATTTGATTTAATACATAAATCTGCTAAACTGCTAAATTTTTGTTTTAGTCCGCACTGAACGATAGTTTTAAATACAATATACTTATTGTTGCTTTGAGATTTTTTTCATCCTATTTTTAATTTTGTATTTCCTTCGGTGACAATTGTGACAGAACAACGAAAGGAGCTTCCAATACCATTTCCAGCGTCCCCAGAGGAAATTACAGTTGGTCCAGGACATCTTACGAAATATGAAAAGAGTAGAATAATTGGTGCGCGTGCATTACAACTTTCCATGGGTGCACCCATCCTTGTAGACTCTGAAGAAGCTCTTGACCCGATTATTATTGCAGAACACGAGTTATTAAGTAATGTATTACCCCTTACAATACGAAGATATCTTCCTGACGGTAGGTTTCAGGATATCCCTCTTCGAATTCTGCCAAGATCTCCATTTCTGCTGGAAAAAGAAAACAATCAGAAGTAAAATCTATTAATATTACTCATTTCTTATAATCGAATATGATTTTAGAATTGTGAACTACTCCGCCTTAAAGGACGGAGCTTCGTAATAAAGCTAGCGGCTTTCATCCCCCACCTGTCGGAAGGAGACTTCCCGCCGATAATGTTAAATACTAATTCAGTTAGTTTTCTTTTGACAAGAAATTGGTCAAGTGCATCAAAATGGCTCGTTCTGTTTGCCCTTTACTCCAGAATAGCGAACAAGGCTATGTATGTAAAGCTTTAAACTCAGCATATATTCACGAAGAAGATGTAACGAATATTTGCAGCAATGCTGAAGCATATGTGTACTGCGTTCATTATTCACAAAGGAATAGGCATAGACATAACTCCCCAAATAATTCAAAGAGGATGATCTGTCCAAAATGTAACTCATATCAGTTTTGTGAAACACTTTATTTTCTAACGAAAGAAACTCAAACATCATGCGAGTTTTTAGCTTATATTTGTGAAGCATGTGGGTACACTGAACTATACCAATCCCATTTATCTCCAGATAAAATACCACGCTATAAGTAGGGGTGGCTTCCTGAATCATCCATTCCCCATCGGATATATGTCAAACAGGCTCCAATGGGAAGTCCCTGCATTATTCGAAAAAAGTCAAATAGAGAATTGCTATTTGTGATTTATTGAATCTTTTAATCTAAAACTGTTCTATATTATCTCAACCTTTACGTAATTGAAAATGTGATCAATTATATTCTTATCAAGATCATCGCTGTCTTCTAAGTTTTCCAAATAATTCTTTAGATCAACACACGCTTTATAAGTCGAAATTATGGGTAAATCGAATCTAATATTTAGTTTTGAAATTATTAAGGCGCCGGCATGAAGTTGGGAAAGACCTTGATATCTGATGGCTTTATATACCTTTGTTATTGCAGTTCGAAGTGCATCATCCAGTTCCCCCTTTTCTCTCCAGCGCACTAGTTTAATATCTCGCTCTAAGAAATCTACTGGATCTGTTAATTCAGGCCCTATTAACCCATTATTATATGGTGTGTGCATTACTAGAACTGAACGTTGTTCGGTTGATATCTCAATTTTTGGTCTCGGGGCAACTTCTAAAATTATCTCACACAAACTTCTTTTTGAGATAAAATCAAGTGGCTTTTCAAGTTCATCAAAAACAATTGAATAATCTTGGAATGCGTATTTTACTTCTAGCGAATCATCTTTATTGGATTCCAAAATTGGTAGTACTTTGTTTAATGTACTAAATAGTTTTGTTTTTCCATTTCTAAGCAGGAAATAAGTTTCAGAACGAGATAATCTCTTTAATGCTGAAGAAATAGCTGTCGCAGCCTCTATTGGTTTTGTGTGAATATGATCATTAAGCCATTTATTCATAACAGGATATATGATCTCTTTAATAATCTTTATTCGTTCTTCTAGAAGTTGAATCATTTTTTCTACAGATTTTTCGTTTCCATCTAATACAGATCGCTCAAGGTTTGCAAGATCTCGAATATATTGTTCTAACTCTTTAGCGAATGTTTTGCGCAAGTATTCAATCCATTGCCCTTCAGAAAGCGCAAAAGTGAATTCATGTGAATATATCGAAGGAACAGGCGCCCCAACAACATTTCTCCTTTTAAATTCCTCCATTATTTCTTCGCATGCCATTTGCGCATCTAAAATGCCGTCTAATTCGATTTGGTATGCGATCTTAGCTATACTAACTGGACAGTTATATTTTAAAGCACTTTGTTCGGCAATGCGATCTGGCAATCTTTGTACTTTGGATTCCAAAGAGCCAAATTTATCTTCAAACTCTTTTGTGATTTCAGTTAAAGCAGTTATTGTTAATTTATCTAACTCACCCTCTTTGTCCAATAATTTCTTTTGAGTTTTTAGCGTCTCAACTCTTCCCTTAAGCTCTTCTTCCAGTTTTTTCTTCATTTCTAAATCTTCTTCCATGTCTCTTTCTACATCTCTTTCAAAATCTGCACGAAAAGGGTATTCTTCGTCAATCAATTCTTCCCATGGTTTTACATGTTTAGGTGATATTTGTTCTAAAGCAAATCCACCAGCTATAGCGTACTCTGCAATCTGTCTAATCTTTTCTTGATCAATTCTTAAACTCTCTGCAATCTCCTTTAGAGGCTTTACACCATCAATTAAGGCAATTACATCAATTCCTTCATTTCCAAAAAGTTCGCTAATCTCTTTATTTTCTCTTGATGATGGTATCATAACTTTAAAAGTTGCTTTCGTTCTTTCTAATACTGTCTCTATAGTTACCGTTTTGATGAGCCATTCTCTTATTAGCTTATCGAGTTTCTCATCGAAAGGTTTGAAAATCTTCACATCTCCAGCCCACGTATTTATTCTATAACGATAATCTGCCAAAAATTCGCGTTTAACAAGATCTATGAACCCTTCTAACTTTTTCAAATCTACATTAATATCTGCTGCAATGACAAAAATAAGTCTAGGATTAAATGTGGATTCATACACAAAACGGACATCTTCAGCTACGATAGACTTGATTTTCAAATCAGCATATGTTAGAATTGCGGATTGAAAGCCTGAAATTAGGTCTTCATCAATTTCCGAATGTTCACTGAAGTCTTTGTGTACTAAGCATTGACCTGTATCCAAGATAATCCAGACACCATATTTCATGAAAGTGAACCTCTTATATTAAACTACACGTAAGAGCAAAAATATTGCATATTCTTCTTCTTAATTGAACAACGATTAGTATCTACGAATCTTATTCAATCATTATTCTTAAATCCTGCGATTGTGTATTATTCAAATCCCCTAACACCAAGATTTTTGCGCACGAAGGCAAATTTTAACACTAATGACTTAGATATCCCCTCATAGTAATACCTTAACAATGTATTTCTAAGAAACTAACGAAATACTCTTTTATTTGATTTTTCGGTACTTGAGGCTAAATAAATGCTTAGAATTGTCCAATTTAAAGATTCTGAAAAAAATATCCGCAACCACGTTAAATGATGAATGAGCCCCATGTCGTTAGTGCGAAATGAAGACCGAAACCAATTGTAAGCGAGATCGCTAGAAGTCGAATTCCGAGACCTTTAAAAGTTATATCACGGGTGGTCTCTAAATAGATAATCAAATTTACCACTAATAAACCACCAATAACTAATAAAATCCCTGCAATTATTCCATATCCGTCTTTAAGAATCCCTAGAAATTCAAGAAAAGTTGGTATATTTATTTCTGGTGGTCCTTCATCCTGCATGAACAACATATTTTCTCACCGAAATATTCCCTTTCCAATAGGGTAGGTTCATTGATAATACTTATTCTTTTGATTTGTCCAGTAAACTTTTAAGAGTTGTTGCGAACATCTCTAATAGTGAGGCTTTAAGAAATTTTCCCTTTAAAATAGCTAAAAAAGTGTCTTCAAAATGGCTAAAAAATTGAAATGCAAGAACTGCGGTAATACCTCATTTGAGGGTATAAAACCGAATAAGACGTGGCAAATGTACAGTCCGCTGCCAGACAAAAATGGAAATATCACTATTACCGTGATGGGTTCGTTTACATGCAATTGCGGTAAAAATGTTAGAGGCGCAATTAAGACGATTAAAACGGACCAAACCGAAGGTGGCACATATAAAAAGCGTGAAAAGCTCTTAGAGGCTCTTGTTAGTGCAACTGATAAGATTGATTTAACAAAGTTAAGTTCAGAGTTAGATATCGAACTAAATACCCTTAAAAAGGTCGTAGAAGCCTATATTAAAAAAGGAAAGGTGAAAGGCCAAGTAACTGATAATTCCTTTGTACCTAAATAGAATCATCGTTTTCTTAAATTGCATTTCTCAAAATGTGGCCAACTTGAAGTTTTTTTTATTATGTATCCAAAGAAAGATATTTTTATAACTGCACATTTTTCCTAATGTTAAAACATAGGAGTAACAGAGATTTATTATTCAAATCATATCTTTGTTAAATAAATCGAAAGATGAAAGGGAAGCATGAAATGACAAAATTTAACTTAAAGACAATTCAACAGACCCCTTCAGATATTGATAAATCAATCGTTTTAATAGGCATGCCTGGTATCGCAAATGTAGGAAAATTATGTATATCCTCTTTAATTGATGCTTTGAGTGCCACAAAAGTGGCAGAAGTTTTTTGCAGCGATTTTCCCCCACAAGTGCTTGTAGAGCCAGATGGCCTTCTATATGTTCCACGAACCACAATTTACCATAGTAGACTTGAAGATGGTGGAACCAAAGATTTATTCTTTATCACTGGTGATTATCAACCTACAACCTCAATTGGTGTCTATGAGTTTGCAGATTACTTAGCAAAGAAATGTGCAGAAGAATTCAAAGCCGAATTAGTCATAGCGACCGCTGCTTTTGTACGTGATAACTTAACAGAAGTCCCACATGTGTTCATTTCATCCACTTCTCAAGAAACACTTGAGTTGTTTATTGAAGCTGATAAAACCGAACTTTTCAAAAATGGGACTGTTACCGGTGCTAATGGCATTATTCCTGCAATGGCTGCGGCTCTTTATGATATAGCTGGTGTTTGTTGCTTAGGGGAAACAGCCCCCGTTCTACAATCAGACCCGCGTGCCGCAAGGGCTATAATTGAAGTTTTAAATCAGACTTTACACATTTCCAGTGATGTAACAAAACTTACGCCTTTTCTTGATGAATTAATCAAAGAAATTGAACCTGTATTTAGAGAGGCAAAAAACCAACTTGACATGGATAAAATGCGTGATCAGACACGTGATCAGCCTTATATCTCCTAGGGTATTTATCATAATTTTCGTGTTTATAAAGCCTCATTACATCTTCTTATTTTGAGAATTCATCAAATTCTTTTATACTAGAAACCACAACAATACCTTTTTTCTCTATGATAGATATTAGATTTTCTAATTGGTTTTATCAAAAATCTTATATTCTCTCTAGTTTAGGATACTCTGAAGTTCATTTGAAATATAAAAAAACTGATATGGAGAGGTTATCATAAAATGTCAAAGTTTACCGTGGTAATTTCTGAGTCTCCTTATGGAAGGGAAAAAGCGTACACTGCATTACGATTTGCAATTACGTCTCTTATTGATGAACACAATGTAAATATGTTTTTAGTACAAGATGGTGTATTTGTTGGATTGAAAGAACAAGCACCCAAGCAATATCCAAACCATTTTGAGTTATTAGAAAACTTTGTTGAAGAAGGAGGTAAACTCCGTATTTGTGGTGTCTGCACAGATGCACGTGGCATTAGTAACAACGATTTGATAGATGGCGCTGAAATTGTAGGCATGCATGATTTTGTTGACTGGGTCGCTGAATCTGACAAAGTTTTAATGTTCTAAGGTGATAGAATGTCGGAAGTAGAGGCAAAAGTAGATACAATCGGTCAGGCCTGTCCAGTCCCAGTACTTCTTACTCGGCGTGGATTAAAGGGGATTCGGGTTGGTCAAATCCTAGAAGTTATAGGTGACTTCTTTCCTGCGAAAAAAAACATTCAGGACTATGCGCTTTCGCATGGACATGAAGTTATTGAGGTAATCGAGCCTGACGAGAATGGTATTTATAAAATCCTCATCAAAAAAGGATAAAGTTGTTTTGCCAGTAACTCGCTGAACTTGTTTTATTTTTTTATTTGCGGAGAGTCGATTTAAGTATAATTGGATGAAGAAATAAGCTTAAGGCATGAGTTGGATCGGTAACCACGATATTCGCGCTATTAATAGTCTCAACAGCAGCTCCTTCTCTACCCATAATCGCAACACCAATTTTTGCTACTTTAAGCATTTGACTATCATTTACGCCGTTACCAACAGCTGCCGTATTTTCTGCCCCTAACTCCTCGATCAATAGTCGTTTTTCTTCATCTTCTGGTTGGTCTAATTTTAGGCGATGTGTCTCTACTCCTAATTCTTTCCCTATATCTGCAAGGTTACCCCGAGTGTCTGCGCTTGCAATGATCACTCTAACTGTATTTGCCAGCATCTTCAATTTTGTTTTAACCTCATCGCTTATGTGCCCTGTCATCGCTAATGTTCCGTTGAGGTCAAATACAATATTCTTAATGACAATTTTTCCTAGATTAGGTATTTCTAGTTCAATCAATTTCCGCTTCCTCGGCTTCCATTATCCATTCTTATCAATATTATTTTTTACAAAATCCCAAAACGTGTCAATCAGAACAGAGTACGAATCTTGTTTCCTACGGATCATGTAAAGTTTTCTCTTGTTATCAGCAATTTCTAATGGGATCACTTTAACGTAATTCTCAGCCTTTTTAGCCGCAATCGATGAGAGCACGCTTATACCATACCCCTCACTTACCGCGGTAATTACTGATTCTGTACTTCCTAATTCTAATGTGTTTAACTCTTCCAGGGAAATTTTTGACGACTCTAAGATCCTTTCAGTTTCTTTTCGTGTTCCAGATGTTTTTTCTCTTGTAATAAGTTGAAAATCTACAAGCACATTAGGATCAATGGATTCTTTAGATGCCAATTCGTGTTCTGGAGGAACAATTACTACGAGTTGCTCTTCGGCTATCTGAAATGTCTCTACATCTCCTTCATATCCAATTAAACTTCCAACTGCGGCAAGATCTATTTCTTTTGCTATTAACTTCTCTAAACTTTTTCCACTGTCACTTAGATCCACCTCAAATTCCACAGTCGGATGTTTAGCCTTAAACCTTGCAATGAATTTGGGTAATACATGCTCACCTGGAATTGTGCTAGTTGCAATACGTAATGTTCCAGTTACAGCACCTTTTATTCTATTAACTTCATCTCTAGTCTGATTTAATATGGCAATAATTTCTCTTGCAAATTCTAAAACCGTTATACCTGCCTGAGTTAGTTTTTCACCTTCACGTGCTCGTTCACCTTTATAGAATAATTCAGCACCAAAATAATTCTCAAGAGATGTAATATGATTAGAAACGGTTCCTTGTGTTATGTCTAATTTTTCGGCAGTCTTAGAAAAGTTACCAGTCTCCACTAAAACTAAAAATGTTTTTAAGGCGCGAACTCTGAGATCATCTTTTGTGTCACGAGTGCTGGACTCCATAAACTCACCCTATTTGTTCATTTAATTTAGGTGGTCAACTGTTTATAATTTTATAGACAAATCTTGTCAGCTGTAGTCATCTATATCATATGAGAGACAACTATTTCAGGGTAGAAACTGATTAGCTGAATTCACCAGTTACTGCTAACCGAAACGCTGCCTTTTTATAGCAGCTTCCCTAGAGTATATATATACCAGTAACTGACCGGACTCACACACTACCTTCATCACGGGGAATACTCGCAGCCATGACCTCTCTGACGCACTCCTATCCACTCAAACTCCCACAAGATATTACCTTACGCCATCAACTGGATATGCTACGGGATCTGGTGCTACACGCCGCTCAACAGTTATTAGAGGAGTTATGGTCGGATCATTGGATTGATACACTGGCTGCAACCCGCACCAAAAAAGCCTACAAAGTCGTCAACGAACAACGGGTCAGCTTAACCCTCAAGGGACGTATGGTGTATCTCCCCTCACGTATCAGACGCTGTATTGCCGAGTAGGTGGGACGCATCCTTCGTTCGCAAGCTATCCGCAAACAGTGTTATTTTGATGTGTTACGCATCGTGCAACTTACGGGAGTAACAGGCAACCTAGATACCTTGGTACGCACCGTAGGCCTCACCTTGGCGAATTTTGAAGGCAAGTATTACCGCTGGGCGCTGATCCGCCAAACACTGCGCATGTTCCGTCGTTACTACTATCACCTGGGCTTGGATTTAAGCGCCTTGATACAGTTTCCGTATACGACAGTGGTGAAACCACAGATTCGCTCTTTTATCCTGCCCTACAGCCCTGATGACGGGAATGCCATTCAGTATGACTGGCAGCCGGCAGAAGATCCTCTCACCCTCCATATCCGACTGAAAGTCCCCTGCCGTATCCATCCTTCACAACGATCCCACTGGATATGACGGGAATGTACCCTGTCACTACCTGAAAAACTGCAATCACGTGTTAACTCGCCCGGTAGCACATTATGTGCTCCCACCTTACGCTATCTGACGCTGAAAGGCAGCTTGACATTGCCCTTTTTGGAATGCCCATGGTCACAAGATCACACTCATACGCACCCCTCACAACAGTTGCGTGCGAATCGTGTGCTGGCTACAGATTTAGGAGTGATTAACCTGACGACCTCGGTAATCTGTGAAGCTGGGTCGCAATTAAGCACTCTCATCTTCTGGTCGCCTTCTACACTGGTGTTACACAGAATTGAGCAACTCTATCACCATATCGCCAAGCTGCAACGCAAATTAGACCGTTATCCGGCACACTGGGTGGGACAGGGCACACGACGCCAAGAACTGGAACGACTGCACCGTAAACTGAACCGCTATCGGCAGGAAATCCTGCACCTGGCAAGTAATCAGCTGCTGGAGACCGCCTTGCGCTGGCAGTGTAAAACTATAATCTTAGAGGACTTGCGCAGTTATGAGCCGCCGAAACACCGCAAACTATCGAATTGGTTACGAGGGGCGCTGTATGACATACTCAGCTACAAGGCCACACGCTTCAGGATTAGAATTGTCCGAGTAAATCCGAGATGGACTTCGACCTATTGCCCGCGCTGTGGGGCGAAAGGGGAGAAAATCAGCGATCCCCGCTCCCGTCACGCCATAAAACGAGGTCGATTCTTTCATTGTACCTCGTGTTGCTACCTAGCAGATCATGATTATATCGCTGCCATAAATATTTATCGTGTGTATCAAGAACTGCGGTACAAACGCTTCAGTTTAAAACAGGCAAGGCCTGTCCCCTATACGGCGACAGGTATCCCGCTCAACCGTCCTAGCCGGGACTCCACCCACCTTCGTATCGTGAGTGGATAGGCACTCTTACTGTAAGAGATGTCTATTGTGAAAGGGACGGTGCTGGAATCAAAAGTGTAACTATTAAACAAATAATTGCTATGCCTGCTGAAAAATAAAAAATACTACCCAGCCCAAAGTTTTCACCTAAAAAACCTGCGATTGGTGGTCCCGCTGATGATACACCAAAAGCGAACAAATAGTAAACTCCAAAGAGTACACCAAAACTTCCTTTTGCTAAGTCGCTCATGAGCGCATTCGTGGTTGGAATTAAACCTAATAAAATGAAACCGAAAACAAGAATGAGTATTACTAAAATCACATTTGAGACCACAGGTATTGGTAATGCAGTTACTGCACATGAAAGTGAGAGAACAATAAGTACTTTCTTTCTTCCAAATTTGTCACTGAGTGCGCCTGAAACGTATTGCCCAACACCACCTGTTGCAAGAAGTAGTGAAAGCATTAAACTGGCAATGGCAACATTATAAGATCGCACATCTACCAAATATAGAATTAGAAATGATGTCGTGATCTGATAGAGAAATCCTTGAAAAATTGCCAGGACAAACACTATGATGATAGCTTTTGATAAAAGCCTTCTTAAAGAATTTCTTTGTTTTGGCGCTTGTGCGCTTGTTCTACTAACCACATCTTTACCTCGCCATCGGATAAAGACAAAGATGGAGAAACCAAAGCCTAAAAACGCATAAATCAGAAATGTTATTTTCCAGCCTTGTAAAACAGCTATGCCTCCAGAAGCTATTGGAGACGCAATTTGCCCTACGCTTCCTGCTAGACCATGTATACCCATCGCGTGTCCTCTACCTTTTTCATCAAAGGCATGAGATAGCATGGTGAGCCCGCTTGGATGGTAAGTACTTCCTCCTATGCCCATAATGGCGAACCCAGTTAATAAAATGTAGATATTTGGCGAAAATAAAGCAACAAGTGATCCTACCGCACATATGGTAAGTCCACCAATGATTAAATTTTTTGCGCCAATCCTATCAGCCAAAATGCCTGTAGGTAACTGGCCAACTCCATACGCTGCAACAAAAGCCGTAACGAGTAAGCCGATTTCTATAAGGTTGAGCCTAAATTCCAGGGCAAGAAATGGGAGAAGGGGAGGAATCATTAATTGAAAGGAATGGTTGATCGCGTGACCTATTCCCGTTATGGTTAACGACATCTTTTTCATTCGTGATCCCTGCGGTCTTAGTGAGCACCTGTTTTTAAAATTATTTTTTTGGTAGAGCAGTTCCGATCAGATTTTTGAAAAATCTATGAGAGGGCTTTCCCGAGAAGAAAGTGGTTGTGCATCAAAGCCAAGTTTTCGTAGATGTGATGCAAGCTCATAATCATAACCATGGCTGATAAATACCTTTTCGGGGTTGCATGTCTCAGCTGTCTTCACCAATTCATTAAAATCCGCATGATCGGAAAGCGGAAAGACGCGGTCTACTTTCATTCGATATGCATAGCTTTCTGTGTCTATCCCCCAACCTGTGAAAAATGCAGTTTTTGCATTAACTTTTCGCATTAGTTTTGCTCTTCCGCTTGTAGGTGAAGTGATCAGGATCCATGGGGGGATTTTTAACTGCTTGTTTTGTCCAAAACTTTCAAAATCTAGAAGTGGCACTCCACATTCTCTATAGATATCGTTTATCTTCTTTATTTTTTCATCCACGTAGATAGGCGCGAAATCTTCAAATATCTTACACAGTAATTGTGCTTTTCCGAGAGTATATCCCATCAAAACAACGGGGCATCCCTTTTTAAACTGTTCATCAATCCAATCTTTAGCATTTTTAAAAATTTCTTCGGAAGGGGGAAAAATGTATTGTTCTTTGCCAAATGTAGCCTCCATAATTAAGTAATCGCATTTTTCAGCCTTGAAAGGCTTTAAGAAAGTTCTTTCTCGCGGACAAAAATCGGAAGTGAAAAGTATCTTTTTCTCGTTTTCGATCACT
>Ga0180438_10004076_pt1 | contig 21382 bp, 15 predicted proteins | sample SS_ome_12_FD_132455 | JGI IMG/M metagenome (GOLD analysis project Ga0180438, IMG submission 132455) | Hypersaline lake sediment archaeal communities from the Salton Sea, California, USA - SS_3_D_2 metaG | ecosystem: Environmental > Aquatic > Non-marine Saline and Alkaline > Hypersaline >... | reverse complement strand
TGCTCTTTCGCTTGGATCGCCAACCGTTGTGGGCTTTGCCACCCGATGGTTCTCAGAGAGGGCCGATTGAGAACCCGCAAGACTTTGGTGACTTTTGCCATGCCATCGCTGCTCGCTATCGGGGACGCGTGCGAGCCTACCAGGTATGGAATGAGCCGAACCTGGCCCGGGAGTGGCAACACCAACCGCCTGACCCTATGGGGTACGTCAAGCTGCTGCGTGCGTGTTACATCGGTATCAAGACGGCTGACCCGGATGCGCTGGTCGTATCAGCCGGGTTATCTCCTACCGGCAGTGGCCTGCCCGAGGCCATGCCGGACATCGACTATCTAGTCGCTATGTACGAGGCCGGCGCTGCTCCTTATTTCGACCTGTTAGGAGTGCATGCACCAGGCTTCCTCTATCCACCCGAGATCTCGCCAAGCGAGGTGGCGGAGAGGCATGACGGTCATCGCTTTTTCTGCTTCCGCCACGTTGAGGACGCGCGTGAGGTTATGCTGCGCTATGGCGATGCTGACAAGCAGGTGGCAGTGCTGGAAATGGGATGGACGACCGACCCTGTGCATCCTGGCTATGCGTGGTTTGCCGTCACCGAGGAGCAGAAGGCCGACTACTTGGTGCGGGGCTTTCGCTATGCCAAGGAGCATTGGTCTCCCTGGATTGGATTGATGACCGTGATCTCCATTGCCGATCCACACTGGACTGAGGACGATGAGCAGTACTGGTGGGCTATCACTGATCCGGACTGGCCAGAGACCAGCGTGCGTCTATCCTATGAAGCGCTGCGCGATATGGAAAAGTGAGCGTCAGGTTCCAAACTCCAGCCTCTCAGTCCCAGAAAGCGCTGATTATTGACGGGGCCTATGGGGAAGGTGGGGGACAGGTGCTGCGCACCGCCCTGACTTTGGCAGCCCTCACCGGGCGCCCGATGCGAATCGAGCATGTTCGCGCCGGGCGCAGGAAGCCGGGTCTGCGCCCTCAGCACCTGACTGCCGTCCGAGCGGCTGCCACTGTGTGCGGGGCGCGCGTAGAAGGGGACGAGTTAGGCTCTCAGACCCTTATCTTCTACCCTAACCACCCGGCTCGCCCTGGCAAGTATATCTTCGATGTGACCGAGGCAACCCAAGGCGGTAGCGCTGGGTCCGTTGGCCTGGTGCTGCAGACAGTGTTGCTTCCGCTGGCGTTTGCGAGAGCTGACTACGGGCGGGCGGCTGGTTCACATCTGATGCTGAGGGGCGGCACGCATGTTCCCTGGGCCCCATCGGCGTCCTACCTGGAGCATGTTTTCCTGCCCCAGATCGCGCGGATGGGCGTGAATGTACAGATGATTCTGAGGCACTGGGGATTCTATCCGGCAGGTGGCGGGGAGATAGCGTGCAATATCATGCGGCGAGAGGAATCATTGCATCCCATCTCTATAACCGAACGCGGGCAATTGCGGCGGGTGTGGGGTATGGCAGTGGTGATGAACCTTCCTGCTCACATCCCGCAGCGAATGGCTAATCGGGCTCGCAATCTGCTAGCCGAGGCAGGACTCCAGGCACAGATGGAGCCTCGCCGGTTGCGAGGAACTGGACCAGGGGCCGGCATATTCCTATTTGCTGCCTATATGATCCCGCCGGGTGATGACGTCACCACTGTTGGCTTCATGGCTTATGGACGCAAAGGGTTGCCGGCCGAACGCGTGGCGGAAGCAGCCTGTGAGGAGTTTTTGGCGCACCATCGCTCCGGCGCTCCAGTCGATCCACATCTGGCTGATCAGTTGGTACTGCCCGCAGCGCTGGCTGAGGGTGAATCGCAAGTGAGCACTTCCAAAGTCACCCAGCACTTGCTCACCAACGTCTGGGTCGTGCGGGAATTCCTGGCACGGGATATCGACATTGAGGGCGAACTGGGGGCGCCAGGTACGCTTATCGTACGGCCATGTCAAGGAGCGGAGTGTGATTGAGATTGTCTTTCTGGGTACTTCGGCATCGGCTCCCTCGATCCACCGTGGGCTTTCAGCACAAGTTGTGCTGTACAAAGACCACCGTTTTCTGGTAGACTGTGGCGAAGGGACACAGCGGCAAATCCTACAGAGTGGGTTAGGGTTCAAACGGCTGAACAGGATCCTCTTGACCCATGGCCATCTGGATCACATGCTAGGCCTGGGCGGCCTAATCTCCACCTTCGCTCGATGGGAGGCGGTTGATCACATTGAGATCTACGGCGGCAGTTGGGCGCTGGAGCGCGTGCATGATCTGATCTACGGTGTCGTGTTGCGGGGCGCAGAGCCCCTGATTCAGATTGATTTCATTGAAGTGCGCCCTGGTGTAATCCTCCAGGATGACAGCTTTGAGGTTGTGGCCTTCCCAGTGATCCATCGTGGGCCCTGTCTGGGCTACTTGTTCCGTGAGAAAGCGCGCCGCCCATTCCTTGATGAGCGGGCAGAGGCGTTGGGATTACCACGGGGTCCGGAACGAAGACGCCTTGTATCTGGGGAGCCGGTCACGCTGGCTGATGGTCGCGTGATTCACCCTGACGATGTGCTGGGCCCGCCAAGGCAGGGCGCGTTGCTGGCTCACGTGGGCGATGCCGGGCGAACGGAGAACCTGGTGGATGCTGTACACAACGCCGATATGCTAGTCATCGAGGCTACGTACCTGCAAGCGGAATCGGATATGGCACGCCGCTTCGGTCACCTCACAGTGGCGCAGGCAGCTCGGTTGGCACAGGACGCAGGTGTTCACCGGCTGGTGCTGACTCACGTCTCGCGGCGCTATCGCGAGGCACAAATCATCGAGGAGGCAAGGGCCATCTTTCCTGAAACGGTCGTCGCTCGTGATTTCGACCGCTTCCGCGTGCTGCGAAGAGATACATGAGGCACTGCGCAGAACGCGATGTGTATCCGAGATACGCAGAGTCTTTGAAGAGTGCAGTGCATAATGCGGATTACGTGTGTAAGAACTTGTCAGTGGGCAGCGTGGGGCTGTAGTGGGTCGAAACCTAGGAGGGCGTATGCCAGCATACCGTAAGGCCAGCATCCGCGAGTTGGCTTCGGCTGCTTACGAGTTGGATGCGGGAGTTGTTGAGGGACGTCTGCACCGTAGCGCGGAAGACGGCCGTTGGATGGTAGGCGACGTCGAGTTGAATGAACGGCTAGCCAGGTATGAAGGTCAGGAGATTGTTCTTTTCGTTGCTTCGCTGGACGATGACCGTCCTGTAGCCTCCAGGACCTGCCGCACCTGCGGCACCGAGTATGTGGGTGTCTACTGCCCGCGCTGCCGTGAGGCCCGTGTTCGCCTGCGTGGCCGATAACAAGAAAAAACAAGGAATGGAAACCACAAGACCATCTACCGCAAAGCGTCTGCTCTCGGGTAACGAGGCTATTGCACTGGGGGCGTGGGAGGCTGGTGCGCGCTATGCTGCCGCTTATCCAGGCACCCCCAGCACAGAGATTCTGCCTGCATTGGCTCAATACGCTGGTGTGTGCGCCGAATGGGCATCCAACGAAAAAGTCGCACTGGATGCGGCCGTCGGAGCCTCCTTTGCCGGCGCGCGCGCGCTGGCGGCGATGAAGCACGTTGGTGTCAATGTTGCCTCCGACAGCCTGATGACTCTATCCTATACCGGTGTGGGGGCAGGATTGGTATTGGTCAGCGCTGATGATCCGGGTGCGTTCAGTTCTCAGAATGAGCAGGACAACCGCCATTATGCCCGCTTCGGCAAGTTCCCGTGCCTGGAGCCGTCTGACAGTCAGGAGGCGAAGGATTTCACCCGTTTCGCTTTCGGGTTGAGTGAACAGTTTGACACGCCAGTGATGCTGCGATCCACCACACGTCTCTCTCACTCCAAAAGTAGGGTTGAGGTAGCGATGCCTGACCAGTCACGAGAACCTGGCCCTCTGCTGCCCTTCGAGCGCGACCCGCGCAAGTACGTGATGATCCCTGCCCATGCCCGGCTGCGCCATCCGGAAGTTGAGGCCCGTATGCGAGCCATAGCCGAGTATGCCGAGACCTGTCCGCTCAACCGGGTTGAGTGGGGGGACAAGCGCATCGGCGTTATCAGCGGTGGCATAGCCTACCAGTACGGCCGAGAGGTCTTTGCTGGTTTCTCCTTCCTGAAGCTGGGAATGACCCATCCATTGCCGGCGGGGATGATCCGCGACTTTGCCGCCGAGGTCGAGACCCTGGTCGTCGTCGAGGAACTGGATCCCTTCATCGAGGAGTACGTGCGTGCGCTGGGGCTTGAGGTCCTGGGCAAAGAATCCTTCCCTGCGACCGGCGAACTGACGCTGGCGCGCGTGAGGGAAGGAGCATTGAAAGCAAGACTGCCCATTCAAGCGCAGTTTCAGGGCGAGCCGGAAAACCGGCAGCCGGAGGCTTTGGAGCTGGACATCCCGCGGCGTCCCCCCGCTCTCTGTCCCGGCTGTCCTCACCGCTCTGTCTACTTCAACCTGCGAAAGCTCAACATGCTGGTAGCAGGCGATATCGGCTGTTACGCTATTGGCGTCCTGCCCCCCTTTGAGGAGATGGACATGCTGATCTCGATGGGGGCGAGCATCGGGATGGCTCACGGGGCCAAGCAGGCCGGTTGTCCTGATAAAATCGTCGCTACCATCGGCGACTCTACCTTTTTTCACGCTGGTCTGCCGGAGCTGGCCAGTACGATCTACAATCGGGGTGCAGTCTGCACGATGATCTTGGACAATGGCACGACAGCGATGACCGGTGGACAGGACAACCCCGCTACGGGCATCACGCTGCAAGGGGAGACCACTCAGGTGATTGATATCGAGGCGACAGTGCGAGCGATGGGAATAGAGGACATGTGGGTGGTGGATGCGTTGGACGTCAAGGGTGTGGAATTGGCCATCCGCGAGGCGACTGCAATTGAGGATCGGCCCTCCGTAATTGTTGTCAATGGGGCCTGCGTCTTCACGCCGCAGTTCCAGCGCCGTCAGGTCGTCGCCGTTGACCCTGAGGTGTGCAATGGCTGCGGCTTCTGCTTCCGTGTCGGCTGCCCTTCCATCCTCAAGTCAGAAGAGATAGGGGAGAAGACAAAGCGCCCCAAGGCAAAGATCGATCCGCTCCTGTGCACTGGCTGTACCGTCTGTTTGCAGGTCTGTCCGCGCAAGGCGATCTACCAGACAAGGGAGGAGGTGTGAGACGAAAGGATCTGTCAACTTCCTATTCGTAGGCGTTGGTGGACAGGGCATCCTGACGGCCTCCGATATTGCCGCTGAAGTAGGGTTGCAGGCGGGGTACGATGCCAAGAAATCCGAGGTGCACGGCTTCTCCCAGCGGGGCGGCGTGGTCGAAAGCCACGTTCGTTGGGATGACCAGGTCGCGGCCCCTCTAGCTGAGAAAGGCACGGTAGATTACCTGATCGCCACGGAGATGCTTGAGGCGGCCCGCTGGATTGAGTGGCTCCGCCTTGGCGCAACGGTGCTCATCAATCGGCAGCACATCGCGCCAATGTCTGTCACGGTAGGGAATGCGGTGTACCCGCCCGATGAGGATATTCTGTCCGCCGTGCGCGTCCGCACCGGCGACGTGACGATGGTCGAGGGTCTGGCCATAGCCGGACAGCTTGGCAATCCCCGGCTGGTCAACACTGTACTTCTGGGCGCGCTCTCCACACGACTGGGTGTATCACCGGAGGCGTGGCTGGCCGTCATTGAGCGTCGCGTCCCGCCCAAGTACGTCGAACTAAACCGCGAGGCCTTTTGGGAAGGACGACGTGCTGTGAGCAGTGATTGATCTGAAAGTGGCCGAAAGACATCTCGCTGTACGCAGATCCACGGGGCACTCTATAGGTTTCGCCGCAGGCAAGCTAGGAGAGTCAGCTTTCATCTGCGTTCATCCGCGTCCAGAATCGCCACTCGCCTAGAATGGAACTCAACGAATGAATCCGGCGAGGGGCGAACGTTTCCGCTAGCCCCATTCCTGCAACCGTTCCAAACGCGACGACGTACAGGAGTGAGAAAGGGATCACTCCATAGTTGCCGGTGATGTAAGCGACGAGCGCTGTGACTAGCGCGTATAGCGTCAATACTACCTCCCCGATGACGGTGCCGTCAGCCCTGAGCCGGTAGCCGCTGCCCGCCCAATGACCGACACGTCCCACCAGTTGGAACTTGGGCGTGCGGGCAAACGTGCCCCCCCAGTGGGTCAGGCCGCGCCATACTGCCCGTGTGTTGGCCCACGCGGTGCCGATCCCGATACATATCAGCAATGGCAGAGCCCGCAACCGCTGCGCCCAATCGGGATACAACTGCTGCTGCGAGATAGCGTAGACCAGTGGTGGTCCGAGGCACATCAACCCCAGGCCACTCAGCGAAAGCTGCGCGGAGTCTGGTACCAACAGGAGGGGGAGCGAGACTAGCAGGAGCATCACTATCAGCGCATGGGCCAGATAGCTGCTCAGATGCACCAGCGCCATCACTTTCTGTTCCCATCTCAATCGCTGGCTACGCAGGATCGGTCCGATCAGTTTGCGCAGAGCTTGCACTGACCCCTGGGCCCATCGAGACTGCTGCCGCTTGAACGCTGCGATCTGAGGAGGCAGTTCAGCCGGAGCGTCCACCGATGGTAGGTAAAGGCATTCCCACCCGGTCAACTGGGAGCGATAGCTCAGGTCTAGGTCTTCGCACAGAGTGTCTGCCCGCCATCCACCGGATGCCTCGACACAGCGCCGTCGCCATATTCCCCCTGCGCCATTGAAACTCATCAACAGCCCGGAGCAGTTCCGTCCGCCCTGCTCGACGACAAAGTGACCATCAAGCGCCAGCGCCTGGGCGCGAGTCAGAGGAGAGTAGTCCACATTCAGATATGACCAGCGCGCCTGCAGCATGCCCAACCGCGGGCGCGACAGGAAGTGGGGGACCGTTTGGAAGAGGAAATCGGGATGTGGACAGAAGTCAGCATCAAAGACGACAATGTACTCACCACTGGCGTGAGCAAGACCCCAGGCCAATGCCCCTGCCTTGAAGCCATTGCGGTCGGGCCGTCGGAAGACCGTGACGTTGACCCCTCGCTGACGGTGGAACGCCGCCCGCGCGCGCGCCAGGCGTGTCGTCTCGTCGGTCGAATCGTCCAGAATCTGGATTTCCAGGCGGTCGCTGGGATAGTCGAGCGCAGCCATGGCATCTATTGCCCGCTCGACCACGTGGACTTCATTATATATCGGCACTTGTACAGTGACCGGCGGCAGAGAGGACCGGTCTACAGGGGGGACAGGGATGACCCTCCGACGGTGGCGCAGGTAGAGGAACGCCAGGATGAAGGAATGCAGCCCATAGATCGCCAGCCAGAGCACGATCAGGGTATGGATGAATGCCAGGAATCTCACTTTAGTCCCAGCAATTCGTACACCGTGATCGGCTCGCCGAAGCCCTTTACCTCTACGGGGGGAAGCTCACGGACCTTGACGCGGTTTCGTACTCGCTGATGCGCCGCCTGCGAAAGCAAGATCTGACCTGGTCCTGCTGTACTCTGCAAGCGAGACGCCAGATTCACGCTAGAACCGATAGCGGTGTAGTTCATCTGCTCTGCGGTACCGATAAAGCCCACCACCGCGTCGCCGACGTTAATGCCTACTCCATAGTCGAGCCGGTAGACGGGAGGCAACTGCTTATGGAGCTGGGCGACTCCCTCCTGCATCTTCAGCGCTGCCCGTACCGCACGCAGGACGTGATCTGCCTGGCGAAGCGGTGCGTTGAAAAGTGCGACCACTTCGTCTCCCAAGATCTTGTCGAGCGTTCCATCCTCAGCCAATACCGCCTTGGCACCAACGTCCAGGTACTGATTGAGCACCTCCACCAATTGCTCAGGGCTATGACGTTGGCTGAAGCCGCTGAAGCCACGAATGTCGGCGAACAGACTGGTGATCTCCTGTCGCTGCCCACCCAACTTCAGTTTGTGGGGGTCGGGTGGCAGTCGCTCGATGACGGCCGGCGAGAGGAAGCGTTGAAACATCTGATAGCGTGCCTCCAGACGGCGCTGTTCTGTGAGGTCGTCTACCACGATGGCGACGCCCTGCATCTCATCTGCATCGCCCTTGAGCGGAGAAACACTGGTGCGCAGGATGACCAGTCCACGATCGGGGAGCGAAAGATCCTTTTCATACTCCACCACCGGCTCGCCGGATGCCCTGACCTGCTCAACTAGTGGACGGAGTTCAGTCTCTAGCGCTGGTAGAGCATCAGTGAAACACGAACCACCGACGCGCGTTGCCGGTATCCGTAGGATCCGCTCGGCGGCACGATTGAAGAGTATGATCTGCTCCTGAACGTCAGTGGTGATGACGCCACTGGTGATGGAAGCAAAGACGTTGTCCATCAGTGCTTTGGCGCTTGAGACGCTCTCAAACAAACGAGCGTTCTCGATGGCTATGGCCGCCTGACCAGCAAAGGCGGCGAGCAAGTCTCGATCACTGTCAGAGAAGAGACTGGTGAGGATACGGTTGTCAGCATAGATCACGCCTGTGACCCGCCCGCGATATCTGAGCGGCACGCAGAGTATCGAGCGCAGGTTATAGCCGATGACGCTCTCCTGCGCCTTGAATCGCGGGTCCATCTGCGCATTGGTCGTGACGACGGGCTTGCCGCTCGTAGCCACCTGCTTGACGATACTCCGACTGATCTCAAACGAAGACGAGGCAATGGTTTCGCGGTCCATGTTGCGGGCGGCTCGGAACTCCAGTTCCCCCGTTTCCGGATCTATGAGCATCAGGAAGGAGCGTTCTGCGCCCGTCAGGTGGATGATTTGATCCATCACCTCGTTGAGGACTTCCGATAGATCTAGGGAGGAGCCGATAGCGTGACTTATCTCTGACAGAGCCTCAAGTTCTTCCCTCTCGGATGCCTGGGTAGCAAGTTCCTGCTCGAGATTCATCAGTATGTTCTGGAGGGCCAACACGTGCTGAGAGAGCTCTGCTACCAGCATGTCGGCCCCGCGCTGTCGAGCAGCAATGTGGGTAATGCTAGTCAATCCCTCGCGAAGAGCAGCGATATTTCCCTGACCAGGTATCCTTGTTCTGGAAGCGTGTTTGGCCATGTTGCAACTACCAATCCATTAATGGGCTGGCAATTATTATACCGCACATCTCCTGCTCAAGCAAAACGGTCGCTTCCGATCATTTGCCCCTCCCTCTCATCCTGGTATAATGCTCGGGTTCGAGTTGCTTGGCGAGAGTAGGGTTATGATAGAGTGGAAGACAAAGATAAAGTTAGGCTTGGGAAGCGGCATCGGTCTGATGCTCGCCATCATTCTGATAGATGCTAACCTGATTTGGCTCGCAACAGAGCGGCCACTCGCAATAGGGACATTTGTCATCGGCCTAGCTGTGTTGGTCAGCCTGGGTCTATTGGGGTTGATCGTTTACTGGTTGTATGGATTGGTCCGTTCAGGATATTCCCTCGACCGCAACGCGCTGATCATCCACTGGGGAGCGACAGAGCAGACTGTTCCCACAGGACAAATCGAGCGTGTGTTCACAGGCGAAGAAGTCGAGGGGAACATCTCGTTCTACGGCGCGATGTGGCCTGGTCATTGCGTTGGTTATGGAGAGGTCCCTGGCGTGGGGCCGACTCTCTTCTATGCCACTGTCCCGCCTCGATACCAAATCTACGTCGTCACTCCTGGCATCGCGTATGGCATCTCGCCCGGCGACCAAGCGGACTTTGTCAAGTCCCTGCAGAAGCGGTTGGAGATGGGCCCCACTCAAATCGTGGAACAATCCTCCAGGCGTCCGGGTTTCATGGACTGGGCGATATGGCAAGATCGGCCGGGCCTGATACTGCTGGGAACCAGCTCCCTGCTGGTCTTGGCGTTGGTGGGTCTGTTATGTTTTCAATTCCCCACCTTGCCGCGGCTGGTACCGCTACACTTCGATGTGGCCGGCAACCCGGATCGACTGGAGGTACGAGGTGAAATCTTTACCTTTCCGCTCATTGGCTTGTTGACGCTGTTGCTCAACGGTGTGTTAGGCGGACTGGCATACCAGTATGAGCGGATGGTTAGTTATATGCTGTGGGGTGGCTCGATTCTTATACAAGTGCTGTTGTGGACGGCGACCATCGGCATTATGGGCCGACTGTAGGATAATCCCTCTCTGATCTGGCACGAGACACATAATGCTCGACTCCCTCAACCTCTTTGAACTCCTGGGCGGATTGATCCTCTCGTTGTTGATTGGCGTGATCGGTTACAGGCGCGGCGCGCTGAGTTGCAGCGGCGTTGCAGGCGCGCTCGTCACCGGCACGGTCATGTTTGGATTAGGGGGGTGGGAATGGGGCACTTTGCTCGTCGCCTTTTTCGTCTCCTCCAGTGTGCTCTCTTTCTATCATGCCCGCGAAAAGGAGGCATTAGCGGAGAAGTTCGCCAAAGGACACCAGCGCGACTTGGGCCAGGCCCTGGCTAACGCTGGGGTGGCAACCCTGCTGGCGATTCTTCATCAATTCCGTCTGCATCCTCTGTGGTTCATCGCCTGTGCCGGCGCGATGGCCGCCGTCAATGCCGACACCTGGGCCACCGAGCTGGGCGTGCTGAGCCGACACCTCCCACGTCTGATCACCACGGGACGACGCGTCGAGGCAGGCGCCTCCGGGGGCGTCTCGTGGCTAGGGATAGCCGCTTCGCTGGGGGGTGCGCTTTTCATCGGTCTGCTTGGCGGGCTGGCATGGCTGGTTCTGCGCCAGGGTTGGATCAGCGCTGGCGTGCTGCTGATAGCGGCGACAGCGGGCGGCTTGGCGGGATCGTTGTTCGATAGCCTGCTGGGGGCCACCGTCCAGGCCATATACTGGTGCGATACCTGTCAGAAAGAAACTGAGCGTGAGACACACCACTGCGGTACCGAGACGAGTCTCCTGCGGGGGTGGCGTTGGTTGGGGAACGATCTGGTGAACTTTTTCGCCTCTGCGGCAGGCGCACTCACCGCAGCAGGGATTGGGTGGGCGGTGTCGTGAGGAGACCCGGTCGGCTTGTCATCATCGATATAGACGGGCTCCGGCGTGACGTCTTCCAGGCGGCACTTGAGAAGGGCGACCTGCCCAGCGATGAACGAGACCGGGAAGTACGAGCAGGAGTTGCAGGGCAGCTTGGAGCTGATCCTGGTGCGGGACGCGGAGCGCGAGGGGTGGCGGGGAGAATACTACGTCTACACAGGCGGTGGAAGGACGCAGCCTTCTGTAATGGCGCTATTGGAGGGGTGTGAATAGTGAACGAGCGAGACAAGGAGATGGACCAATGTCGTTTTTCACCGTGAGCGAGTTGCCCGGGGTGGACATGCTGCCTGGCGTCGTACGCCGGGCGGTCTACCTGGAGCACACGATGATGACCTTCTTCAACTTTGCGCCAGGGAGCATCATTCCGGTGCACGACCATCCCCACGAGCAGATCACCTACGTTGTGCAGGGGGCGATGGAGTTCACGCTGGGTGGCGAGACGCGTGTGCTCCGGGCTGGCGACGGCGTCTGTTGCCCTGCCGGCGTATCGCATGGCGCCGTCGTGCTCGATGAACCCACCGTCGCCCTCGACGCCTGGTATCCCGTGCGCGAGGAGTACAAGTAGGGGCGAACGGTGCAGCAGCGAGGCGGCTGCGGGCGCACTTTTGTCCTGGTCATCGTCGGACTGATTGGCCTGTGCATCATCACCAGGATCTTTTGGTGGGAGAGTCACATTAAGGGGTTCCTCCCACAGCCGCTACCCCTGTTCCCTACCGTCGCACCATATACTCCCGGGGCCGCCCCGTCTCTTGCCACGGTGTTTGGCTTTCCACTGATGCCGGCCGAGGCGTATGGCCCTCTGGAAATCACCCGTTATGGCCTGCAGAACCCAGCCCAGGGGAATCGTTCCAACTGCTTCCGTGACGCCGGTGGCAGGACTGTGCCATTCAGCCAGCTTTACCACGCTGGGGTGGACCTGTTCGCGCTCAACGACGCAGGGCAGGTCGCCTGGGGGCTAGCCAGGCACGCTCCGGTCCACGCCGTGGCCGACGGTGTGACCGCCTTTATCATGGACGCCGGTTACGAGGGGCAGGTCATCGGCATCGAGCACCTGATGGCCGATGGCAGCACCGTCTACTCCGTCTATTGGCATGTGAGCCACCTCCAGGTGGAGGTAGGCCAGCCGGTGACACGCGGACAGGTGATCGCCGTGATCTACGATATGGGGCTCAACAGCCACCTGCATTGGGAGATGCGCACCTTCCTCGACGGGTCGAACATGTTCCCAGCGGGGACGGCGGGGGCGCGTGGCACCTGCAACCGTCAAGTCGCCGGCGTGGGGTACACCTGGGACGACAACCCCGCCCGCGCGCACCCCAGCTATTACGGCTACCTGGACCCCATCGCCTTCGTCGAGAACCACCGGTAGTTGACCTGCGATGCGAAGTATGGTACACTCTCCGCCATTATGACTGAGAGAGGTGATGTCATCGACAAAAGACGGTCTGTAGGTGGCGAGTTGTGTGGTCAGTGGAGCTTCAAGACAAGGAGAATCGAATGATTAGAGCAAGCAATTCGAACCAACGATGGCGTGCCGCTGTTGTGGGATTGAGCGCGGTGATCGGGGCAGCCGTCCTGATCGCTCTGGTGCTTTCCCTGCGGTTGACGGCGGTCGCTGCGCCAAGTGAGACGATCTGGTACGTGCATCCTGATGGATCCGATAGCGATACTGGGACGCTCGGAATGCCCCTCAAGACGATTCAGTATGCCATAGACACGGCTGGGAACGGCGACCTGATCCTCGTCGCAGCGGGCACGTACACCGAGAACCTAGTTGTCAGCAAGTCGCTCACGCTGCGCGGTGGTTATGTCGTGAGCGGCACCGCCTGGCTGCCACCAGGTACGGCCATGTTGCCTGGCACCGAGACGATCATCGATGGGTCTGGGAGCCAGACGACATGGGGAGATTGGGATAACGCCAACATCAATACATCTTGCGTCGTCTCTGATAGTGGCGTTTACAAGATGTGGTATCAGGGTTGGGGGGTAATGGGCGTCTGGCCCGGCGTCATCGGTTATGCCACGTCATCCGATGGCATAAGCTGGACCAAACCTCTTACCGCCCCTGTGCTGGTGGGCACATCGGGGATGTGGGACGAACAGGGGGTGGAACAGCCCCATGTGATCCACAAAGGTGGCGAATACCACATGTGGTATGGTGGGTTCCGAGATGGCAAGGGACAAATCGGCTACGCCACTTCCCCTGACGGGATTACCTGGACAAAAACCGTGACCAATCCTGTCCTGCAGCCGGGCAGTCCCGGCGAGTGGGATGAATTGGGGATCGGTGGTCCTTTCGTGGTCAAGGCCAGCGGCGTCTATACGATGTGGTATCAGGGAGAGGGGAACGCTGGCTGGGGGATTGGCCTAGCCACGTCGCCTGATGGGATGCACTGGACAAAGTACGCCGGAAATCCTGTTCTGTTGCCTGGGGCTGCTGGCGAGTGGGACGAATGGTTCATCGGTGACGCCAACGTTGTCTGGGATGGAATGATATACCAGATATGGTATACTGGCGGACTGGACGGTTGGAAGGACCTGCAGGTGGGCTATGCCACCTCAACCGATGGCGTCAACTGGATCAAGTATGGCAACAACCCGGTGTTGGGACCCGGGCCAGATGTTTGGGATGAAGATAGCGTGACCGAGCCGAACGTGCTCCTGCAGGGCTCTACTTTCAAGATGTGGTTCTCAGGGAGTGATGGGGAGCGTGGTCACAAAGGCTATGCCTGGTCAAACGATGGCAGTACCTGGATCAAGTACGCGGGTAACCCAGTTTTGAGTACCGGCGCTCTTGCCCAGTGGGGCGACCCTGTGGTGCGCTTCGAGGACGGCAGCGACGGCTCGGTGCTGGAGGGGTTTACCATCACCGGCGGCACCGGTGAAGATGCTGGCGGTGTCCAGGTGGGCAACGCGGACATCACTATCCGCAATTGCCTGATCCACGATAACTTTGCCGACGGTCCCAACCACTGGGGCGGTGGTGGTGTGCTGGGCGGCAATCTGCTGACCATCGTGGACAGCCGTATCATCAACAACGGGGTCAATCGGGGGGCTGGCGGCGTGCGTGTGGGGGACGGCTTGCTCGTCATGAGCAACACCCTGGTGGCCGACAACTACGGCGACGCCGGCCTGCACCTGAACGGGGGCGCCACTCTGATGAACGTGACGCTGGTTGGCAACGATGGCGGTGTCATCCACAACCCATTTGTCGCTGTCACCCTGGCGGTCACGAACAGCATCATCTACGATAACAATTGGAGCATTAGCGCCGAGGGTGCAGGCACGGTCCAGGTCGCATACTCCGACGTTGAGGGCAGCTGGACCGGCACCGGCAACATCGACGCCGATCCGCAGTTTGTGGACGCGGCCAATGGCGACTACCACCTGGAACTGGGCTCGCCCTGCATTGATGCCGGCACGTCGGTCGGTGCGCCTGCGCATGATATCGAGGGCAACCCACGCGATGCCAATCCCGACCTGGGCGCCTACGAGTGGGTTGGGGAGCAATTCCACATCTTTCTCCCTCTCGTCCTGCGGGGTGCCTGAAACTATATTCGGCAACGATGGGGACGACAACGACGGGCCTCGCTCACCGCAGAGCGAGGCCCGTTCTACTGTAGCTGGAGACGTCTCGGACCCCAGCCGACTGTTCCTGAATGGAGCAGTCGACTGGTCTGTTGCGAGGCCCCAAGAAAAGGAGGAATTCGCCCATTCTTCATACAGCCTCGGCCCATCGGGGGCCGAGGCGGAGAGGCTCAAGACGTCAGGGGAGCCGGCACAGGCGAGGTCACCTCGACGGGAGGACGACTCTCTGCTCCAGCCTGTGGCTGGCTCCGAGAGGGCAAGTTGCGTGCCGAAACATGCTCCCGGGCCAGCTCGCGCCGCAGCACTTTGCCGATATGGGTTTTCGGCAGGCTGTCACGGAACCCTACCTGCTTCGGCACCTTGTAGGCCACCAGTTTCTGCCGGCAGTAGGCCCGGATTTCGGCCCCAGTAACCTGCTGCCCCTCGCGTAGCACTACCCATGCCTTGACTGCCTCACCCCGCAGCCTGTCCGGAATCCCGCCACCAGTCACCGCGGCTAGGCGCGGCATTTAGCTCCATAAGGCTATTGACATTGTGCTATATCTTCGGTATACTAACTGAGCGTTCGGTTCTACAAGGATTTCCCAGCCTCTCATTCCTTGTGTACGATGCTTGGGTGGAACAAGAACTGCCGTGAGGCCCCGGAAAGTGACGACCTTTATTGTCTCTGCGCGCCTTATGACCGCTAGGCGGTTCGATCAGACCTGGACGTGAAAGGAGGTTCTATGGTCCAATGTGACGCCTGCTGACAACTACTATACTTCAATCGTTCGCGCCCTGTTTCTTACCAAGAGGTAAATGTAAGCATGTAAGGAGGAAGCTGTGAGAGAAAGGTCAAAAACCATCGAAGCTGCCCGACTGATTGGATCGCTGATCCTCGGGCTCGGACTGGCTGTCGGACTGTTGATGGCGCTGGCGCCCCAGCAACAGGCGCAGGCCCAGGGCGAGGGGCCGGATTTGCGTGTTGACAAGTTCAACAACGCGCCCTGGTTGGGCTGGCACGCGGGCTACGCCCGCCCTGGCGGTCCCTATATCTATGGCATTGCCTACAGAAACTGGTTCACCCCCAGCGTCGTGGCCACAGATACGATCATCGTGGACACGCTGCCTGCGTCCACGACCTACGCCGGCGATACCAGTGGCTTTATGCACACCCTCGGTACAGGCGGCGTGATCACCTGGTACCTAGGTGACCTACATCCTGATGATGGCGACGCGTTCATGGTGACGCTCAACGTTTCGAGCACTGTGCCGACCGGCACCGATGTCATCACGCGGAACTGCGCCTTTATCACGAGCACGGTGAGCGGTGACTACGACCCGAACAATAACTATGTCTGCTCTGACCCCGCCGACGTGTGGGACGACGAGATAGATCTCAGCGTGGACAAGTGGATCCATCCAGATGACCCGACGCCCGGTCAGGAGTTCCAATATACCATCAACTGGTGCAACGAGCGGGGTGCGGTCGCCGGCCCGGTCTGGCTGACGGACACGCTCCCCATCTCCAGCACGGTCGTAGACTGGACTTGGCAGGAGCAGTGGGGGGAACGGTGGTGGGAAAAGTATTGGACCGAGGTGATCACCACCGGCGGACAGTTCGTGCTGTACGCGCCGAGCCTTCCAGGGAACATGTGCCAGGAGCTATACCTGACCTTGCTGCTAGATCCCGATGCGCCGCTCGGCGCCCCGTTGGAGAACACCGTCGTCATCACCACCCCGGGCCAGGTGGACGTGGAGGCGTGGAACAACCGGCGCTTCCACGAAGGCCCTCGCGTCAGCGGCCCGCGCTACGACGTGGGCGCGGACAAATCTATCAACGGTGGCATATTCGTCTCCGGTGGCTGGATCCAGTATCACGTGGAGTACCGCAACCAAGGTAACAGCGCCGCCCACGTCTGGCTGACGGACACGCTGCCCGAAGGCACCTCCTTTGTGCCAGGCAACGCTTGGCAATATGAAGATCCCTTCACCCCAACCGTCACGACCGACGACGAACTGGTGTGGGATCTGGGCGTGCTCGGCGTGGGCCATGGCGGCCGCTTTGACGTGAGGTTCGAAATCAGCGACACCGTCGGCGCTGGTACAGCCATCACCAACTGCGTCAGCGTCGGTATCACCGAGACCGAGAGCTTCCCGCTGGACAACACCGATTGCGTCACGACGATGGTCTACCCGTCTGGTCCCAACCTGCACATTGACAAAGGGCACGAGTGGCATGGCCCTGGAGAGATTGGGTACAGAATCTACTTTGCCAATTACGGCGATCAGACCGTTTCCAACGTGCGCGTGACCGATACATTCCCCATCTCCACCACCTCCTATCCGTGGGAACACTGGCCCGGCGTGCAGTACCATCGACAGGTGACCATCACCTCTAACTACACCGACAGCCAGTGGTTGTTCCAGATCGAGGAGATCAATCCCGGTGAGTCGGGTCAGCTTGACTTCAACGTCACCCTCGATGATCCGGGCGCGCCGCTGCGCTGGTACACCAACACCGTCGAGATCGAAACGCCGCCCGGTGATCCTAACCCCGCCGACAACGCCTATACCGACGTGGCCTTTAGCGGCGGCGAGGTGAATTGGGTGGACCTGGACGTGTATGGCAACTCGATCTGGGGCTGTGCACGCAGTGCTCCCGTCACCATCACCACCGCATACACAGAGATGGTCTTGGGCTGGGAGTGTTGGGGCGAGTGGTTTGAGGACCCATTCATGCCCGGCGACGTCGTGACCGTCGCGGCAGGGGGGGGCGTGCACCCCGTCGTCATCCACATACCCGACCCCTTCGAGGCCACGGCCGATTCGAATACCGACATGGTCTGGGGCCAGATCGATGCCCTGGATCACGAGTGGGTCGAGGTACACCCGGACCACGTGTCTTTCCCAAAGCGCGTGCAGACGGACGACAGCGGTAACTTTAGCGCCACTTTCCCCGACGTGCCGCGCGGCGTCGGGGGTGAGGTGCGCTATCGCACGGAGATCGACTACGCCAACGTTACCTTCCACCGTCAGATCCAGCCCCTGGACCTGATCCTGAACGTCAATTACGCCCACGACTGGGTGGAGGGCAACTACGAGGCCGGGCACACCGTCTGGCTCACTGTCACAGAGAGCGACGGCACCACGGTTAAGGCCACGGCTGTGCTCACGACGGGTGCCGTGCCCTGGTGGGGCGGACAGACGGGCTTCTCGACCAACTGGCAGGGTTGGTGGCCCGACCAGCCTGACATCCAGGCCGGTGACTGGGTCTTTGGCCTGGTGGACAACGGGCAGGCGACCCAGGTTCACGTCGGTGAGATCACTGGCACGGTGGATGTGGATAGTGACAGCATCACCGGCCGCATCTACGCCACGTGGTTCACCGAGACATTGTACGTGGAATGTCAAGATTGGGCAGAGGTAGGCGCTCCTGGCAAGGAAGACACGGCCGGCCCGGATGGCGATCCGCCCTACTACTGCGAGTGGGACCCCGCCACCGAGTGGGACGTGCAGCCAGGGGAGGAGATCGGCGTGTGGTACGAAGGTTCCGACCGTAACCGGGTCGCCAACGGCTTCCGCGAGCCAGTGCCCTACCTGAGGGTCGATAAATGGGCCAACGGCAACCCCGCCGAGGGCGGCAATTTTGTCTTCCACATCGACTACTGGAACGACAGCGGCTATGGGAATTACGCCGAGAACGTCGTCATCTCCGATACGCTCCTGGGCGGCATGGCCTACCTGACCGACACCTCTGGCCTCGCGCACACCGGCAGCGGTGCACCAGGTGATCCTCTGGTCTGGAACCTGGGTACTGTGCCTGAGGGTTGGGGAGGCGGGTTCGACGTGTTCGTTGAGGTCACTGCATCCGAAGGCGATGCTATCACCAACACTGTGGAGATCACCACCAGCAGCCCGTACAACCAGAGCCCGCCGGAGGAGAGATATAGCGAGTGGAGCGGGACCGTCCAGGCCAACGACACGCACCTGGGCGTGGATAAGTACATTCAGGGTTCCGATCCTGCCCCCGATACCGAGTTCACCTGGGCTGTCAACGTGTGCAACGGGGGCAGCACTGCCAGTTCTGAGCTCACCCTGACCGACACGTTGCCCATCTCCACCACACTGCTCGGTTGGTGGGGACAGCACTCTGGCTGGGCCGAGGCACTGAGCACCGGTGACCAGTTGGTGCTCTCCTATCCCTCGATCCCTGCCTGGTGGTGCGGCGAGGTCTACCTGCGCTTCCACCTGGACGAGGATGCCTGGATCAACATGCCGATCTCCAACACGGCGGAAATCAGCGCCGCCAACGATCTGGAAGGCGGCTCTGTGGTCATCGACTGGCGCTGGGTCCGCGGGCCGTACGCCAACCTGTACGTCCGCAAGAATTGGCTCCAGGGCCAACTGGTGCCCGATGGGGATCTCTCGTACGAGATGGAGTACGGCAACGACGGCAGCGCCCCCGCGGACGATGTGTTCATCACCTACACGCTCCCCGCGAGCACCACCTTCGACGGTGCCTGGTGGAACGACCAGTACGGTCAGCAGCACCCGTTCACGCCGGATACGATCACGGCCGACTATGTGGTCTGGGACCTAGGCACGTTGGAGAACGGCTTCAGCAGGCACTTTGGCGTCTCGCTCCACGTGGACAAAGACGCGTCCCCTGGCACGATATTGACCAGCACGGTCGAGATCACTCCCCATCCCACTGACTTCCACTACGACGACAACGCCGTCACCTGGGCCGAGATGCTCAACGACGAGGGCCCCAACCTGGAGGTGCACAAGCAGAACTACTCGTGGAACGGGAACAATCAGATTCAGTACGAAATGCGCGTCAAGAACCGGGGCACCGAGCGGCTTGAACCTGTCTGGATCACCGACACCTATCCCATCTCCACCACTTGGGACGGGAACTGGTGGTATGGCCATGGGCCTCAGATTACCACCACCCACGACGTGCCTAACCGCCAGATCAGGTTCTGGCTCGAGGCCCTCGACCCCGGCGAGACGGCCAGCATCGGCTTCCAGATGGAACTGGACGGGGCTATCCACGGCGTCCAGGGGTTGTTCTTCACCAACACGCTCTCAGCGCCCATCCCCGACGACGTCTACCCGGCCGACAACACCGACGAGGTCGTCGCCTACGCAGGTCCCAACATCTTTGTCGAGAAATGGCTCAGCGGTGGCGAGCCCCGCCCCGGTGAGGTCGTGACCTTCACCGTCAAGTTCGGCAACCGGAACAGGTGGCAGGGCATCGACGGTATGTGGCGCAGCCACCTCACTGACACGCTGCCGGCGGGTATGACGTTCATCACCGCCACCGCTCCCTGGGATCCCAACCAGCGTTGGCATCCCGACCAGATCACCGGCACCACTAGCGTGCGCTGGGGCTGGGACACGCCGTGGCCCGACTCGGCCTGGTACTTCGACCTCGTGGCCCAAATCACCGATACCGTCCAAAGCGGGGAAGGGCTCACCAACGTCGTCGAATACCACGACGACAACCCGAACAACCTGGATCTCTTCCTGGACGACAACGTGTTCGAGCTACCGCTGACCATCCTCGATCCGGTGTTCGAGGTGGGCAAGGTGTACGAGAGCAACCGCGTGGCTGGCATGCCGGTCACGTACACCCTCACGGTGACCAATACCGGCAACTATCCGGGCACCAACGTCGTGCTCAGTGACACCATCCCGGCCTATCTGGACATCGGCACCGATGGCACGCTCCGGTTCGGCGGCACGCTTCAGTTCCCCTGGATATGGTGGGTGCTGGGGCCCATCGCTCCCTACGGTGGCACGGACACGGCCGAGTTCTACGCCACGCTTCCCTGCACGGTGGGGTTGAGCATCGTCAACGACGACTATGGCGTGCGCGGGAGTGATCAGGGAGTGATCAGCCCGCCGGGCGACCCGGTGAGCTTCACCGTCCTCACGCCGGCCCTGTCCCCGACCTTCACCCAGAGCGCGACGGTGATTGATGCCGACACGACCGTCACCTTCACCGACACCAGCACCACCGACGGCACCGACATCGTGGCCTGGGCCTGGGACTTTGGCGATGGAGGGGTAGGCAGCGGCGAAGTGGTGTCTCACACCTATGGAGGCACCGGCGGTTACACAGTCACGCTGACCATCACCGATACGTGCCGCATCAGCGAGAGCAATGCGGTGCCCAATGCAGTGGTCATTGCGGAGACTTACGTCTTCCTGCCGTTGGTGATGCGCAGCTCTTGACCGCCAGGTGCCAGGTGCGTTGCACTTCCAAAGTGCAACGCACCTAGGTAGAGGATGGAACAACGGGCCTTGCTCATACCGGGCGAGGCCCGTTCTGTCTATCGCCAGCGATTGGCGGCTATGCGCCAGCAGCTTGTTTCGCCTCTCCCCTCGTCACGCCCAGCATGCAGAGGATTGCCAGCAGGAAGAAGGCCGGCGTCACGACAAAGATCAGGTTGTGGTCGCCCCCCCCATTCCACGATGTAGCCGTTGATCGTCGGCCCGGCCACGGCTGCCAACTGGGAGGCGATGTAGTATAGTCCCGTGTAGGTTCCCAGGTCGGCGTCGGAGGCCGAGGTGTCCACCACCATCGGAAGCGAATTAATGTTGTTCAACGTCCCACAATACCGCCATTATGCTCTCGACGGTGATACCCTATGCCTGATCATAGTCGAGTAGTGCATCCATCCTATGCTGAGACCAACGGCGAGCCCAGATTCATATCGTGGGAAAAGGAGTCTGACGGTCGCGTTGTCCCCGTCGAGTGAGGCGGGCCAGTGTACCAGCGACGGCTTTGAAGGCCTTTTCTCTGGCTCTGGGACG
>Ga0180438_10004074_pt1 | contig 21392 bp, 17 predicted proteins | sample SS_ome_12_FD_132455 | JGI IMG/M metagenome (GOLD analysis project Ga0180438, IMG submission 132455) | Hypersaline lake sediment archaeal communities from the Salton Sea, California, USA - SS_3_D_2 metaG | ecosystem: Environmental > Aquatic > Non-marine Saline and Alkaline > Hypersaline >... | reverse complement strand
GACGGTCACGTCGAGTTCGTGAGGTTCCCGGGCAAAGACTACCCGACGACCCGCGCCGCCGCCGTGCTCCTGTCCGCCGTACAGGGTACCTGATAAAGGTAGGACGGGGAAAAACCTCGGGACGGTCTACGGGTCTTTAACCTGCCGGCAGTCATCCGGCCTAGAGGGGGTGATGCTCGAACGAAGCGAGGACGAGTTGGGTATAGTGGTTCGGTGTTGCAGCATGTCTTTTCGCTTATCAGAGGAGATGCAGACAATGTCTAAGAAAAGAGGTTTCACACTGATCGAGCTGCTGGTGGTCATAGCGATCATCGGGATCCTGGCGGCGATCCTGCTGCCGGCGCTCGCCCGCGCAAGAGAGGCGGCACGACGCACCACTTGCGCCAACAACCTCAAGCAGTGGGGGTTGGTTTTCAAGATGTACGCCAACGAGTGGAACGGTAAGTTCCCGCCGCGAGCAGCGGACCGCCGACAGCCAGTGACCCTCATAAAGGGATTTACGCGGCGCCTTCGGGCAAATCATTGTATCCGGAATACCTGACCGACCCGTGGATTGCACTTTGCCCATCGGACGGCGAGGCTCATGCGGGCAAGAAAACATCGGAAGACTTCATGAGTGAGGATCGAACAGGGGGGCTGTATCTTCGTCTACCGGGACTCAGTTACGCTTACTACGGGTACGCGCTTGATGAGAACCTCGCAAACCCCGGGTGTACCACAGACATTGACTGCTTTTTTCTGAAAACGTTCTTCGGTATTAACTCGGACTTCGGCGATTGGACGAACGGAGCGCACGATGATGACGTGTCCGGCATCCGAGCGCTTGATGGGGACCTCCATACGGTCTACCGGCTGCGAGAAGGTATCGAGCGGTTCTTCATAACCGACATCAACAATCCGGCGGGCTCGACCCAGGCTCAGTCAGAGCTTCCGGTCATGTGGGACACAGCACGCAGGGGTCTTCCCGGAGCGACCGAAATGTACGAACAGTTCAACCACGTTCCCGGCGGGTCGAACGTGTTGTTCATGGACGGTCACGTCGAGTTTGTCAGATATCCGTCAACGAGCGTCTGGCCTCTCGGGTACGACGCAGTCAACGCAGGATGGTGGTAGGCTGAAAACCGGCGGTGCACCGTGTGCAACGAGCGCGCGTGCTGGAATGCATTGAACCTTGCGCGCGCGGTCGGGTTTGGTCGAGAATCCCTGTCTCAAGGCGCGCTTCGTCCGCCTTTCTGGTAGGACTCGAGTAACCGTTGCAGCCGGGCCACCACCTCCGGGCGCTCCGTGTACAGGTTGTTCTTCTCGGCGGGGTCCTGTTTCATGTCATAGAGCTGCCCCGGCGGGTCGCTTTCCTTGCCGCGCCCGCTCCATCCGCCCGATCCCCGACCCTGGATCAGCTTCCAGCGGCCCTGCCGAATGGCAAACATCCCTTCGCTCGAATGATGAACCAGTGCCTCCCTGATAGGCTTGTCAAGCTTCTGCGCCGTGAGTGCGGGCAGGATGTTGTAGCTGTCCTCGCCGGCGTTTTCCGGCAGTGAGTAGCCTGTCACGGCCGCGAAAGTCGCCATCAAGTCCAAGTGTCCGATAAGCTCGACCGATACCGACCCCGGCGGGATCCGGGCCGGCCAACGCGCGATGAAAGGTACCCTGTGACCGCCGTCCCAGATATCCGCCTTGATGCCCCGGTAGATGTAGCTCGGATTGTGTCCATATTTCCGGACCGAGTTGGGTGGTCCCGCCATGTTCGTACCGTCACGGCCCGGCGAACCGTTGTCGCTGGTGAATATCAGAAGCGTGTTCTCCGTCTGGCCGGTTTCCTCGAGTGCCCGCATCACCTCGCCCACCGTCCAGTCCACCTGGTAGACATAGTCCCCATAACGACCCGCCTCGCTCTTGCCCTCAAACTGTTCTGCAGGCGCTATAGGCGTGTGCGGCGCTGTGAGCGAGAAGTAGAGGAAGAAGGGACTTGCTTGGCGTTTGTGGAACGGTGCGGCACCAGCCTCTGCCTTGATGAACTCCACCGCTTTCCGCGTGATAGCCGGCATAACCGCCTCGAGTTTCCAGCCCTCGACCATAGGTCCGTCCGTTCCAAACATATCCTCCGGTTTCCGCGCGGACGGCACGCGCAGAACCCGGTCATTCTCGATGAAACAGTACGGCGCGAAGTTGGGTACATCATCGCCGAAGTAATAGTCGAACCCACGGGTCGTCGGCCCCCCGCCAATTGGTCGCGAAAAGTCGATCTTGTCCCCAAAGGGGTCGCGCACCTTCGCATTCCATTCGCCAATCGCGACCTGCTCATTCACGGTCGAGCCGTCCTCGGTAGGCCAATCCCACCCCAGGTGCCATTTCCCGATACAGGCCGTCGTGTAGCCCCGGTCTCTCAGCATGTCCCCCATGGTGAGCCTATCGGGCTCAATCAACGGCTCGTCCCACGGCCAAAGCACCGAGCTTTTCAACCGGCTCCGCCAGGCGTATCGGCCGGTCAGGATCGCGTATCGCGTTGGCGAGCAGACCGCGCTCGGCGAATGCGAATCCGTGAACCGGATGCCTTCTCCCGCAAGCCGGTCAAGATTCGGCGTCGGGATCTTCGAGTCCGGGTTTAAACATCGCACATCCCCGTACCCCAGATCGTCCGCAAGAATCAGCACTATGTTCGGCAGTACCTCGTCCCCGGCCTTCGCAAACGTGGCACGCGGCAAGGCCACAGAAACAGCACCGAGCCCCATTGCGCGCAAGAAATCACGTCTTCTCATCGTAGCCATATCCGAAACACCTCCATGCTGCCGCCTCCGAGCATGCGTGAGATTCTAGACGCGCCCAGCTAGGTTCCTGCAAATTCCGGGTAAATTCCGGGGACAGCACACCTGTTTCCAACGTCGTCAGATGTCTGGTGCAGATCACCGTTCGCGCCGTTGCCACTCCTTAGTCCAACGGTATCACATCGGTGCCCTGCGATTTGATATCTACTATACGTTGGCCGTCCACGAGCGCCTGGTAAGCGACGCCTTTCTTGGCTCGGATTTGGGCTTTGCCGTCGCGGATCGTTACAGGGAACGGAGCGGCCACACGGTGTCCGGCTTCGACGTCAACCGACAGGAAGTCCACCTCACCATCCAGCAGCATACGCAGGCTTACCAGTGCACACGGGTTGATCGACGGGCCGGCGCGGCGTTGTGCGGCAAGGAAGAACACGTCCGGCAGACAGCCGACGAGCTCTCCGTCGGGATACTGCATCTGCTCTCCCGCTATAAGTATGCCTCGTGCGAGCCGTTTCCAATCGAGCGTCTGGTCGTAAGGTGCCAGTAGCCCGAGCGCATAAGCATAGACCGACCCGCACCACTGCACCGGAAGTCCAATCCAGTTGGGTGCACGCCAGTTCGTCGCACCGTAAACGGGGATCGTTGCGTAGACCATCGTCGGGTACCGGCCCCAGAGGTACACGAAAGGTACACCGCTGAGCGCCCAAGCGCGCGCACGGGCCAGATATTCCTCGTTGCCGGTGAGTTCGTATCCGCGCACATATGCCCACACTAGGCGTCCTGAGGCCAGAATGTCGGGTGTGTGCAGCGACAGCTCCCACGTCTGAGCACCGCGCGGCGTGCGAAACCGTTTCATGTACTCGAGCGTTCTCGTCCCGGCATCGAGCGCGGCCTGGTCGCCGGTGATCCACGCGTAATCCAGCAGCATCATCGCCCTCTGCGCGCAGAACCCGCTTGCCGTGTCCTCGAAGTGTCCGCGTCGGTACTCGCCCTCGTACCTGAACGATCCGTCCGGCTTCTGGCTGCGGATGATCCCCTCCACCTCACCCCGCTTGCGCTGAAGCCATTCGTTTACGCGCGAGGTGACGAAGTAGATGGTGTCGTTTCGGATGTGCGCTCCGCCGCCAGCTATCTCAGTCATCGCAGGAACCTCGCCGGTCAGCCGCCATATGGTCGACGCCATATCCGCATGGGGCCCGCGCGTCCATCTCGGCTCGGCGCAATGTCCCCATCCCCCTTCGCCTTTGATCGGGCCGTTTATCGATGCCAGACAGAGCTTCCACTGGGCCTCGCGGTCGCGCGGCGGTTCAGGGAGTGGAGGCAGCCCGTGCTTGTTCACCGCCCACAGGATAGTTTCCTCCAAAGGTACGCGCCGAACCAGTATAGTCGCTTCGATCTTCGTCCCGCGAAGCGACATGCGGTGGTCGGGTGTACCGTCGAAGAAGTTCGGTGCGGCGAAAACCGGCTGCAGTGTCATGTCGGTCCACGTCATCGCCGCTGCGCCCCGGTTCGTCACGCACGCCATCAACGGCATGGTAACTTTGAGCGGATCGGGCGCGAAACGTATGCGTTCGTCGGTCTCTATATCCAGATCCGACGAGGATTTCTCGCCTTTGCCAAGGTATTCGAGCCCGGCGAATAACCCTTGCTCCAGATTACCTATTGCTCGGAGCACCGGTCCTTCACACGGCGTCTGGCTATCGATCGAGACGGATACCTCGCCAGCTTCCATAGTCAGAGTGGCTACAACATCCTCACCCCGGAAGACGAGCGTATCACCCTTCTCCTCAAGCTCGAGTTTTGGGGCGACCCCGTCGCGCTGCACCAGTGGGTTGATTATAGCAACGACCGAGCCGCCGGTCTCGATCCGCGCTCCCGAACCGTCACGGGCGACCCGCAGCGTGACACCCTCCGACTCGCGTGTCAACCAGTCGCCTCGCGCTTGCGGCCGGTAAAGAAACACCGTCCTTTTGATAGCGGGAAGATCTTGCGACTGCACCTCGATGGGGACTGTCGCGAACGGGGCATCCCCGGGTGCGCTGAGCCGGACGCTGGAAATCTGTTCGCCGCCGACCGTGAACGCTTGATCGCCAATACGCGCATCTAAGTCTTTGTCAGAATGGTTTCTCACGTCCACAGCGACGTCGTACTCGTGGGTATCGATCTCCACGATTTCCAGCGGATGGAGCACGGCCCGATTCAGCCCAATCGAGTCCACCTCGATACTGCCCGGCGCAGTGCCGGGGTCCAGACGAACCCTCGTGAGCATTTCCGCGACATCGAGCGGAATATGGTACTCATGCCACTTCCCGTCGTGCACCAGATCGAAATGCGTGCTCCTGCGCTCGCTCCAACCGGGCGATTTCGTCGTCGTCCAGAAGATCTGACCGCGTCCTCCCGTCGCACATTTCGCCTTTAGGCTGAGCGCCACCGGCGGCGCGATTTCAACAGCCGGGCCAATAACGTACGGGTCGCCTCCCGTTGATGTGATCTTAAGTAAACCGCCAGCGGCCGAGACAACGCAATCGTTGGCAGCCGTCCATCCTGCGCCGCCCGACTCGAACGTCCACTCATGGAGTGTATCCGTACCGATCAGTTGGCGTGGGTAAGGATCGATCTGTTGCGCGACCGCTGTGCTGCAGACTCCAAGGAACAGCACGAACATCCAAACAGCCAGCTTCTCTCTTCTACTCATTTCTCGTCTCCCACGGGTAAACAACACACTTTCCCCGGCAAATTGTGCCCGAGCAGCTCTCCGGCGCACGATGTTCCCCTCCAGCATATTACTTAATACGCTTAAGCTCCCTCCGATTCCCATCGTACATCGAACCGATGTCGTAACGCAAGTTGGAGACAAAGCGACGGAGAGGTTTTCACCGGGGTACTTGGTAGGGGCGAACCCGTGTGTTCGCCCGTGACTGAAAAAGGGCAGACACGCGGGTCTGCCCCTACGGTGGCACACTCGCCTCGGCGACTCTCCGAAGATAACAATCACCCTACCGTACGTAGGGGCGGTTCGCGAACCGCCCCTACCCCATGAAGACCGTGTAAAGTAAGTGCTGTAAAAAGGTAAAAGCGTGTATCCTCTAGGATCCCGAGTTGCGTCGGACCGCATCGGGCTGGTATGATGGACTGTTGTCGGCGGGATTGGGGTCAATTGTCGGGAAAGGAGGGACTGTCATGGTTGGATCGGTTGCTCGGTTCAGGTTTATCGGGTTGTTTCTCGCGGTATGTTTCGTTCTGGCGGCGGCACCGCACACGTCGTTGGCCGCTCAAGGCAGGACGCTGCACATCATCGTGTTCGGTGCGCATCCAGACGATTGCGAGATCAAGGTAGGCGGTGTCGCGGCTAAATGGGCTGCACTGGGTCACAAGGTGAAGTTCGTCTCGGTCACCAACGGCGATATAGGCCATTACGAGATGGCCGGCGGACCGCTGGCACAGCGTAGAACCGCCGAGGTCAAAGAGGCCGCCCGGATACTCGGTATCGAGACCGAGGTGCTCGACCATCATGACGGCGAGCTGATGCCGACACTCGAGATCCGGAAAGAGCTCATCCAGCTCACGCGCGAGTGGAACGCCGACATCGTGATAACACACCGTACGAACGATTACCATCCGGACCATCGGTACACGGGGATACTCGTGCAGGACGGCGCGTACATGGTGGCTGTACCTTTTATCTGTCCGGACACGCCGCCGCTCCGTAGGAACCCCGTCTACATGTACATGTGGGACCATTTTCAGAAACCGTATCCTATTGAACCGGACGTTGTGGTGGGCATTGACGATGTGATCGAGAAGAAGCTCGAGGCACTCGGCGCGATAACGTCCCAGTTTGCGGAATGGGGACCGTGGATGGGCGGGTACCTCGACAGAGTCCCGAAAGATCCGGCAAAAGCGAAACAGTGGATCATCGACGGGTTCAGGCCGCGTATGATGGGGCCGGTGAAGTTGTACAGGGAAGAGCTTGCAAAATGGTACGGCGCGGATAAGGCGAAGACCATAAAGTACGCCGAGGCGTTCGAGGTCGGCGAGTACGGTCGTCAACCGTCCGAGAAAGAGCTGCGCGAGCTGTTCCCCTTCTTCCCTGAGAAGTAGCAGCTAGGTAATTGAGGATAGTCTGTTCGGGGGAAACCTTTCTAGGCAGAAAGGTTCTCCCCCGGACCCCCTTCCAAAGACTTTCCAGGTTGGCCGAGAGGGTAACGGCGGAATACCAGGCAGGCGACCAGAGCTATAAGACCGGCCAACGGGCCTGCCAGGATAACGCCCAAGTGCTGTTCGACGCTGTATCCCAGCACACTGAAGAAAACTCCCACCGACAACGCCGATATACCTTCGGCAAACTTCGTTGCGAGTCCTTCCACACCGAAGTATATGGCCTCGCGACGATATCCGGTTCTCTGTTCGTCATAATCCGCCAGCTCAGCGACGATGGGCCTCCATAGACTCATCAATGCGGCCACGGGAACGCCGAGCAGTCCGCACATGATCAATCCCTGAAGCTTGGGTGAGAATATGCCCCAGCGGCCGACTGTCGCGAAGAAAAAGCATATGACCGCGAAAAGGACAAGGCTGCGGAGGTAGAGTGTCTTAAGTCCCCAAGCACGTGTCAAATATCCCATTAAACCGAAAAACAACACTGCGACGATCATTATCAGTGCGAGCCCCCGGGCCCCGGCCAACTCATCCGCGCGCATCGCCGTTAGCGCCATGTACGGGATCATCATCAACACGATGTCAACGGAGAGACGCAGCAGCGCTATCGTAGCAAGGTAGATACAGAACGGCCTGTTTTGAAAGGTCAGTCTGAACGCGTCCAGAAACCCGAACGGTACTTCCTTCGCGGCGCTCGGCGGCTTCTCGCGCACCCATAGAATCGAGAAATAGAAACCGAGAAAGGTCAAGATCGCTATAATCAGCGCCGCAACCTGGTACCCGCTTGTCATGAATCCAAGTCCCTGCGCATACCTTTTCAGTATCCCCCCAAGTCCGAGCTGTACCGTGACGTTGCCCACGACCTCGAATATCGCCTGCCAGACGCTTATGTTCACGCGTTCGTCGGTGACGCTTGTAACCTCAGCCCCCAGAGCGAGATATGGCGCTACAACAACCGTGTAGAAGAACCAGATGAGACCGAGCATCAGCGCCGCCCAGAGGACATTGAGTATCGATTCTCCCTCAACCGGTGGGAACCACAGCAGGTAGAAACAGATGCTTAACGGCAAGGTGCCAATGAAGATGAACGGAATGCGTCGGCCCCAGCGCGTCCGAATCCGGTCGCTCCAGAATCCTATTATCGGGTCGGCCAACGCATCTACCAGACGTCCGAAGAATCTGGCGACCCCGAGCAGCACGATCGGTGCAAACACCATCTTGCCCGAGTCCGGCGGTGGACAGTAGAAGACCATGACCCAGGCAATGATCAGAGCCGGAATGATCGTCGATGGGTAGTTGCCGAACGCGTAAGAAAACCGTTTCCAGAACGACAGTTCCCAGTTCTCTTTCACGTTCCTCCTCCACATAGGAAGCCAGTCGACGGGGCACAGCATGCTTACTCCCCGAAGAGACGCGATATCATACCATGGCGAACAGGAGCGGTCAACGCTCGGGCTCGACCTGATACGGGCGGTTCGCGAACCGCCCCTACCAATTCAGCCGCACAGACGCACGCGCTGGCCGCTGACAGACAGGAATGTCTGTCCCACCATCGAGGTTAGTCTGTGCCAAGGCGAGACTTCCGTCCCTTTTTCCCTTGACCGAGGTCGGATCAATGGTATAATGACCGGAAAACCGGCGAGAATCGCCGTTTGGCGATAGGAACTGTTGCTGTACTGAAAGGATTTGACGTTGATTATCAAACGGTTCATGGTCGGACCGATAGAGACCAATTGTTATGTGGTGACCTGTCCCGAAACGCGCGAGACCGTGGTGATAGATCCGGGCGGTTACGACGCCCCGCTGGCGGAGTACATCGAAGATCAGAAGCTGCCGGTGAAATATATCATCAACACCCATTCTCATTTCGATCATACCGGCGGCAACAGGAAGATCAAGGAGGCCACCGGCGCGCCGCTGCTCATACACAAGACGGAGGCCGGAGCGTTGTCGCGGACGAGCGCGCTCGGTCTGATGTTCGGGATGCGGATCGACAAGTCGCCGCCCGCCGACCAGTTCATCGCTGAGGGCGACGAGATAACGTTCGGCACCATCACGCTGAAGGTGACGGAAACGCCCGGTCACTCCCCCGGCAGCGTAACGCTTTACACCGACAAGGTGGCGTTTGTCGGCGACGCGCTTTTCGCCGGCTCGATAGGCAGGACCGACCTGCCCGGCGGGTCTTACAACACTCTTATCCAGTCGATCACCGAGAAGATACTGCCGCTCGGCGACGACACCATCGTATGTTCGGGTCACGGACCCGAGACCACCGTCGGTCAGGAAAAACTCTACAACCCCTTCCTGCGATGAGTCGGTGACGGTAAAAGGATGAAGAGGAGCACTACTTCGTTCTCAGCAGTGCGACGACCCTCTCGATGACGCGCTCCGCCAGTTCGCGTTTTGTTAGGAGCGGCAACTGATCCACTTTTCCCGCGCGGTTGATGAGCGCCGCCGCGTTCGTCTCGACGGCAAATCCTGAGCCGGGTGCGGTGATATTGTTGGCCACGATCAGGTCGAGATTCTTGTCGCGGAGCTTCTTCTTGGCGTTACGGACCAGGTTCTCGGCTTCCGCGGCGAATCCCACCAGGACCTGCCCTTTTTTCTTCTTCGCACCGATGGAGGCGATAATATCCGGTGTCGGTTCAAGCTCGATGGTGATCGATCCGCCGGTTTTCTTGATCTTCGTATCGGACGGGTCGGTCGGCGCGTAGTCCGCGACCGCCGCCGCCCCTATAACAAAATCCATTTTCGACGCCTGTTTCTTGCAGACTCGATACATCTCTTCCGCGGTGGTAACGCGCGTCACATTGACGCCGAAAGGCGGCTGCAGATGGGTTGGTCCGGTCACAAGCGTCACGTCGGCCCCGCGGCGAGCCGCCGCGGCGGCGAGCTCGAATCCCATCCTGCCGGTTGAGCGGTTCGACACGAACCGCACGGCGTCGATCGCCTCGCGGGTGGGTCCAGCGGTGACGAGCCCTTTCTTTCCGGCCAGTTCCGTCGACCGCCTGACGAGCGTCTCCGTCGCATCGACGATGGCGTCGAGTTCCGCTAGCCGTCCCGTTCCGACCTCGCCGCACGCGAGTTCGCCAACTTCAGGGTGAACGAACTGACATCCCCGCGCCTCCAGGGTCCGGATGTTGTCCTGTACGGCCTCGTTGGTGTACATGGCCCAGTTCATCGCCGGCGCGATGAGCACGGGCGCTTTCGTGGAAAGGTAACAGGTCGTCAAGAAATCGTCGGCTACCCCGTACGCGAATTTCCCCATGATATTCGCGGTTGCAGGTGCGACAACGAGAACGTCCGCCGCTCGGGCGACCTCTATGTGCTCGGTCTTGTACTCGTCCGGCGTGTCGAACATACCAACGATAACGCGCCGTCGGCACAGCGTGGACAATGTCAGCGGCGTGACAAACTGCGTCGCGTTCTGTGTCATCACCGGCGTCACGGACGCGCCGGCTTTGATAAACAGTCGCGCCAGGTCGCACGCCTTGTAGGCCGCTATGCTTCCCGTCACGCCCAGGACTATTTCCTTACCGTCAATCTTCATCTTCTCTCGATCTTTCTTCCTCGTACTTCACCTTCCCGGCAAGCACTTCCTCGAGAGCTATGGTAGGCGGTTTCTTCGCATCGGTAGTCACCAGCGGCTTTGCGCCCTTGCTAAGTTGCTTAGCCCGTTCCGCCGCAATGAGAACCAGACGGTAAACGCTGTCCACCTTTCCCTGAAGCTTGTTCTTAGAAACTCTTGCCATGACGTGAAGATACCTCCCGACTCATAGAGCCGCACCCGTGTTGTCGCCGCAGTCCACTACATCGCCGCGATGCCGGCCGGTCCGTTCCTGCTCGATCACGGTTTCAATGTCTCTGACAGCATCATCGATTTCGCTGTTCACGACCATATAATCGTACTTGCCGCTGAGCTCCAACTCGGCCCTCGCAACGCGAAGCCGGCGCTCGACGACGTCTTCCGGTTCCGTCTTTCTTGCACGCAACCTTCTTTCCAGCTCTTCAAACGAGGGCGGAGCGAGGAATATGAGTACCGCTTCCGGATGTTTCTCCTTGATCTGAAACGCGCCTTGCGTATCGATGTCCAAGATCACATCCTTGCCGTGACTCAGTTGGGATCCGAGGTAACTTTCCGGTGTGCCGTAGTAGTGTCCGTGTACTTCCGCCCACTCAGCAAATTCGCCCGCCTCTATCCCTTTACGGAACTCGTCGGTTGAAAGAAAGAAGTAATCCCTGCCGTCCTCCTCACCCGGTCTGGGCGCCCTGGTAGTGGCTGACACCGAAAAGACGATCTCCGGACGCCGCTGCATAAGCCTTTTTAGCACGGTGGTCTTGCCCGCGCCAGACGGTGCCGAGACCACTACGATAAGACCTTTTCGAGGCACCCTTCTTCTCGCCCCCTCCCGCCGAGTCGAACCTTCAACCCCCCGGAGCCGAGTTCTCGCCCGGGCTCATAGGTCTATTCTATATTCTGCGCCTGTTCTCTTATCTTCTCGAGTTCGGCCTTGATCTCGAGCACATGACCGGTGACGGCGCTGTCGCGGTTTTTCGCACCGATAGTGTTGACCTCGCGGTTCATCTCCTGAATGAGAAACTCAAGTTTTCGGCCCACGGCACCGTCGCCTCGAACCAAGTTCACGAACTGGTCCAGATGGCTCTTAAGCCGCACGACCTCTTCCGTCACGTCCGCCTTGTCGGCCATTATAGCCACCTCCATGGCTATTCGTTCCTCTTTCAGAGAGACGTCCGCGGCGAGTCCCTCCATTCTCTGTCGCAATCGTTCCGAATACTGGCGATTGAGCTCCGGCAACCGTTCTTCCACTTCTGCCACCGTCGACCGCACCGTCTCAATTCTGCGGTGCAACTCCAGCTCCAGCGCCTCGCCCTCAATACGTCTCATTGATTGAAACTCGTCCAGCGCGGCAAGAACCGCCTTCTCGATCGCGGCGCATTCCTCCTCATTCGGCGGACTCTGTTCATGATTTCGCACGACGCCGGGACAGCCCAGGACCGAGGTCAATGTAAGATCGTTCGGAAGTCCGAGCCGGTCGGCAAGGGTCGTGCTGATCGCGACGTATTGTCGTGCGGCATCATCGTCGAGGGTGACTTGCGCTGCCGCACCCGTCCGCTGCACGCTCACGTTGGCCGACACCCTGCCGCGACGCACCTTATCCTTGATAAGACGCCTCAGTGCGATCTCCAGTGTAGCAGCTTCCTGCGGGAGCTTGATGACAATATCGAGGTACCGCCCATTCACCCCCGTGATCTCGACGTTGACCGACAGCTCGCCGGTCGCTACCTCGGCCCTTCCAAACCCGGTCATGCTCAGGAGCATGTTGAACCGCCTCTTCAAATGTTAAACGAAGCCTAACCCTCAGGTATTTAATTATAGTGGACGGTTTCTATCCTGTCAAATCCGTCGGCGAGATCTCAAGCGGTCCGGCGAAACAGAGAGATACCCGGGTCGGCTTACGCGATTTGTGCCCGGATGCCATAGAGCCTGCAGTACGCTTGCAGTTCTTTCTTGAAGTCGCCGTAAAAGAAGATCTGGTGGAACCCGGGATAAGTCAGCAGATCCGAGACGTCGTCGAGCTTCACGCTAATAGACACCACGCACCCGCCCGACGGAGGCACGGCGATGTTGTCGACGACCTCCCCGGCGGATATGATCATCGCCGGCGCTGTATCAGGTTTGTCGCTGAGCAAAACATCGGCCACCGTAATCCTCTGTCCGACGCGCCAGTGCGGCACAGGTACCGCGTCCCGATTGCCGTGGTGACAGGACAGGTGGAAGGGCTCCGGCTCTTGGTCGAACCCTCTCAACCGTGTCGGGCACGTGCAGTGGGCGCCGATCAGGCAGTCGTTCGCGGTGTCGGCGACGGGATCTTGCTCAAAGCCCGGGCGGTCGAACAGATACTGGACGAGCGCGTGCGTGATACAGGCGCCCAGGTCCGCCTCGCACGCGGCGGGCACGCCGTGGTCGAGCATTCGAGACCACGCGATACAGGGCAGGCTCACGTCGGTACGGCCCAGCGCACCGAGACAATCCATGGTGATACCGTCGCCGTCTCCGCTCTCGAGAATGGTCCGGGCCACCTCGTAGCTCTTGAGACCGTTACACACATCCTGTTTGGTTGGCCCCGCGACACGTGTCGCCGCATTGATGTACTCGGCCGCAGCGGCCTCGATCTCTCCGGAAATGGGCGTCTGCTTGTACAATTCCAGGAAGGCGCTAGCGGGAACGTAGCTCAGCCTCGTGCCAAAGTGTTCGACTCTGGCTTCTTTGCGTTCCTCGCCTTTGAGCACGATAAAGCGCATCTCACGCAGTTTCGCGCCCGTCCTGATCATCTTCATCCCGTAGACGGCCTGGCCGAAATCGTCGGTCGAGCATATGAACGCCCCGTACTTGCTCGCCAGCGGCGCCGTGTTGGTGGTGAAAGCGGCGCCCAGCGGCGCGAAGATCACCGCCGGGACGGGGCTATCTACCGCCTTGGCCGCAGTCGGCCACGCGTGGTCCTGTCGGTCGAGCAGTACCATCAGTAGCCCGTCGGGCTTGTCCGCTTCGGCCTCGGCCAGCCACTGGTCGGCCTCTCGGTGAGAGTAAATCGGCCCGGGCCGGATATCTACGTTCATGCCGAATTGATTTGCTGCGGTCAGCATCTGTTGACGGTACGTTTTCAGCGCGCTCTCACCGTCGTAGATTGCGCCGGGCCAGCGCATGCCGTACTCGCCTTTGCGCCGAACAAACGCCGCTTTCACCCGAGGCACATACCTCGACCCCGGTCCAGCTTGTGCAACAGGTTTGTACCGGCGAGAGGTCTTAGACACCGCTGCTGCTGTGGCGCGGCGCATAAAGGTCTCGGCCAACGCTACCGAACCCGCCGCCAGAAACGTCCGGCGGGAACAACTCCCGATTCGCCTCGCACCCGAGTTTCTTGCCGATGTCATCGTTGCTCTCCTTAAAAAAGGGTCTCTTCGCTTAGCATATACTCAAAGCTGAGTATACCCGACCGAACTTCATATCGCAAAGAAAAAGAGCTGGCATTTCGCTGACGCGGTTTCCCTGGAATTCCGCGGATTAGATTGTATGGCAACCTTCTAGCGCAAGGCCGCAGCACAACGGGTCGGGGTCCTCCGGTTTGTGACCGCCCTGTGCACTTGACGACGTGCAAACCGAACGTTATCTGGTCGGCTTGGCACCGGAGGTGGTCCCGGGTAGAATATGTTTGCGGACGGTTGTTTCCCCGCGGAAGTTCTCGAACACACTAAATCACCGTTCGATAACGCCGCATGCTTAGCGTTACGGCCGCCACGAATAGCAAGATAACCGCCAGAGGCCACCGAGCAAAAGTTATCGGGGTAGTCGGGGGTTCTAGCTGCAGTGCGATTCTATAGGTGCTATTCAGCCCAGTTACCAGAGATTCGGCATCCGAACCATCCAAGTTCGCACGCATTATAGAACTAGGAGTACCTGTAAGCGTGTAATATATCTTGTCGTTAAACAGATCTAATGCAATTCCATAGGGCGTGTGATCCATGCCAATATTGAGCACTTCTTCGAGGGCCGAACCATCCAGGTTCGCACGCCAGATGCGGCCACCTTCCGAGAAATGCCAGTCACCCCAGTACACCTTGCCCTCGTCCGGATCAAGCGCGATTGCGGTGTCGCGGTTTAAGTTAGTGGCCAGTGTTTCGACGTTCGAACCATCCAGGTTGGCACGCGCTACCCGGTCCGGGTCGGTGTCCGTCCAGTACATCTTGCCCCCGTCCAGATCAAGCGCAATTCCATACGGACCACTTGTCGAGACCAGTGATTCGACGCCTGAACCGTCCTCCAGGTTGGCACGGTAAATGTCTCCGCTCTGGTCAGTCCAGTAGATCTTCCCGCCCGCCACGTCCAATGCAATTCCGAACGGAACATATCCCGTGACCAGAACTACAGGGTCCGATCCATCCAGGTTCGCCCGCGTTATTCGGTGAACAGTGGGTGCAGTCCACTTGTTTTCCGTGAAATACATCTTCTCGTTTACCAAATCCAGTGCGATTCCCAAAGTCCTTTCCAGTCCACTGAGCAGACCCTCGACCTCCGACCCATCTAAGTTCGCCCGCTTTATCTCGTCGTTCCCAAGATCTGTCTCTGTCCAATAAATCTTGTCCGCCGCTTGCGCAGCCGAGACGAACAGCAGGCCCTGCGAGAAGATCAGAATGCAAACGAGCAGACTACGTACAACGGTATTGTGTGTGGATTTCATTGGAATACCTCCCCTTGATTTCGTTTCTGCACTCGCAGAAACATTCCCCGAAGACCCTTTTATGAGGAGCGCAACATGTGTGCCGCGGGAGCATAGCAGACATTGCCGACTTTGTCAAGCGAGTTTTGCTGCCAGTTTTGCTGTCGTCTTGGTTCCGACGGACATAGAAGATATTTGCGCTGCGGTGGAAGAACTGCTAGCGCCTTACGGCGAGGACGTAAAAGCGGAGGAGCACCTTCTTCCTCGCCGTTACGGGGAATCCGCCTGCTCAGGTAAGGCATCGGGCGGGTGGCGCCTTCCAGACAGACATAACGCAGTGAGGGCAATGGCGCAGATGGTGAAGATGATTCCATTGGGTGTCCTGCCGGTCCAGTCGGCCCATGGCCAGGGGAACCGGAAAAAGGCGAAGTTCAGAGAGAAGTAGATCCACGTGGCCAGCAGCAGGGTGGGACGCACGAAATCCGGCCCGGTCTGGCCCGCCGCAGCACGCCGGGCAAACCAGATAGCGGCTACCGTGGCGAGACTCAGCGGCACGATCAGGTAGATGAACCAGCCGACCGCCGGACCGATCGCTGGCTCGGTATAAGCGAGCTGGCGCAGGGTCTTGGCCGCTATGGGCAACAGCGTGATCGGCAACACCACAAGGTAAGGCGACCAGCGTCCGCGTGATACGACCACGACGGGGATGATGCCCATGACGAGCCCGAGGTTATACAGCGCCAGAATGCGAATAATCTTGCCCAGGCCGAGGTCACGGAGTGTCGTCATCACCGGACGGGCCAGGAATGCGACAACGACAAACAATGCGAGGTGAACGGCGAGCAGTATCCATTCAGCCGCCACCGGCAGGCAGTCCGCGTCCCTGTATTCCGCCGGCATGATTCGCTTTCGGTTGAGCCACAGGCCAAGCCCCAGCATCGCGCCCATGACGGCGCCGAAGGTAGTCTCCATCATGTTCCACCAGTTGATGTGGGCGGCGAGTCCCGACCACACTCTCTCCTGAAAGAGTTCAGGGTTCCAGTGGCGAAAGGCCGAAAGGCTCTGGCCGAGCGGAAACCCCAGGGCACCGCCGAGCATGCCCCACAGTCCGAGCCTTGGCGCTAGACGATCTTTGCACCACCAACCCGCGTATGCTATCGTCACCATGAGCGCCAACAGGAGTCCGCCCCAGCATTCGCGGCGGGGTTCCAGAGCGCCGTCCGGCTCCCAACGCCAGTGGTCGGAGAAGTAAAGTGGGGGTAGGACTTTATTAGCGGGATCGAACGGCCCGTTCAGCAGAGCCACGCCGAGGAAGTATGCGCCGACTAGACCAATCATTAGCAACAGCAGTTCACTGGCGCGGTAGCGAATCCCACTCAGGCCCATACCTAGAAACACGCCGGCGAAGCCGATCCAAATGCCGCCTTTGATCGCAAGACCGAGCATGCCCCAGCTCAACGCCCCCCAATTACCGATCAGCGGCGCATCGTGCGTCAATCCGACCGTTTGGCCGTAGGTCATGGAACCACCGAAACCCATTGCCACCGTTCCCCAGGCGATCGCGCGCACGACCTGACGTGAAGTCGCCTTCGGACACAACAGGAACGCCAGCGTGAGGCTGACAAGCAGACCGGGTATCATGGCGCCGGTTTCGTGGCCGTACTGGCCGCGGATGCCCCAACCCATCCCGCCGGCCAAGGCAGCAAACAGCACCGGTTGCCACCAGGGGAGTTCGGTTCCCGAATCATCGTTCATCTCGTTGGACACGGATTGTTCCTCTCGATAATCAGTATTTGCTGTAATGTGAGACTTCCCATAGGAACCTGCCCGCGACCACCCTCTCTCTTTCAGTCCTTATCCGTCTGTAAAGGCGTCATTCAGATTATCGGCCAGACTTTCAGCACGCGCTTTCCACCCTTGGGCAGCTCAAATGGTCCGGGGCAGGGCCTCGTCTCATCCCGTTTCTCACCAAGGTAGTCGGTATCGATACGTACGGACGTGCCGTCCGGACGTACGTAGGGAAGATCCGGGATCTTCGCCCGTTTGAGCAGATCAGTCGTGACAAGCTTGTACTCTTTTCCAGCGCACCAGGCCTCGTCCAGCGTGACATGCAGGTAGACGCCGTCATTGTCCTCGACGAGCTTGATCCCTGGGTCGGAGTCACCCCGCACGAGCGGATCCTGTTCATACTTGGAGGGCGTGGCACCGTGCAAAAACGCGTTGCCCGACATCCATACCGGTAGCGCCGCCTTATCGTATTCGGTGAGCCCATTGGAATTCACAAAAACGTTGTTATAAAAGCGATCATCGCCTCCTTCGATATTGCTGAGCCCGGCGACTTCGGTGGAGTGCGCCTTGTGGAACGGTGTTGATCGGCTCAACTCAGGGCGAAGCACGATCCGGCCCGCCACCAGGTTGTGGGCGTACGCCCCACCTTGCGACATATTGAGAAGAGCAGTTTCCGAAAGGAAAAGATTGTTGTCCACCAAGAACGGACCGTGGTTCACCTCGACGAAGATATCTTCGCCAGCGTTCTGGTAAAGCAGGTTGCCGGTTACATGGGCGCCCTGCGCCATCCAGTCCAGCCAGATGCCCCGGACCGTACGGAAGATGCGATTATGGCTGATCTCCATGTCGATAGCCGCATGGATCTTGATGCCCGCCATTTCGGCTCCAGTGAACAGGCGTTGAACGTGGATGTCATGGATGGTATTTCCCGTTATGAGACTGAACACCGCGCCCAGGCTGCCGACGATGCCCGCCTGCTCGCAGTGAGATATGATGTTGTTGCGCACGATATGGTGACCGATATTCTCCCGGGACCAGCCGTTTTCCGACGCGCGCTTAATAGTCTGGACATATCCCTCGGCCGTATTCTCCGACGTGTTGTCCCATTGGTCCCCGTATTTGCCGAGCGTGATCCCCGTGCACTTTGAATGGCTGATCACGTTGTTTTCTATAATCCACCCCTTGCTCCAGTGGGTGCCGAGGAGACCGATCTGCTCGGCCGTTGGTGGTGCCCACTGGGTGGCCGCATGCCGCATGATGAACCCGCGCACGCTAATGTAGTTCATTCCCGGCTTCTGCGGATAGAAGACTGCCCGGCGCACATTAATCTCAACCAGTTCCTCGTTGGGATCCACTCCTTTGAACTGCGCCCAGATCGTGGTGGTATCCTCGTCCACGGTGCCAAACCATAGCGGATTGGTTCCCGCGGCTTTGAGCACGTCGTCCAGTTTGGCTGCTTCCGTCAGCCAGTTCCCGTTCAGGTAGACGGCCCCTGTGTGATGCGTCCGTCCCCGGGGATTGAACCAGTCGCCGGAGATGAGATCCTGATAGGGGTTGTATTCGCCAAAAAACCGGTTCGGGATCGTTACCTTCCAGCTATCGCCTTTGATTCTCTTCCATCCATTGACGATTTCGGAACCTCTGATTTCGACTCTCTCGCCAGGGGCGCCTTGATAGACAATACGCCTTGTGTCGGATTCTCCACCGCGCGGCGGGCTGATCCGCTCGCGATAGATGCCTTCATGCACCGTGATCACGTCTCCGGGCTGAGCCAACTGCGCCGCCTTCGAGATGGTCCGCATCGGTCGCGCCGCTGAGCCGTCATGGGCATCGTCGCCGTTTACAGAAACATGGTATTCTTTATTCACTGGCGGCGCCGGCCCCTCCGAGATTGCTAGCCCGCACGATCCGACAGCAACTAGAACGAAAATGAAAAACGCAAGTGGGCTTCTCATTGGTCCGAGACTCCTTTCTTGCCTATTGTCCGCACTGATATCGACCGAGATCGGCTATATGGACCTGCCTGCAACGACCGCGAGCCGTCTTGCAGTCATGATAGTTGCCGTTGATCGGATTGTCAACTCGTGGTTTGCCGAACTGACCGCTTTGTTAGGGCAAAGACGGGCTCTAAGTGAGCGTTCTGAGCGCCAGGCTTCAGCCTTTGCCGATTCTGCCGCAGAGATTTCCGATAGGGGGGGAGGGCGGGGATATGGACTCAAATGAGGATCGATGCATCGGGGAGGTCCGCACCGACCCCAGAAACTTGTCGGGTTATTGAGCCCAAAGTCATGATAGGAAAGGCCCCGCCCCACGACCTCATGATAGCATTTTCCCGGAGCCGATGTCAATACCTTTGTCCACAACTTACCTCTCTGCGATTGACTTGTGGATAATGATTCTTGCGATGGGCGCGAGCGCGTGGGTGGTATCGGCGGCGCAGGGAACCCCTTCGGTCCTCTGTCTAGCGAGTGCCCGGCGATCAGGTCAGGGTGCCGTGGCTGGAACCGGGACGCGCAAAGCCCCAGGCCGGCGGTCGGAAACCGGTTTGTGCCATATTTGCGCCAACTCACCCCAGAAATAGGTGGGAATGACTCGGTTAGAAGCGGAACCAGCAGGAAAAGGGAAAAGGCCGCAAACCCTCTATAACTCAGGGCTTACGGCCTAAACCCTTGTCTTGCAACCCCCGGCCTCAAAGTACTAGCCTACATAGTCGCTATCACGCGAAAGTTAAGTAATGACGCCTGTTCCCGTCTCTTACGTTCTGCAGTGCAGATTCGGCAGAACCTGCCAATGTCCGTAAGAGCCCCTTGTTATCGGCAAGACCTCGCCAGTGTTGCGAACCGCTTGATTCTCGAGTCGAGACTGGCATAGAATACAAATGTGGCGGCATGCTGGTACCGTCTGGGAATCGGCCGACACAACGTGCGGCCACGATCTTTAGCGTGGGCAAAGTGAGGGCTCATTGCAGCGGCGCTATTGGCGCCGCGGGAGTTGTGACCGATGCAGAAACGCGTATACAAATGTGAGGCTTGCGGCAAGGTGTTCTCAGTCGATGGCGGCGAGCTTGTCGGCGATGCGGCCGGCCCTCTTGCCATAGGGGTCGAGGTAACCTACTGCCCTTTCTGTGCCAGTGACCGGATCGAGATCATACCTTACCCCTGACCTTTGACTGGACCGACCTGTTTTCCTAGGACAATCAGTTCTAGAGTAGGACGAGCGTCTAGCCCGTCACAGGGCGCGGCAAGCGGCGCCCCTACTGTTCATTTGACTACACGGGACTCAATGAAGCCTGTCAGAATTCCTACTTGCCGCGGCGAGTTTAGGACTGTATACTATCCGTGTTGGTTCTCTTGCACAATTGCCATTCTTGGGGCTCATCACGCGGATGGAAGGGGAGGTAAACGCCATGAGTAATCAGATCACTCGCCGAAACTTTCTCGAAAAGAGCACCGCCACGGCGGTCGGGGCGGCATTGACCGCCTCTGCATCCACTCGCACGGCCGCCGCCGCGATCAAACCTATCCGCGTCGGTGTGGTTGGCACCGGAGGACGGGGTACTAGCTTGCTCGGCATCATGGTTGAGATGGAAGGGCTCGAGTTTCCCGCGCTGTGCGATATCAACGTCGACAACCTTGCCCGTGCACAGAATGTCGTGGTGAAAACCGGCCGTCCGAAACCCGAGGGGTATTCGAGGGACGAACACGTCTACCAGGAGCTTATGGCTCGGGATGATCTCGACGCTGTCATCATTGCCACGCCGTGGCACTGGCACACGCCGATGGCGGTGTGCGGGATGAAGAACGGTAAGTATGTGGGCGTCGAAGTGCCTGCCGCGCTGACCTTCGAAGAGTGCTGGGACCTTGTGAACACCCACGAAGAAACGGGCGTGCCGTGCATGATGCTCGAGAACTGGAGTTTTCGACGCGACAACCTGGCCGTGTTGAACATGATCAGGAAAGGGTTGTTCGGCGAGATTGTCCACTGTCACTGCGCTCATTCGCACGACTGCGTCGATCATTGGTTCTTCGATCGGGACGGCAACATCCGGTGGGGCGGCGAGTTTCTTCTCAAACGCAACTGCGACCAGTACCCGACGCACAGCGTTGGACCGGTGCTGAGCTGGATGGACATCAACTGCGGCGACTATTTCGCCCACGCGACGTCGACTGCAAGCGCTTCGAAAGGCATAAACGCATATTTCGCCAGGAAGTTCGGGCCGGACCATCCGAACGCCAAACGTAAATACAAACAGGGCGATATCGTCACCACGGTCGTGCAGACACACAAAGGCAAAACGCTTGTCGTGAACTACGACATGCAGCTGCCTCGACCGTACGACAACCGGTGGCTGATCCAGGGCACGCTCGGCGTTTACAACGAGCAGCGCGACTCCGTGTATATCACCGGCAGAAGCCCGGAGTACCACGAGTGGGAACCGTTCCTGCCG